>Ga0307431_1000445_pt1 | contig 28393 bp, 26 predicted proteins | sample SalMarWE160170MG_FD_202155 | JGI IMG/M metagenome (GOLD analysis project Ga0307431, IMG submission 202155) | Salt marsh sediment microbial communities from the Plum Island Ecosystem LTER, Massachusetts, United States - WE1603-170 | ecosystem: Environmental > Aquatic > Marine > Intertidal zone >...
GTACCTTATTACAGGCCTGCGGACCCCGTGAGCCACACCCCCGTCAAGTAGATATTCTACTTGACAAAGGCAGCCCTGTCACCTGTAAAAATACAATGGTAGACCCCAGCATCGCTGTAAGCAAAACGGTGGTTGGAAAGCGGATTCCTCGGCCTATCTGTGGGAGAGTGGTCGTGTTCTCGGGTAGAATAGCGCTGTTTGTTGTGCGCAGTTCTTTCAAGGGGGGGTACGATGGTCTACGCAATTTTCATCTGGCATGGGATCTTTCTTGCCCTCACGATGTCGATGATCGATTTTAACACGGTCTTCCCCGCCATGATCACCGATCTTGTCCATTCGAAGATCATCTTTGGAATCATCTACTCCCTCATGCTCGGCATCCCTTACCTGTTCAGCCTGTTATTCGGCCATTTTCTTTCTTCCTATCGCTACCGTCGAAAGTTTCTTCTGATTGGGATCTATCTGCGCGGTCTTGCCTTCCTGGGAATGGCGGGTTTTATGTACTTCTTTGGAGGGACAGAGCCGTGGTTGGTGGTGGGGAGCTTCTTCGTGTGGATCCTCGTATTCTCCTTGAGTGGGGGACTGGCCGGTATTTCCTACGACGACATCTTCGGTAAGCTCGTGCCCAGAGGGGGGCGGGGAAAGCTTGCCGCAGTCAAGCAGTTTGCGAGCAGCCTTGCTGCCTTTGGCGGTGGATGGATCATCGCCCGTGTGTTTAGCGTGAATGCTCTTCCGTTTCCGAAAAACTACGCGTTGGTTCTGTTCATCGGATTTGTGGGCCTTGTCGTTGCTTCGATCGCTTTCTGGTTCATCAAGGAGCCGCCCTCCCCGCTGAAGGAAGACGTTCGTCCGCTTCTTCTATCATTGCTGCGCCGCGTGCCCACCATCTTGCGGGAGAATCCAGAGTTCGTCCGGTTCATTGTGGTAGAAAACCTCTCCAGTTTCAGCCTGATGATAATGCCATTCTACATGATCTTTGCCAAGGAAAGGTTTCATGTCAGCGACATCTACATCGGGAGGTATCTTCTGTTCCAGGTTGGGGGAACGATCATCTCCAACTTCCTGTGGGGATGGATCGCGGGAAGGTTTGATAGCAAGAAAGTCGTTCGGTTCTGCCTCATGCTGGGAGGGCTTATTCCCCTGGTTGCCCTTGGGATTTCTCACTTAGGAGCTGACACATTTGCCATCGTTTTCCTCATGGTTGGTTTCGTATTCAGTGGCAGGCGTGTGGGGTTCGAGCCGTATCTCCTAGACATCATCCCCGAGGACAACAGGCCGGTTTACCTCGGGATCCGCGGAACGCTCAACGTCCTTGTTGTCCTCCTTCCATTTCTTGGGGGAGTTATCATTCATTTCGCTGGATACCTCCCGGTCTTCGCGCTCGTAGCCGTGATGATGTTCACCGCCTTCTTTCTCCTTAACGGAAGACCGGCGGGAGAGTACTAGTGCACAGCTGTCGTAGATCTGGTTAGAAGAGAGAAAAGTACTGATTCAAGTCCTCTGAGAGCCCCTTTGGCTGAAACTCACCTGTCTTTCTATCCTGGATGTATTCTCCACGGTACTCTCCGCGCACCGCGCGCTCAAGCTGCTCGATCAGTGCGCTCACCTCTGATTCCTCGTTGTAGCAGCCAAAGCTGACCCTGATCAGCCCCGGCAGTCCCCCGTGCGAGCCGTGCGATACCTTTTCCTTGTACGTTTCGATCCTCTGGGGAGAGACGTTCAGCAGCTTGAGTACATATGGATGTGCACAGAAGCACCCGTTGCGCACCCCAATCCCTCCCTCAAACGCCAAAACAGCGGTGAGGAGCTGGTGCCGCATCCCATCAACCTCGAACGGGATCACGCCCAGCCGCTGGGAAGTGTTAGCCGGATCTACGTCACCATAGATACTTATGCTGCTGAGCTTCTTCAGCTTACGCAACAGGTACGTACTCAAGCGAGCCTCGTGTTCAGTAACGCTTTCTAGTCCGATCTGCTCCATGCATAGAATCGCTTCGGCCAACGCTACCGCACCGACGGCGTTGGGGGTACCTGCCTCTTCTTTCTCAGGCAGGTTGGCCCAGCGGACTTCATTTGCTGTTACCAACTCGATCGTTCCCCCGCCAACAGAATCGGGATCTCCCTTGAGGAATGTGTCCTTCCTGCCCACGAGGACCCCCGTGCCGTAGGGTGCGTACATCTTGTGTGCAGAAAAAGCAAGGTAGTCGATGTGAGAAGGGTCATCAAGTGATCCCATTTCTATCTTGCGATGAGGGGCAAGCTGAGCGGCATCGACGAAGATTTCTGCCCCAACTGCATGTGCCCGTTCGGCGATCTCATGGATCGGATTAACGTATCCAGTAACGTTCGACGCCCCGCTGATGGCAATCAGCCTTATTAGGTGGGAGAACTTCGCAAGGAGATAATCTAGGTGGTCCAGGTCGAGGCCACCGTGCCGGTTAATGTTGATGTATTCTACATTCACATTCAGTCGCCAGGGGAGGTCGTTCGAGTGGTGCTCCATGATTGACCGCAAGACAATGTCATCGGGAGCGAAGGAGAGCCTATGTGCCAGTTTGTTGATCGATTCGGTTGTATTCTTGGTGAAGATCACCGTGTACGCCTCCGGATCGGCGCCGATGAACTCGCGGACGATCTCGCGTGCGCGCCGGTACATCTCCGTGGAGAGCCTGCTCTTGAACCCTGTTCCGCGCTCGACGCTAGAGTACCAAGGAAGAAACTCGTTGACCTTCTCAAAGACAGGCCGCAGTGTAGGTGTGGTCGCGGCGTTATCGAGGTTGATATACTGGGCGAGCCGTCCGTCAAGGAGTGGAACCTTCTTATCGATCCCGATGACCTGGTCCCTCACGTTATCGATTGTCAGCTTGCTCAAGCTGCCTCCTTCCACCGTTAGTTCGATCAAGCCAGTCTATCTCTTTCACGTGCGTTGTTCAACGACACTGCGGTTCCTTACAGGGTATTGTTGTGATTTGCGGACCAGAGAAGCGCTGTGTCAAGAACCATCGTGCGGCAGTGCTTAGTCTCCTTTCAGGTGCATCGGCAGCCAGGAGCTCTCCTGCCGTGGCGTGTATCTTGAGCTGCCGACCCCGAGGAGACCTAGATGTTGCTTGTGGAGGGCGATTTGTGGAATTTGGACACAGTGCAAGGTACAGACCCTATTTCATTAACCACGGATTAGCACTGATGTACACTGATGGATCCAGGTATCAGTTGTCAGACCGTTCGTAGCGTCGGGTCTTGCGCCCGACGTTAAGAATAGGAACGCGTAGACCGTTTGTAGCGTCGGAACCTGCCTGCCCTGTGGAGTCCTACTCCACTGGGGTGTCCGATGTTAAAGACAACGTCGCAGGCAAGCTACGACGCTACACAGGCAGGACCCTGTCCTTTGGGTGCTAGGTGTTATGTAGACCGTGTGTAGCATCGGAAAATAGGGACAAGGGTGCGGGGAGGTGGGGAGAAGCAAGGGGAGCGGAGGAGCAGGGGCGCGGAGATCATTCGTCATGAAACACAACGTCGTACACCCCAGTGCAATAGGATTGCACGGGGCAAGTAAAGTACTTGGGGGTGTAGTACATCCCTAAACTAGTTACTACACCCCCCGAGCTACACAAGCACAACCCTGGTCTCTTGGGTTGTTTGCTTTTCCCATTCAACTATTCAACTGCTTTTCTCTTCCTGCTCTTTCACCCGTTACTCATCACACGTCACTTGTTACTGTTTGTGGACTGCCGACTGCTTCTCGACTCCTGACTGTCGACTATCTTTTCAACCCAACGAACTCTCCCCATCCGTGTCCATCCGTGGTTAGGCTGTTTCACAGTCTTCGCCTAATCCCTTCTAGCGTAGTCTTAGCCTCCGGGGCAAAGGCAAAGAACTTCTCGAGTTTCTGACAGGGGTAATCGCTGCAATGCGCGCAGTTTCGGACATTCTTTCCTATGCTGCAGGCTCGGATCTCACACTCAGAGCAGTGGCTAATCTGCCGTCCGGTGGAGGTCAAACAACCATCACATAGACAATCTTCCGGAGTAAGTGATGCCTTGAACTCTTTGCTCCATTGTTCCGCGACCTTATTTAAACCTTCCTGGTCATCGTCCTGCGTAGCAATGTACGCCGGGCAGTCAGTGCACACGAGCCCGCAATAAGCGATTATCTTCTCCATTATGCTCCCTCCTTTTCCTTTCATAGTAACCTTTTACGTACTCACAAAACCAATAGATTGGTGTACCGGGCAAGGGATATCTTGTTGTTCGCGCAACAATGAGATAGTTACCTGGATGCCCTTGGATGAGTCCCATGATCCGCTTGCGGAATGCATACTCAAGACGTAAGCTGATGTTGCGATGAAGATCACTGTTTTGGTTGAGGACACCGTTCGGACGGATATACGAGGGCTGCGTAGCGAGCATGGTATTTCTTTGCTTATCGAATATGCGGGGAAGCGAATCTTATTCGATGTGGGACAGAGCAATCTGTTTCTAAGCAATGCGGATGTACTCGGTGTAAGTTTGGAAGCGATCGATGTCCTAATCCTCAGCCATGGCCACTACGATCACACTGGCGGGCTTCCATTCGCGGTTAAGAGATGGGGAGGTAAAGGGGTTAAGCTGATTGCCCACCCGGACGTGTTCGAGCGCAAGGTAAGAAAGAATGGCGAGGAGATCGGATCTCCTATTACCAAGGATGAGGCTGCTGTTGCCTTCGATCTTGTTCTCTCTTCGGATGTGTTCTCCCTCAGTGATTCTATTCATTTCACGGGAGCGGTTCCGCGGAAATTCGAAGACCCTGGAACGATTTGCTATCACTACAAAGACGATGTCTGTGTACCGGATCCTGTTCACGATGACGGCTCCATGATCCTCGACACTGAGAAGGGGCCAGTGGTTGTAACGGGATGCGCTCACACTGGAATTGTGAACGTCGCTCGCTTTGCCGAGCGATTCCGGAACCAGGGCGTGTATGCTCTTATTGGTGGGTTTCATCTGCTTGACGCGACTGATGATCGTCTAGCTCACATCATCGAGGCCTTCAAACAGATGAAGATCAAGGAGTTGTTCCCTGGTCACTGTACGGGGTTGCCGGCTGTCTGCCGTATGAGACGTGAATTGGGAGCGCGGAAGATCGACGCAGGGACAGTAATAAAGCTGTAGGACAAAGTCGGGGTTGCATACCTCTAAATCGTTATGAGTAACAGAAAGCCAGTCCATAGTCGGGAGTCAATTGGGTTCATGGAGTTCGTTGGGTTCGTAGAGTGATTGAGTGAGTAGGAAGCTCGAGCTGAAGGCTGATCTCTGTAATGGGTGATGAGTAACGTACAACCACTATTTACGCTGGATTCCGGCGTACGCCGGAATGACGATGTATTTCGTCATGCCGGACCTGATAAGCCTGCCCTGTGAAGTGACCCTGATTTTCTACTTCACCAGGGCCTGCCCTGTGAAATCTTGTCCTGCTTTGTATTTAACAGGGCCTGCCTCGTACTTGATACGGGGGCATCCAGAGGATTGGCAGGATTTGCATACAACCATTATTTGACTGGATTCCCGGGCCCTGCCCTGGACCCCGATCCAGGGTTCGCCGGAATGACGGACACAGCTTCCGACGCTACGAACGGTCTGAGAACTGACCGCTGAAAGCTTCCCTTCTTCCTGATGACTGCCTTTGTTCCTGCGAACTTTCTTTCCTGCCAACTGTAGTGCGTCATAAGAGCAACGTAGAAGCACAATTACGCTGGATTCCGGCGTACGCCGGAATGACGAATGTCCGGGAACAAGTCCCGTGGTGAAAAGCAGTCAACTGTAGAGGGCCTGTCTGCGTCGTGGATGCGACAGACAGAGTGCACTCCGTCATTCCGGCGAAAGCCGGAATCCAGTCAGAACGATCTAGATGATGGCTGTCTTTAGTTCGGCTCCTCACGCTCTAGACCCTACCTGTCAGGATACGACGGCAGACAGGGCTTGGCGAGAGAGATGGCCAGTGCAAGCTTAAGTCTGCTTGTTCAATGGTGCTTCAAATAGTAGTATTTCCCCTGTGGCTGAGAGGAGAAAATGACCGCGACAGATGGAATTACCCTACGGGTTACTGATCTTAAGAAGTATTACGGCAAGGTACATGCCGTTGATGGTATCTCTTTTGCGATCCCAAGTAGTAGTGTGTTTACTATCCTTGGACCGAATGGTGCTGGCAAAACGACGACCTTGGAGATCTTGGAAGGGATTCGCGTCCCGGATGCCGGAGAGATCGAAGTTTTCGGGGTTCGAGTCAAGCAGATAAACCGTGAAGTAAAGAAGCGGTTAGGGGTCCTTCTTCAGGATGGGAACTTTGAGCCTTACCTGAAAGTAAAGGAAGTAGTGAAGCTCTTTGCTTCTTTCTTCCCAATAGCATTACCCGTGGAAGAAGTCCTTCGGCGAGTGGCGCTACAAGAAAAAGGGAGCGCCTATATTAGAACGCTTTCCGGTGGCCAGCGCCAGCGTCTAGCTGTTGGTGTTGCACTTGTGAACGATCCTGATCTTATCTTTCTTGATGAACCGACGACCGGTCTTGATCCACAGGCACGACGGAACATGTGGTCGGTAATTACGAATCTAAAGGAGCAGAGAAAGACGATCATTCTTACCACTCATTACATGGAAGAAGCCGAAGTCCTCTCTGACTATGTCTGCATCATGGATAATGGGATGATTATTGCTGAGGGAACTCCACGTGAACTGGCGGCGAGACTCGGCCAGGAAACGATTATCGAGTTTAGCGGCGGTTCTATCGACGCGGAATGGCTTGACCAGCTCAGTAGCTATGGGAAGGGAGTCCGCAAGGATGGGGAAATCGTGTATGTAGAAACGGAAGATTTTGTCCAGACAATGGAGCAGATGCTCGCGTGGTCAAGAGAGAAGGGAATCCCTCTAGAAAACATGGTTGTGCGCCAGCCTAACTTGGAAGACGTGTTCTTGTCGCTCACCGGAAGGAAACTAAGAGAGTGAAGGGAATCCTTCGTGTCGCTGAAGCACACCTACGTACGGCACTGCGGGAGAAGATAACGCTATTTTGGTTTCTCATCTTTCCCCTGTTTCTTCTAGCTATCTTGACATTAATCTTTGGCAACATGGGTACGGAAGGCGAGATTAGCTTCGCGATAGCTGTGGTGAATCTGGAGACAGATACCGCGGGTCCGGTTGACTTTGCGGGCATTATTGAAGGTGTTTTTGAGCAAGCGGGGAAGCCGTCTGAGGAAGGAAAGGAACCCTTGTTTGCCATTAGCTCTCCAGCCAGCGGGGAAGCTCTGGAGGATTTCTTGGCTAGTGAGAAAAAGGCGACTCGATTTGGAGATCGAGCCGCGGTGATTGTTATTCCCGAGGGGTTTAACCAATGCTTGCTGCATCGCATGATGGAAGACGGTCCATCATCTAGCGCTAACTGTTCCCTTGCGATCTACGTTAATGAAGGAAGCGCTGCGTCTGGGATGGCAACATCTATTATTGACCAGATTCTTGCCGGAGTTGAACGCGATCTTCTCACCCGCATGGGCCGGTTTCAAGAACAGAAAGCCATTCCAACGGAAACGCTATGGGTAGGAAGTAGTGGAACAGAAGTGCGTTATGTGGACTTCCTTCTGCCCGGCATTGTTCTGATGGGATTCTTTGTGAATGGTTTATTTGGTGTTCCTGGGTCAATCTTGTTTGCCCGTGATAAGCGTGTGTTGCGTCGCTATTGGGTGACACCACTTACTGTTACTCATTACCTTGCTGGCTTCTCTGTTGGACATCTTATGCTATGCTTGGTTCAGTTTGCCCTTTTGTTGCTGCTTGGACGGTTTGCTTTTGGGGCTACAGTCACGTTTTTCCAGCCGATGTCAATTCTCTTCTTGTTGCTCGCCGCGATAACCTTTCTCGCTTTCGGTTTCTTTGTTGCTTCCGTTGCTAAAACGGCCAACACAGGAATGGCGATCGCTAATATTCTGAATATGCCAATGATGTTCCTCGGCGGCCTGTTCTTTCCGGTAACTGGACTTCCTTTGGTGCTCAAGGCGATCGTCTTTCTAAATCCACTTACCTATCTTGCCAAGGGCCTGCGCGTAAGCGTAGGAACAGAGGCGGGAACGCTCTCTGTTTCGATCATTGCTGTCCCTTTGGTGTGGATCGCTGTTTGCGTTGCCGTAGCCTCATGGCGACTGAGCTGGGATGTGGAACGATGAGGTCGTTTAGGGCGCTACTTTATGCTGAGTGTGTGATTTTTGCCCGCGACAAAGCCGCTTTTACCTTCACCTTTCTTTTTCCGATTATCTTCGTTCTTCTTTTTGGATTCCTTATGGGAGGGATGGGGGGCGCTGAGGGCGCCCGCCTCGGGCTATATATGCCAGATGGAGGTAGAGGAGAGGTCTTGGAAGAAGTTTTGGCAGGAATAGGGTCGATATCGGTGACTCACTACAGCGATCAGTTAGCATTGCAGGACGCTCTGGAGGAAAAGAAGATTGATTTTGGGCTTGTCTGGGATGGAGAAAGGCTGTTGTTTCATTACAATTGCACCCGAGTGCAGGAGAATTACGCATTTCAGCAACTTGCCACAGGTATTGCCGCCCAGTTCAATCTTAGCTACCAGGGCTTGTTTCCGATTCTTACAGCAGAAAAGATTCATGTAGGGAAAAAAGCAAGCACAGGTTGGTTTAGCTCTGTAGTACCTGGAATTATGGCCTTCTCCATTCTTTCAGCAGGGTTATTCGCCGTATCCGGGCACATCACTGCCATGAAGGAGAGAAAACTTCTCGATCAAATGATCGTGACTCCGATGCGCCCAATCATGTTGTTGTCCGCTGTTATCTGTGTGCGGCTTGTCATAGTGTATATTTCAACTCTGATTACGCTTCTTGTCGCGGTAGTGGTGCTGAAGTTGGGCTTCACTGTTGCCTGGCTTCGCTACACTGTTTTTGTGACTAGCTCAACTGTGGGAGTGATGGGGCTGGGCTCGCTGATTGCTCTTGTTGTTCGAAGGCCCTCTAGCGCAAGCAACATTGCCAACGTTGTTTCTATGCTTATGATGTTCCTTGCCGGAATATACTTTCCGGTTGAGATCATGCCTTCCTATCTGCGGGCGCTTAGCAAGGCCCTTCCCTTAACCTATATGGCCGATGCAATGCGGTATGTCACCGGTGTTACCGAGATGACAGAAGCTCGCTTTTGGGGGATCACAATCGCTATGCTTGTCCTTGCTGCTTTGTTGTTGCCGCTGCTTGGTCGCTATATCGTGAAACCGGATCGAGGCCGGTATTAGACCGATATGCCAAATAGGCGGATTGCACCAAGATAGGCGAAAAGGACGACAATACCAGCGATAAATACCCCAACTGCGATCAAAGGGAAGGCGCGTCTTAACGGTATCCCAAATAAAAATGCAGCAATCGTTCCAGTCCATGCTCCGGTTGCCGGAAGGGGGATTGCTACAATTAGGATCAGGCCAATTGCTCCATAGCTGGCGATGAGCCTGCCCTTGCGGCGCGTTCGCGTGAATACCCAATTAGTCACCCGGGTGGTAGGCGTCCAGTGGTACAATAATCTCTCGCCTCGCTGTAGTGCAACGAGAAGTGGGATTACTGGAAGCAGGTTTCCGAAGACTGCTATGAAGAATGCCATACCTGGCGGGAATCCATATTCACAGGCCAGAGGTAATCCTCCCCGTAGCTCGGCTAGCGGCATAGCCGATACCAGAATGACATAGAGCGCATGAATCACAGACATGAGACTAAGTGTAGTGATTTGTCACCGGAGATGGTAGTCCATTGTAGCGTTGTCTATAATGGATGTTGGGAGGTGGGGTCGAGTGAAGCTGTATAACACCCTCACGCGTAAGAAAGAGACGTTTCAGCCACAGGACGGTAAGACTGTGAAGATGTACGTTTGTGGCCCCACCGTCTATGATTACCTGCATATTGGAAACCTTCGGCCAATTATCGTCTTTGATACGCTACGCAAGTATATGGAGCGTTTTGCTGGATGGAAGGTTGTTTATGTTCAAAACATTACCGATATTGAGGATAAGTTGATCGCACGCGCAGCGGAAACAGGCTTGACGGTAGAGAAGCTTGCTCACCGATACACCAAAGCTTATTTTGACCTGTTGGAACAACTCGATGTCAAGAAACCAACGAACAGCCCTCGAGCCACCGAGTATATTGGCGGCATGATCGAGTTAATCAAGACGCTGATTGACAAGGGTTATGCTTATGAAAGCGATGGTGATGTGTATTATCGTGTGGCCGCGTTCAAGGACTACGGAAAGCTTTCTGGGCGGCGCCTTGAGAAACTTGAAGTTGGCGCTCGCATTGCATGTTCAACGAAGAAAAAAGAGGCCCTTGACTTTACGTTGTGGAAAGCAGCTAAACCGGGTGAGCCCAAGTGGGGATCTCCGTGGAGTGAGGGACGACCAGGATGGCATACTGAGTGTGCCGTTCTCTCTCGAGAATTTCTTGGTGATACACTTGACATTCATGCCGGTGGAAACGATCTTATCTTTCCTCATCACGAAAACGAGATTGCTCAGGTGGAAGCAACGAGTGGCAAGCTTTTCTCACGTTTTTGGCTGCACAATGGCATGCTCACATTTGATGGGGAGAAGATGTCTAAGTCTCTAGGCAACTTCGCTTATGCGTACCAAGTGTTAGAAAAGTTTGATCCAGAGACCGTCCGCTATTTCTACCTTTCCCGTCACTACCGCAAACCGCTCGATTACTCAGAGGCAGGTCTCACAGAAGCGAGCAAGGCCCTTTCCCGCGTATATGCTTTGATTGATGAGGTGGAAGAGGAGTTTGCAGCTCGAGAGGAGGGGGAGGTTGGATTGAGTGGGCGGGAATTTGTCGACTCGCTTGGTCAGTTTCGTGAGCGTTACAGCGCGGCAATGGATGATGATCTGAACACCGTTGCGGCTATTGCTGCTATTCAGGAACTTGTCTCTGAAGCCAATCGTTTCCGGAAAACCGCTGAGGGACAGGATCGGCGAGCGTTAACACACGTTACGAGGCTCATCCGTGAGCTTGGTAGCCCACTGGGGCTGTTCCAAAGGGAAAGACAAACAGGGCGAGACCTGCACGATGAACTGGTCCGTTTGTTGATTGATTTGCGCGCAGAATTGCGCATGCAGAAGGAATTTGCCCTTGCTGATTCGATCCGCGTCCGGTTAGCCAAACTAGGGATTACGCTGAAAGATACCCCACAAGGAACGATTTGGGCTTAGGCGATGCAGTTCAAGGCGGCGGTAAACAGACTTAAGCTCGGTAGGAGTAGCAAGCACAAAAGTGGTTAGGAGGTAGCTGTTGAGCAAGCTAGTGATCGTTTCTAATCGCTTGCCGGTCAGAGCTAGGCAACAAGGTCGTACCCTCACGTTTGAGCCCACTGTTGGAGGGCTGGCTACTGGGCTTGGGTCCTTCTACAAATCTTATGAGAGCGTGTGGATAGGGTGGCCGGGAATAGCGAGAGATAAGCTTACTGCCCAGGATGAGATCTTGATCAAGGATCAGCTGCTGAAGGAAAGATGTTATCCTGTTTTTCTCTCTCAGGAAGATCTGGATAAGTATTACCACGGCTTTTGCAACGAAACCATTTGGCCGCTCTTTCATTACTTTCTGTCATATGCAAAGTATAGTGAAACCTCCTGGAATGCGTACAGACGTGTTAACGAGATCTTCTCAGAGGTAGTAGTCAAGGCAGCTGAGCCAGGGGATACAATCTGGGTACAGGATTATCATCTATTACTACTACCAGGGCTGATTCGTAGACAGTTACCGACGGCGAAAATCGGTCTATTCTTGCATATTCCTTTTCCTTCATCAGAGGTATTTCGCTTACTTCCCTGGCGAGAAGAGTTGTTGGAGAATTTGCTGGGTGCCGATCTTATCGGCTTTCATACTTATGACTACCTAAGGCATTTCCTGGCTACAATTCATCGCATATTGGGCTATGATCAGATCTTTCCAGGCAAGCTAGTTGTCTCTGTGCGAGACCGGGTTGTTAAGGTTGATGCATTCCCTATGGGCATCGACTACGAGCATTTTGCAAAAGCAGTAAAAGAGCAGAAGACTGAACAGGAAATAAAAAAGCTTAGTAAGCAGATAGGAGATCGCAAAGTCATTCTGTCGTTGGACCGGTTGGATTACAGTAAAGGGCTTATCCGCCGACTGCGGGCATACAGTTTATTCCTAGATCGATTTCCTCAGTACAAGGGTAGAGTTATGTTCGTGCTTAAGGTAATAGCTTCTCGAACTAAGGTTAGGCGATACGCCACGCTAAAAAAACAATTGGATGAACTGGTCGGTAGAATTAATGGGAAACATGGGACGATTGCGTGGATGCCAGTATGGTATCTATACCAATTCCTCCCGGAGACGAGCCTCATCGCTTTGTATCACTTAGCAGATGTGGCTCTCCTAACACCGCTTCGAGATGGGATGAACCTGATAGCTAAAGAGTTTCTAGCGGCAAGAACTGATGGAAAAGGAGTATTGATCTTAAGCGAGATGGCCGGAGCGGCCAAGGAGCTAAGAGAGGCTCTTATAGTTAATCCAAATAACCGAGGTGAAATTGCTGAGGCAATCAGAGATGCACTTACCATGCCACTGGAGGAACAACAGGAGAGAAATCGGATCATGCAGCGTCGGATTCAACGCTATGACGTTGTCCGCTGGGCCGAAGATTTTGTTGATAGTCTGTCTGCGGTTACGCGACTACAGCTTAAACTTGCTTCCAGAAAACTAAGCCCTAGCATCAGAGATCGGCTTATTACAACGTACAACAGCGGAGAAAACGCACTGCTCTTGTTGGACTATGATGGAACATTAATTCCATTTGCCCGTAAGCCTGTCCTGGCCTATCCGGACCCTGAGCTGCTGTCGATCCTTGCCAGGTTATCAGAGGCCCCAGGAACCGAAGTGGTAGTAATAAGTGGGCGCGATAAGCAAACGCTGGAACACTGGTTCGGAGATCTTGAGATCGGTTTAGTGGCTGAACATGGAGTGTGGACTAAGAAACGTGGTGAACCATGGCAGGTAATCGAGCTATTGACTAACGAGTGGAAAAGGGACATTCGCCCGGTTTTGGAGCTGTATCTGGACCGGACACCGGGCTCTTTTTTAGAAGACAAGGAGTTTTCTCTTGCGTGGCATTACCGAGAGGCGGACGAAGAGTTTGCTGAGGTCAGGGTTGGAGAGCTTAAGGCTGATCTTGCGCCTCTTGTGGCTAATCGTAACCTTGGAGTGCTGCAGGGAAACCGTGTAATAGAAGTAAGAAATGCAGGGATTAGTAAAGGAAGAGCTGCTCTAGAATGGGTTTCGCTCAGAGACTGGGGCTTTATCTTGGCAATTGGGGATGACAGAACCGATGAGGACATTTTTTCTGTACTACCGACGAGTGCCTATTCAGTAAAGGTTGGCCTACAGCCTTCGCAATCCCGGTTCAATCTTAATTCTCCACAGGAAGTACGTATCTTATTGCAGGAGTTAGCAACGAAAGGCAAGGAAGCAAAAGCTGATCGCTGACAGTAGGGGCGGTTCGCGAACCGCCCCTACTTCATCTCACCGTCACCTCTGATCAAGTCAGGGGTAGGCCCATAGAAGTATGACTACTAAACTCACTTCACCCCGTGAAATACAGAGCAGAACAAGATTGCACAGGGCAGGCGGGGCGGGCTCTAGCCTCTCCCTTCACCGGGCCCCGTGTAGTACCACGAGTGGAGTTGCTACACAGGGTAAAGGAGAGGGATAGTGAACAATTGATCCTATCTCACGCTTAGATGGCTTCTCCCTTTCTCGCCCCGTGTGCTGCCAGAACTTGCATAGATAGAACGATTATCTCGCTGGATTCCGGCCTCCACCGGAATGACGGCGCGTACTAACCCGAAGTTCCCCACGATTTCAGACCTCAGATTGGTAGTTAGTAGAGATGGGATCACGCATTGAGGGAAAGAGAGCTCTTTATTCTGTAGACATGTAGGACCTCTTGTTTTGCTTGACATCGACCCTGACACATACCATACTGACTATTGTTATGATGAGACCATAAGGCGCTCTCAACCTACGGGATACGGGTGTAGACAGAACGCTGTAGTCGGATTATCGGAAAAGCTCGCAAGCTAAGAGAGGTTCCGCCATTATCAGGTCAGGAACTTCGGACTAACAATTGGAACCTGCGGTCCATAGAAGATAGTCTTAGTTTAGCGTTTGCTTTCGCTTTTCACCATTTACAATTTATCATTTGCGATTCACGGCTTTACACAATTCACCATTCACAGTCCTGCCACTCATCACTACTGTCTTTCGTTACTCGGCTCTTGTCTATCGACGCTCCGACTATGCCCTGACTGGAGATGTTTTCTCCCTTTAGGGCGAACAAGGCGACAAGGTAAGCTTCCAGTGCTGTAGTTCCCGCCTTTAGGGAACAGGTTGCCTTTGCTCCATCACAGAGAACTCCGGCAAGGTTTGCCAGCATCATCAAGTTACCTTGCAGGAGTAGGCTAGAGAGATCTCTTTTGCTATTGAATCTTGTTGAAAGATGGTGGTAATATTGCGTAGGAGGTGACAAATATGTAGAGCCGATTTCAGATACAGAGGGAAGAGCAGCGCATGGGCTGGGGATTATGATCCCCAGTTGACGAGGTGGAGGTTCCCTACTGCAATTTGGGGCTAACTCTAAGGCGTGATGCCAAGGAGGAAAATCGAGAGATCAGCGGAAGCCTTCAAGGCCGGCACGGCCTTCTTCTTCCCTTCCAAAGGAAAAGCGCTCCTGTACAAATCCGTCGGGCGACCGGTGGGACAATAGACGAGTGTAGTGCAAGTGCTTCATGGTGTTGCCATTTATGTGAGGGCTTACTCTATTTCTTGAGAAAGCTCCCCGATGTAGTTACGCACGTAGCCCTCACAGGTAGGATAGTGAGTCTAATAGGCATACACATTGCTAGATGATGCTTGATCAATAAGGTAACCCAAGGGAGGGAACAATGTCTGCAACCAAACGCGTTCTTAAGAAAGTCTCTACACCATTTGATCGTCTTGAACCAAGCGGCGCTATTCTCATGATAAACATGCTGGATCCACAGATTAGTACTATGCGCGTTTTCCTGGAGGCCATCGAAGACGCGCAATTACCGTTCTTCTTAGTAGCCAACAAGATGGATCTCGTTGATAAGGCCCAGCTAAGCGCTACGCGAGACAAGCTGGGCCTAGATCTTGTCCCAGCCTCGATGGTCACTAGTGAGGGCATGGAAGCGATCAAATCACGCTTTCGGGATGCTTTCTCCCCGGGTGACCGGGTGGCGATTCTGGGAGTATTCAATAGCGGGAAAACCAGCCTCATCAGCCAATTAACTGGACTGGATCTGGCGATTGGCAATCTGCCGGGCACTACTTTAGAGTTCACTCAATACAGTTATGAGGGTTACACGCTCATCGATACCATAGGACAGGTGATTGATATCAATAAGCCGATGATGGTCAGCGTGGATCTCTCTGACTGTCAGTCTTCTAGAGAGAAGCTGGCCCGTGTCCTGCGCCAGGATGCTGAGGGTATCTTGGCTACCTTGGAGACCGCACTCGATGAGCTTGAGCAGGTGGTGGAAGTGCTCAACGCGCAGATTGAATCAGGGCATAAGGTTGTGGTTACAGGGGCAGGAGCTAGTGGCCTGGTCGCCATGGAGATGAGTGGACAGGGGCTAGAAACCGGTGTGCCAATCCTGGTCTTTACCAACGATCTGGCTACCGCCCAGCCAGTTAGTTTTTCTAAGGGAATAGGCGAGGAGGAAATGGGGCTATCTCGCTATATTACCCTGGCCGTTAATGCGGGAGACATAATTATTGGGATTTCAGCTAGTGGTGGAACAGGCTTTGTGTACGATGCGTTGAGGCGGGCGAGGAATAAAGGAGCCATCACAGTAGTCATAACTGAGAATGTGGATACTCCTTTGGGCCAGACAGCTGACTACCTTATCAAGAGCAATGCTAAGCCCGAGGGCCCTTCATCGAGCAAGATCCAGGTTGCGCATCTTGCCATTGTTCACGCATTACTGCTAACCCTGGCTGACAGACGAGGGATCACGGCTGACCAATCTATTGGCTTCATGTTGCCCGAGGTAGTTGCCACCAAGAAGATGGGTATTAAGTGATCGTACCATGGACAATGAGGTGAGAAGTTGCATCACCCAATGTACTAAGTGATTACTTGCGTTTTGACTTAGCTAAATAGTCTTCGACGGCTAGCCCAAGTGCCTCCTCAGCCAGAACCGAGCAGTGCATCTTAATGGGTGGAAGACCATCCAAGGCCTCTGCTACTGCCTTATTAGATATCTTCATCGCCTGTTCTATGGTCTTCCCTTTTACCATCTCGGTCAGTATGGAGCTCGTAGCAATGGCCGCTCCACACCCAAATGTCTTGAACTTGGCATCTATGATAATATCATCCTTTACCTTGATATAGAGTTCCATGATATCGCCACATACAGGATTTCCAGCATGGCCTATTCCATCAGGGCTCTCCATTTCTCCGACATTTCTGGGATTTTGGAAATGCTCCATTACTTTTTCGCTATACAATGACCACAAATCTTTTCTGCTCTTCATTTCTTGCCTGGCTTATACAATGGTGACATTGCTCGGAGCTTCTTGACAATTTGGGGCAACTTCTCTAATACGTAATCTATGTCTTTTCCTGTGGTTTCTTGTCCTAAGGTGAGGCGCAGAGAGCTATGAGCCGACTCATGAGGGAGTCCTAACGCTAGTAGCACATGGGAAGCTTCTAAGACGCTCGAACTACAGGCGGAACCAGTAGAGGCCGCAATACCCACCAAATCCAAGTTGAGGAGCATCGATTCTCCTTCTACAAATTCCAGGCTTATGTTGACATTGTTTGGTAGCCGTTGGGTAGGATGACCATTCAAACGGACGTGGTCAATACGATCCAATATTCCGTTTATCAGCTTGTCTCGCAGGGTTTCCAGCCGGTCTTTCTCTTGTCCCATCTCCTGTTGAGCGAGCTCGCAAGCCTTTCCAAATCCTACTATTCCTGGGACGTTTTGAGTGCTCGCCCGTTGCCCGTGTTCTTGCTCGCCACCATGCATGAAGGGAACTATTCTGGTACCCTTTCTGATATAAAGCGCTCCTATCCCTTTGGGGCCATAGAGTTTATGAGCGGATATGCTGACCAGATCTACCTTAAGTTCATCCACATCTACGGGGAGGTGTCCCACAGTCTGTACGGCATCAGTATGAAAGCAAATCTCCCTATCATTGGTGATTCTAGCTATCTCCTCTATAGGTTCGATTGTTCCTATTTCGTTATTGGCGTGCATCACCGAGATGAGAATGGTTTCATCGGTAATGGCTTTTTTAACCTCCCCGGGATCTACTAAACCATCCTTATCTACCGGGAGGTAAGTTACCTTGAAGCCTCTCTTCTCTAAGAACTTGCACGGCTCTATCACAGCATGATGTTCAATGGCAGTAGTAATAATGTGCTTTCCTTTATGCTCTTTGGCGTAAGCCACTCCCTTTATCGCGAAGTTATCGGCTTCTGTACCGCTGCCGGTGAAGACAATCTCCTCGCTCTTGGCCCTGATAAGCCCGGCCACCTTCTCTCGGGCCTCCTCGATAGCTCCTTTTGCTTCCTGGCCAAAAGAATGGATGCTGGAGGGGTTGCCAAAACCATCTGTGAACCACGGCAACATAGCCTTTAGAACCAAAGGATGCGTCGGTGTTGTAGCCGCATAATCAAGGTATATTCTCATCATTATCCTCCCGCTTCAGGGTTTGGTGTGACGCCTTCAAGGGGATGTAAACTCGGAAAACAGAAGACGACCTCCAAACTTGAATACCATCTCCTTAAACAGCCTCCACCCTTTTGACCTCGGAGACCTCTCTTTTGAGGGTCTCTTCGATTCCTCTCTTGAGGGTTATCTGGCCCATAGGACAACCTATGCAGGCGCCTGTCAATCGCACTTTCACCACGCCATCATCACTAACTTCAATCAGTTCAACATCTCCGCCGTGGCCCAAAAGAGCTGGCCTTATCTCCTCTAATGCTTTCTCAACCTTTTCTTTCATCTTGGATTTGCTCCTTTCTTGAAAAAGCTCGTCGCTTCTATTCTCACTGAACCTCTACTTGTTTCCCTTTAGGCACTTCCTTCTTTCTTTGGCGATCTGCTAAGTCCTGTAGGGTCGTAGACTCTAAGACATTATCTATTGCCTGCCGTGCCTCTTCCCACACATCTCGGACCGCGCAAGAGCTAATTCTATTACAAGCGCTAGGATCGTCAAGACAATCCACTGGGACAACAGGTCCCTCTAGAGTTCGTATCACTTCGCTGAGTTTTATTTGCGCGGGAGGTTTGGCTAAAACATACCCCCCGCGAGCCCCACGGATACTCCTTACCAAGCCAATTGTCTTGAGAGACATAACCAGCTGGTCTAGGTATTTCTCAGAGATTTCCTGGCGCTCGGCCACCTTCTTAAGAGGAACAGGTCCTTTCCCATAATTGAGAGCTAAGTCAAGCATCGCTCTTGTGCCGTATCGCCCTTTGGTTGAAAATAACATAGGTACCCTCAGTATTTCCAGTAAATCTATGGATTCACTAGACTTTATAACCGGAAGCAGTGCTCTTGTCAAGTAAATCTCGTTCTCAATTATCACCGTTGATGAGATCAAGATGTTGCTACGGGGAGGTGTATGATTAGAGTACTGGCTTTGTGTGGGCGTGTTGTGTGTGAAGGCGGGAGGGCTTACACTCTTGATGATTCATGTACTTGATACTTGGAGGCAAGGGGAAGGAATGTTCATCAAGCAATTCTTAACAGGTGGGGATCGCAACTTTGGCTATCTCGCCGCCGATGAGGTGAGTGGGAGAGCCCTCGTGGTTGACCCTTCTTTCTCTCCGGAGATGATTGTCGATTATGCGTATGGAAAGGGCTATGAGATCACCTATATCTTTGTCACCCACGATCACATCGACCACACGAACGGGAATCGCGTAATCGGACGACTCACCGGGAAGCAACCGCTCCTTTTTAGAAGTACGGACACGACAACCGGGATCCGTGTGGAGGACGGGGCTCAACTCCCCTGCGGGAGCTTGAAGGTGACGATTCTACATACCCCGGGACATACCGAGGATTCAATATGCATTCACATGGGAGACGCGGTCTTCACCGGAGATACTCTATTTGTTGGCAAGGTAGGAGGCACCGACTTCGGCCCGGGGGCGCAGGCAGAATATGTGTCCCTTCACAAGAAGCTCCTTGCCCTGCCGGATTCGACCCGCATCTTCCCGGGACACAATTACGGGACCGCGGCGCAATCAACGATCGGGAAAGAGCGAAGGACGAACCCGTTCCTCCTTCAGCCTGACTTCGAGGCGTTCGTCCGGCTGAAGCACAACTGGCTGGTCTACAAGAAGGAGCATGGGATAGCATGATTCCCTGGTATGTGCGGAGCTTCGGCCAGGAATATCTCGACCTCTATCCGCATCGCGACGATATCGAGGCACGGGCAGATGTGCAGGCGATCATCGATCTGGTGGCTCCCCCGAGGGAGGAGCCACTTCTCGATTTGGGGTGTGGAGCTGGGCGTCACCTCCTCGCGCTGCATAAAGTGGGCTTTCACCAGTTGAGTGGCCTCGACCTTTCGCCGGAACTCCTCGAGGTCGCTAGAGAACAGCTCGCAGCGGTCGGTGCAGAAGGGATCGAGCTTCTCCATACCGACATGCGACATATCCCCTATGTAGAGCACTTTGCCATGGTCTTGTCCATGTTCACGTCGTTCGGGTATTTCGAAAAGGACGAGGAGAACAAAGCAGTGCTCGCCGGGGTCAGCCGGGCCCTGCAGCCAAGGGGATGGTTCCTGATCGACTACCTCAACCGCGACTGGGTGATAGCTCACCTTATCCCCAAGGAAGAGCTGGTCCGTGACGCCAAGCGCTTCCGGATCGAGCGGTGCGTAAGCGAAGATCGACGTCGTGTGGAGAAGAAGGTCCGAATGATCAGCTCGGACGGTGAGGAGAAGGTCTTCTACGAATCAGTGCGAATGTATACTCCATCGGAGATGGAAGGATTGCTGGAGAGGGTGGGGTTTACAAATGTGCGATGCTATGGGTCACTTCAGGGTGCGCCTCACCGACCTGAGAGCCCCAGGCTCATTCTCGTGGCCGAAAAAGGAGGAGGGCGTGCTGGATAACCTTGATGCTCAGACGATCTATCCAGAGAACGGATTGTACCTTGACTACATTTCCAATCAAGGAACGGCCGCGTCTTTCTTTTCGCACCCTCCGCTGGGGTTCGCCGCGGCACTGGCCGCTCGCCGCGAGGCGGACTACCCCAGGGAGGAGATCTGCAACCTTCTCGAGACTTACAACGTATGCCTCCAAGCCGATCCCGTTGCACTGGAGAACATCGCCGCCTTGCGGCAGCGGTCTGTCTTCTGCGTGATTGGGGGTCAACAGGCTGGATTCCTTGGCGGGCCGGTCTACACGCTCTACAAAATCATCACTACGATTCGCCTGGCTGAATTTTTGGAAATGCAGCTCCATACGAGAGTTGTTCCTCTCTTCTGGCTGGCCAGCGACGATCATGACTTTACTGAGATCAACCGTGGCTACCTGCTCAAACAAGACGGCGAGGTTGGCGCGGTTTCCTTCGCGTGGGAAGAGCGAGGGCGCCCGATCTCTGATCTTCCGCTGACCGAGGACGTTCTGCACAGCTACCAAACGTATTTTGATAGCCTTCCCGCTAGCCCTAACCGCTCGTTTGTGAAGAAGTTATTCGCTCCTCAACCCAAAGAGAGCTACTGTGCCTGGCACGCGCGGATTTGGTTGCGCCTGTTCTCCAATCGTGGTCTTGTCCTTGTCGATCCATCGGTTCTCCGCCGCCTTGCGAGTACTTTCTTTCACACGGCTCTAAAGGAACAAGAGGCAATTCAGCAGCGCTTGCGCGAGGTCGCCACAAGTCTCAGTAACGCGAGTTATGAGCCGGCTCTATCCCCGGATAAGGCTGGACGCCTATTCACTCTTAACCCTGACGGACTTAGAGTCCGGGTGAAAACCCCTTTCGATCATCTTCCGGAGGTGATGAAGCATCCCGAGCGCTACTCGGCCGATGTCGCTCTCCGTCCGCTGCTTTCCGACACGCTCCTTCCGAGCGTAGCGAGCGTTCTCGGTCCAGGAGAGATCGCATATCACGCTATGCTGAAGCCACTGTATCGACTCTTTAGCCTGCCGCAGCCGGTCCTCTTCCCGAGGAAGAGCTATACCGTGTTGGCTCAAAAAGAGGCTGACTTGATTGCGCGCTATGGGACGAGCGTTGCTGCTATCCTCTCCAGGACATTCAACGCCAAGCAGGCACTGCACGAGCTTGCGCCAAAGGAGCTAGAATCGCGGTTCTCGACGGCACGAGAGACAACAGCCCAGGCATTTGTTCCGCTGCGCACCCTTCTTGGAGAGATCGACCCAAGTTTGGAAAGAAGGTGGGAGAAGGCGCGAAAAAGCTCCCTCCACAACATTAATCGACTGGAGAATCGTGTGATCCGGGCCGAGCTGGCAAAACGCGGTCTGGGCGCGCGGGAACTCCAGCAAGTCTGTAACGCTCTCCTCCCAAGAGGAAGACCCCAAGAGCGCGTCTTTCCTCTGCCCTACTTCATCAACCGGTATGGGCCCGAGTTTGTGGATAGACTTTTCTCGATGGGACGAGTTGACGATTTCTCACATCATGTGATAACCTTGGAGGGTCAGAATGGCTGAAGCAGAAGTACTCGCTTTTGGTGCTCACCCGGACGACATCGAGCTTGGCTGTGGGGGGACGCTCGCCAAATTGGCCAACACTGGCCGGTCTATTGTCCTTGTGGACATGGTCCGTGGCGAGTTGGGAACCCGAGGAACGGTAATGACACGCCGACAGGAGGCCGCTGCTGCTGCCGAGATCCTCGGTGTCACCACACGGGAGAACCTGGAACTCGAGGATGGAAACCTTCGCGCGACCGCCGCGGCCAAGCACAAGGTGGTCGAGGTTGTTCGTCGTTGGAGACCGCACCTGGTTTTTATTCCCTATTGGTGTGTGCGACATCCCGACCATGCGCACGCGAGTGAACTGGCCTACGAGGGGATGTACCTCGCCGGGCTTCCCCGGTATGAGACAGGCCAAAGGAGTCATCGTCCAGCCAAGATCCTCTACTATATGGGATGGCAGGAGTTCGATCCGACATTTATTGTCGATATTACTGACCAATTCGACCAAAAGATGGAGGCAATCTATGCTTATACTACCCAATTCAGACCGGACGAGTCGGGCGACTCGCTGACACGGCTTACCTTGCCTGAGACTGATTGGTTTATCCGCAGCCGCATGGCCCATCATGGGTCACTTATCGGAAAGAGGTACGGAGAGGCTTTTCTGATCCGGGGTAGGTTGGAGGTCGAGGATCCGATGGCATTGAAATTTCGGTCGTTCTGAAGGAGAGAGCATGCGAATTGGCATCGCCTGTTACCCCACCCATGGAGGAAGCGGAGTCGTTGCTACCGAACTCGGAAAGCACCTGGCAGAGCGGGGGCACGAGGTAGCATTCATCAGCTATGCCGCGCCGCTTCGGCTAGCAGAGCTCCCACCGCGCGTTAGCTTCCATGAGGTTGAGATCGAGGAGTACCCGCTCCTCAAACACTTCCCTTATGCCCTTGCTCTTGCCTCTAAGATGGCTGAGGTGGCACGGATGCAAAGGCTTCAAATCCTCCACGTGCACTACGCAATCCCATTCGGGGCAGCAGCCTTGCTCGCAAAACAGATTATAGGGAGCTCAGGCCTCAAGGTGGTAACAACGCTGCACGGGACCGACATCACACTGGTCGGGAACAACGCGTCGTTCAAACCGGTCACGACGATAACGATTGAAAAAGCCGATGCGGTGACAGCGGTCTCCCACTTCCTGTGGGAGGAGACCAGACGTCAGTTTGGAGTGACTCGCAAGATTGACGTTATCTACAACTTTATCGACCCAGAGCTGCATGAGGGTGAGATTTCACCTTGTATTCCACCTCGCGATTCCCCGCAGCAGGTTACGTTAATGCACATTTCAAACTTCCGTCCGGTCAAGCGGATCCGGGACGTGATCACTGTCTTTGCCAGGGTTGCCGCAGTGATGGACGCACGGCTGATCCTGGTTGGAGACGGGCCGGATACCTCGGTAGCCGAACAGACTGCCACAGAGTTTGAGCTGGGCGATCGCGTTACGTTTCTCGGAGTGGTGGACCAGGTCGCTCCGATCCTCCAAGCTGCTGATCTCTTCTTGCTCCCCAGCGAGACAGAGAGTTTTGGATTGGCCGCATTGGAGGCGATGGCGAGTGGGGTCCCGGTGGTGGCGAGTGACGTTGGTGGGATTCCTGAGGTCGTGGAGCATGGGGTTAGCGGTTACCTTGCTCCGGTAGGAGACCTCGACCAAATGTCCAGTTACTCCATCGAGCTTCTCTCCAACTGTTCGCGGAGGGAGGCCTTCGCGCGTGCGGCCAAGGAACGTGCCACCACGGTCTTTGACTATCGAAAGATCGTCCCGCAGTACGAGGCGATCTATGAACGGGTCCTGAAATCTAACTAGGAGAATTGTGTGTAGCATGTAAACTTGGCCTGCGCCATTTCATCTTGATCTTTCCCACAGATTGGGTATTTTTTGTGCAGGTTAACTGGGGGCGCGAAATACATGCCGAGACGAGTGCTACGGTAGAAAAAAGGTTGCGCAATGATCAGCGATCGTTATCTCAGGCAACGGATTCTCCCTGAGATAGGGGAGGAAGGCCAGCAGCGGCTGGCTCAAGCGAGGGTCCTTATCGCCGGGTGTGGCGCCCTGGGGACAAACCTTGCGGATCTCATCGCTCGTGCCGGAGTTGGGCGGATAACCGTCGTCGATCCCGACAGCGTCGAACTTAGCAACTTGCAGCGTCAGGCCCTGATGAGAGAGGCTGACCTTGGGCGGCCCAAGGCTCAGGTTGTGGCGGAGGCTCTTGCGGCGATAAATTCCGGCTCTGAAGTAAACTACGAGATTACCAGGATCGAGCCCCACAATGTGGAACGGCTGATTGAGGGGTGTCACCTTGTTCTGGACGGATTTGATAACCTCGGGGCCCGGTACCTGCTAAACGACGCGTGCGTCAAGCACCACATCCCGTGGATCTTCGCCACCGTCGCTGCCACCTACGGGATGACGATGACGATCCTTCCTAGGGAGGGACCCTGCCTGCGCTGTCTTTTGCCTAACCCTGTCCCTGACGAAATCGTCCTCACTGCGAGAAATGCTGGGATTATCAACACCATCCCGCGAGCGATTGCGAGCATAGAGACAACCCAGGCACTTAAGATCCTCCTTGGGTTGCCCGAGTCTCCGGTGAAGCTCATCACCTACGATACCTGGCGGAACACTTTCAGTGCTCAGGAGATTCACAGGGCTACGCATTGCCCCTGCTGCAGCGAGGGGCGCTACGAGTTCCTTGGTTGAGAAGCGCGGTTGGCAAAGTACCTGGCTGTCGCTGGCTAGTATTATCCTCCACCGATTGGGGGAAGGAAGGCAATTCTGTCCCCCTCGGAGAGGGATGTCTCTAGGCCACCTAGGAAGCGAACGTTTTGACCGTTCACTATGATGTTGACATAGCCCCTTGCAATGCCTGTCTCCAACTTCTCTTGCAACGCGGGGTGGCTCTGGTAAAGCTCTCTCAAGGCCTCGCTGATCACGGCATGAGGATGAAGCAAGACGCTTGCCGTCGAAATTCCGGCAAGATTACCTATTCCGCCGAAGAGTCTCACCGTGACTTTCATCTTTTCTTCACTTGACATAGGTCGTCATTCACCTCTTTAATCTGTCAGTTTAACCCCTGAGCTCACTCTTTCCGAGCGGCCACCGGTGAGCCTGAATCACGGCCTCTCCCGGGAGAACGTGAGTATATCCCATCTTATACAATTTTCGGAGGTGTTTATCCTGCAGACACTGGTCTTCCCTCATTACGAACTCCATCAACAAGCGAACAACAAACTATACCTTGTCGGCTGCCGAGGCTAAGAAAGGAGAGCCGTGTTGCCCCAAGAAGGGTGCGGCAAAGAGCTAAAGCCGGTATCATCCTAACAGTCCAGGAGATCAAAAGGAGCTGACGGATTGGCTGTGAGTAGGTTGCAGAGGATGCACAGTGCAGAGCATATCTTGACCGCGGTGATACGGCGAGAGTTCGGCTCCCCGCGTAACCTCGAGTCGCATCTGGGCGATAAGAAGTCGAAGTGCGACTACGCCGTCTCTCAAGCGCTCCTACAGAAAGACATCCTTGCAATCCAGAGAGCCGTGAATGCAGAAATCGAGAAGGATTACCCCATCACTGCAAAGACCCTGACAGTCGAAGAGGCACAACAAGACTATGATCTATGGAAAGTGCCTGGGAACGCAACCAGGATCCGCATCGTTACTATTGGTGACCTGGACGCCATCCCATGTGCTGGGGAGCATGTTGAGCACACACGACAGATCGGCCGCTTCCACGTGAGAAGCCACGACATGACAAGAGAGGGGATCGTCCGCATCCGCTTCACCGTGGAGGACTGATCAAGGGAAGCCAAGCTCATGGGAAAATTACCCTGACTGCATCAACGATGAACGTCGCGTTTGGAGTACCTTATTACTGAGGCAATGCACTAGTCGATCCTTTCCCGAGAGCAGTCTACAGAAGGATCTTTTCCGTCTTTGAATCAAACAGGTGAAGGGTGCTGAGATTGGGAGCGAGCTTGATCGTGGAGTCGATCTCGATATGTTGATGCGGGTCGAGGTTCGCCACCACCTGCTCACTACCACAGTCGGCGTACACGAGCAGCTCGTTACCCAACGGCTCCGTTACCTTGACCGTCATCTCTAGAAGGTTCTCCCCCTCAGTGAGCGGGCCGGTGAGATCCTCCGGACGGATGCCAACAATCACCTGCTCGGGAACGGTGTCGATCCTCCCATCTGCCGGTAGATTGATTACGAATGCCGCTCCAGTCAGGGAGATCGTACCACTGTTCATCGTGGCCCGTGCGGCGAGGAAATTCATCGCCGGACTCCCGATGAAACCAGCGACAAACTGGTTCAATGGATGGTCGTACGTCTCCTGCGGCGATGCGTACTGATGGATCACCCCATCGCGCATCACAGCAATCTTGCCCCCCAGCGTCATCGCCTCTACCTGGTCGTGCGTCACGTACACCGTCGTCGTCCGCAGCTTGTGGTGTAGCTGCTCAAGCTCAGTGCGCATCTGTACGCGTAGCTTGGCGTCCAGATTCGACAACGGCTCGTCGAACAGGAATACCTTCGGGTCACGCACGATCGCTCGACCTACCGCCACGCGCTGCCTCTGTCCACCGGAGAGTTCGCGTGGCTTGCTCTTTAGCTTCCCTTCTATACCAAGAAGCGATGCCGCGGCGCGCACACGCTGCTCGATCTCCTTCTTCGGAACCTTGCGCAGCTTGAGGCCAAACGCCATGTTGTTGTACACGTCCATGTGCGGATAGAGCGCGTAGTTCTGAAAGACCATCGCGATGTCACGGTCCTTCGGGGGAACACGGTTCACCACGCGGTCACCGATTCTCACTTCTCCGCCGGTCACTTCCTCCAACCCGGCAATCATGCGTAAGGTCGTTGTCTTACCACACCCCGATGGACCAACCAACACCGTGAACGCACCATCATCCACCGCTAGATCGATCCCATTCACGGCAACGAAGTCGCCGAACTTTTTCATTACTTTGGTAAGCGTTACTTCTGCCATCGATCCTCCTAGTTCCTCCGTTATTTCTTGTGGGACTCGTTTCCCTATTGTGGTGAGAATACTACCACAAATTGTGCCCAGAGAAAAACCTGCTGTACCTGCATGTTTTCTCGAAGAAGAGAGACAAAGACCTAAATATTTATCAGAAGAGGATTTCGATATCAGCCTTGTCTCTTACATCACTGAACCACGTATTCCACACGTCGGCTTGTGCATTCTCTAGCAAATCTTCATGAATCTGCTCTCTTACTTCATCTAAGGGAGAGATCGATCCATCTTCCTGGGTGAACTCTTCTTTATGGCCTTGATAGTAGGTTGAGGTCTCTTCACTACTTATGGTTACAGGTTGAGTGATCGAGGCATGTAAGTCTTGCGCCATGGATTGTTCGGCAAAGGACTTTCTTATCTTCTCCTTGTATTCATCCAACGAAGAACCTTGCTGTGCCAAGATAGCCTCTATTTCTTCAATCGTTAGTTGATTCTGCTCAATGATCTGATTGAGTTGTTCTTCTACCTGCTGCTCAAGTTCCTTCTCGTCTGGTGTGATGCCATGTTTTTCTGCCTGTTGAATCAGAAGACGGCTGCTTATCATCATATCAAGTACGCTTAACTGATAGGCGCGCAGGAGTGCGTCCCCTTCTGGAGTGGTTAAAAGGATCTGCCCAAAGGAGGGGAACTGCTGGATGATTGTTTGGAAAATTTGTGTTAGTTGTGCGCTGGTTGCCAACGCGTCTTTTGTAATGATCTCTCCGTTTACGATGGCTGCAATCGAATTATCTGTGGACGAACTTGGCGTAGACTCCTGTTGGGCTACTACACTGAACGAGAGAAGCATCAAAACTGTGATGAGTAAGAAAACTTTACGCTGCAAACCGGTCACTCCTTGCAATTTGATGATAAGAATCTTCCTTTATTACAACCACCTTTTCAACTGCAAGCCTGAGAGATAGGGCTAACGGAGTGAGTGAAGCGAACGGGCGAGGGAAAAGCTTAGCCTCTCGCAGAGAACGCAAAGATCGCAGAGAAAGACAAGAATATGTAGACCGTTCGTAGCGTCGGGTCTTGCGCCCGACGTTAGAGATAATGTCGCAGCAATATGTAGACCGTTCGTAGCGTTGGAACCTGTGCCCGTCATTCCGGCGCACGCCGGAATCCAGTCAAATAATGGTTGTATACAAATCCTACCAATCCTCCGGATGCCCCCGTATCAAGTACGGGGCAGACCCTGTTAAATACAACGCACAACAAGATTGCACAGGACAGGCCCCGGTGAAGTAGAAAATCAGGGTCACTTCACAGGGCAGGCTTATTAGGTCCGGCATGACAGTATGCGCCCGTCATTCCAACCTGCCTCTCAGAATGCTACGGCAGACAGATCCCCGCAATATGTAGACCGTTCGTAGCGTCGGGTCTTGCGCCCGACGTTAAGGATAAGAACGCGTAGACCGTCTGTGGCGTCGGAAAATAGGGACAGGCAGCTTTTTGACTTAGGCTCGTTAAAAACCAGCCAGTCCCTGACCAGCAACAACATAAACATACCCCCGACCTTGGACCTTGGACCATCTCACTATCTCTGCGGTTAACTGCTTTCCACTGTGGAGAGTAAGAACCAATTGGTCTCTTCTCTATC
>Ga0307431_1000446_pt1 | contig 28351 bp, 35 predicted proteins | sample SalMarWE160170MG_FD_202155 | JGI IMG/M metagenome (GOLD analysis project Ga0307431, IMG submission 202155) | Salt marsh sediment microbial communities from the Plum Island Ecosystem LTER, Massachusetts, United States - WE1603-170 | ecosystem: Environmental > Aquatic > Marine > Intertidal zone >...
TGCTCAGACCGGTATGAGGATTTCTGATGCTTTAAAGTTGAAAGTTGGAGATATTCAAAGAGAGTTAGATCTTGGAAGAGTGCCTTTAGCAATTAGCTATTTACCTAAAAAAGATAGAGAAAGTATCGGAGAACGGATTACATTCTTAGCTAGTGATGGTGTAGAAATCCTGAAAAGATATCTGGAATGGAGACAGAGAAAGGGAGAGAATTTAACCTCTGAAAGCCCACTATTTATTGGTAGAACAAAACGGAGCAATAAACCATTGACTCAACAGAAGTTCAATAAGATGTTGAAGAACATTGCAGCAAAAGCAGGCCTTAATGGAGATAACAAATATGGTGTTGTAAGATCACATTCCTTACGGAAGTTCTTCATAACACAGCTTACAAATCATGGCGTTGAAGACAAGATTATCAACTTCCTTACATGTCATAAAATTTCAGAAGTAGATAGAGTATATTGGTCTAGGAGAATAGACGAACTGAGAAATATCTATGCACAAAGGCAGCAATACCTTAATCCAATAAATCACAAACGAGAATATGATCTCAATAAGTTAAAAGATATAAAAGCTAAAATTAGGGAACTTGAAAGAAGGATAAAATATCTGGAGAAAATAAAAACAAATTCTGGCAGCTACGATGCTATAATCGTAACTTCTGAAGCGAAAATTGTTGAACTCGTTAAACTTGGTTATGATTGTCAACCTGTTGGAACGAGTAGATGGATAATGAGAAAGCAAACTTGCCCTTAAAGGTTCAGAAAACTTATTTTTTGACCCTTTAAGGTTAAATATGCCCATCAAAGCTTAAACGTCATTTCGTCTAACGCTCTGAGCACAATATCTAAAGTTCCACGAAGGGGAATTTAAGTGAAAGGTCTGCGATCTGGAGCCAGATACTTACTGTGTTATGTACCCTAAACCAAAGTTATATTGGTATAACTAGAAATGATGAGTGCAACGGAGCAAGGAATTATCACTTGTTGATGATTTCACAGAGTAAAAAATTCGTGATAGATATCTATTGATTTCGATCAATATCCTTTTCCTCGAATAAAAAACATTGTAAGTGAAATAGTCTTATTGGATTCATCTATTTCATAGACCAATCTATATTTTCCTAATCGAACCCTATATGTTGATTCTTTCTTTGGCGATATGAGTTTTATATCCATCTTTGGCCGTTTCTTATGGGGATTGACTTTTAATTCATCAATTATTTCTTGAATATCCAATAATACTGATTTATCTCCGCCCTTAAGTATCTTTTTAACATCTCTTAAAAAATCCCTTCCTTGGATTATTTTATAAGTAGATGTTTTTTTGTTTGATCCCAAAGAAATTCCTCAAATATTTTTTAAAGCATCTTTTAAATTATCAGATTCTATAAAATCCCCAGCTTTTATTTTAAGCGTTCTTTTTCGATGTTCTTTAAGTATATGGTTGTAAAACTTTTTTTCTTCAACGAATTTCATAAACTCATTGATAACATCGTCAAAACTCATATTGCCATGCTTATAAAGAACTAATTTCTCATAGGTACTAGATGTGACATTAATTGTTCTATAATTCATGTTACCATAACTACTATAGTTATATTAGCTATAATTAATTTTCGGTAAATGCACCATTTTTGGAAGCTCAGATGTTGATCGGATCTGCACAAATCGCAACTAAAACAATGAAGAATCTGAAAAGCAAATTTGCCCTTAAAGGTTCACAAAACTTAGTTTTTACACAGATTATTTTCTAACATTCTTTTGATAATCTTTTAAAGCTCTTATTGAAGAATGCTAAACATTATCAATTTTTACCGCATCAAGTTTTCCTTGCCTTGCACGTAGACTTAGATATTCCTGAGAATAATTGGATTTTTTAGATAGTTCTGATAATGTTACAAGTCTTTCTTCGTCGATAAAACTCGATAGATAATATTGGATTGATTCGTTTACAACTCGAGCGATAAATGTTGCAAAATCTGACAAATTTCCACGATCTGCTTTGTTTAATGATTTGTAATAGTTTTTCCTATCTTCCTTTTGTATAACAATGGGCGGATACCCTTGTCTCACAAGATAAAAATTTGTTAGTAATCTTGCAACTCTTCCATTTCCATCCAAAAATGGATGAATTCTAACAAACTCATGATGAATATATGCTGCTTTCTTAATAGTTTGAAGTTTCAATTTCTGTATATTCTGAATGTATTCATCAATTAATCTAACGATTTTAAGAAAACTTGGGGGTCTTATCTTTACGCCTGTTATTGTAACATTTTCAGTTCGATACTGCCCAGGATTTTTAAGTATTCCTCTTGTAACAAACTCATGAATTTTTTGTATTATTTCCTGAGAGATTTCCTTTTTAGAGTTAACAAGTTCCATCATTATATCAAATGCTTCAGCATCATTTCTTGCTTCGATATGATCTTTTAAAGGTTTACCACCAATCGTAATTCCCTCTTCAAGAACAAGTTTAGTCTCCTGAAGCGTTAGAGTATTTCCTTCAATTGCATCTGAATGGTATGTATGTCTAAGTCTAATATCTTCCAATATTCTTTTTACAGACCCCCTTGGAAGAGGTCTTAATGAATCTAATTTTTTCTTCTTCCGTTCAATCTTACTTATAAGAGAACCACCAATCTTAATATCGGTATCTTCATATTTCATAGCATACCGATATGTAATTACTAATATATATCGGTATCGGCCAAAAATATCATTTGCCGATACTTATCGATTAACATCCATAAAATAAAACCATAAATAATCTATAATGTTTTATCGTGTTTTTCTACTGTTGCTGTGTTTGTCTTTCAGCAGGTTCATCAATAGCCATATGGAAAAAATTTACCAAGGGGCTTTGAATTTGATCGGCAACCAACACATCAACCTAACCTGTAAATACTTACATTTACTTGAATATTAAACACAAAAATATCACTTTTGATGAATACATTTATGTAAAAGACTACTATGCACACCTCATGAAACAGTTGACAATAGGAATCTTTCATGATGATTCTCTTGCAGAAGAATTAGGAAAAAAATCAACAGAAAGTGACATGATCCTGTATCACAGAAAACTTGACGATTCTATATTTTCCTTTATTCATCCTGTTGATGATAAACTCACTGTAAAAACTCAGATCCTTGGAATTATTGATGTTGCCATCCTATCTGCTGAAACGATCACTCCCTCACTTGGAGAGACCATACTTATGATTGATGCATTGCAATTGAAGTATGGATTCATCGTTGTTCCTCCTTTTTCAGATACATCAAATATAAAGGAAATGATAAAGGATACTTCTCTTGAACATTTTGAAATCATTGAAAGAGATGTTCATAAAATCATGGAAAAGTTACAAGAAATACAGATTGATCGAAATCATGAATTATCTGCAATTGTAACCATTGATCATTCATTTCCAGTAAAAGGCATCGGTGAAGTTGTTCTCGGATTCACTAAACAAGGAACCATTCATACACACGACAAGTTCATCCTTTTACCGACTAAAAAAGAAATCATTGTCCGATCAATACAGATGCAAGATAAAGATGAAAAAGAAGCACCTGCAGGATCCCGAGTAGGGCTTGCTATTAAAGGAGCCCATATTGATGAATTAACGAGGGGGTCGCTTCTATGTAAGCCAGAAAGTGCACAAGTTGAGCAGAATATGTCTATTCATTTCGTAAAAAACAAGTTCTATCCAACAGTAGAAAAGGGCAAATTTCATGTAACCATAGGGATGCAGACCATTCCAATAACGATAACAGACATTTCAGGGAACACCCTCTCCTTCTCAGCAGATAAACCATTTTGTTTCACAAAGGATGACCTATTTCTTTTATTGAATCTTAATGCAGAAAAACTCCATTTTATTGGTTCAGGAAAACGGATAGAGAAAAAAACTTGAAACAATGGTTATTGTTTGTTTAGTAAATTCATGATACAATCAACTACCCTTCAATCCTCCAGCAATCAGATTTTTCTTTGGATTCACTTAAGCTAAATCAGGCATATCATCAGATACCGTGCAGCTGATAATGCTCATCTTTTAGACAGGAAATATAAACATTTCAGTTTTCTTAGTCATCATTCACAATTTTTTTAATTTCATAGTATTTTGGATGTGGACCAACATTACCACTATTGCAATTTGGACAACGACTTATCTCTTCACTTATCCATTCAAAATTACAATGATTACACAATATGAGCATATTTATCAGTCTCAAACTGCACTCTCAAAACAATTAGTCATTTATAAAAGCAATCCATTCAAGATATTCCTGTAATTTTATAACATTTCAAAAAATTTTCACAGAAAGTGATAAAACTTTCTCTGTTAAAAAGCTGCAATTCAACTGGGTGTACGTTTTCATGCCACAGATTTCTAAGAATATCTCCATTTAATTTATTTCATAACGCAGTTTCCTCATGCTGACATTTTTTTAACTAAGATGTTGATAAATCTCTGATTTATCCTCATGCATTACTACCGTGGCAGTATAAATCAACAATAGCTATACTAGCAGTTATTATTGCGATATCACCACAACAGGTATTAGAAAAATTAGCAAGCACAATGTTTTAATGAAAATGGTTTGATACCTGCTAGCAATGAATATATATGAAATCTTTTATTCAATCCAGGGAGAGGGAAATTGGACAGGTCTACCAAACATATTTGTAAGGGCTGCTGGTTGCAATCTACGATGCTCCTTTTGTGATACAACATATGCATATGAGACCAAACGGAAGATGACTATAGCAGAAATAGTAACAGAGGTAAACAAGCATAATTGCAATCATGTCTGCATCACAGGTGGAGAACCATTATTGCAAAATGAAACCAATGAACTGATAGATGCTCTTTTAACAAAAGGGTATAAAATATGCCTGGAAACGAACGGAAGTATTGACATACAAAGCATATCAGAGAAAAAATCCGTGATGATATCATTAGATGTCAAATGTCCTTCATCAAATATGCATGAAAAAATGCATTTTGATAACATATCGCACCTTAGCGTAGATGACCAACTAAAATTCGTTATTGGCAACAAAGAGGACTATGATTATGCGAAAAAGATCATTACTAGATATGATATTATCTGTCCTATTTTCTTCCAACCTGTTGAAGGCACCAACCCAAAAGAACTAGCAGGTTGGATACTTGAGGATGAATTAAACGTTAAATTAGGTTTGCAAATCCACAAAGTAATCTGGGGAAATAAAAGAGGGGTTTAGATTAACTCACATCTGTAATTTGATAAGGTAAAATAGTCCCCCCTCCATAGTTACTCAACACAAACTATATAGATGACAAGCGTATTGTGAGTTAAAAAAATAAAGTATTTGTAACAATGATTATCAAATAAACAGAGGTGAAAAAAGATATGCAACCGGCAAATATGGCATACGATAGAGCAATTACTGTCTTTTCCCCAGATGGGAGATTATTTCAAGTGGAATATGCTCGAGAAGCAGTGAAAAGAGGCACTACAACTGTTGGTTTAAAGTATAAAACAGGCGTGGTTTTAATCGTAGATAAACGTATTACATCTCGTCTAATTGAACCGATATCGATTGAGAAGATATTTACAATAGATAAACACATCGGATGCGCAACTTCTGGCCTTGTGGCAGATGCAAGAGCACTAATTGATAGAGCCCGTATTGACGCACAGATAAATGAAATAACATACGGTGAGAGAATACAGGTTAAGACCCTTGTTAAAAACATTTGTGATTTTAAACAGACATATACACAATATGGCGGAGTAAGACCCTTTGGCACTGCTTTATTGGTGGCTGGTCATGATGAAACAGGCGCACGTTTATTTTCAACTGATCCATCCGGCGCATTGATGGAATACAAAGCAAGCAGTGAAGGCGCAGGACGCAATGGAGCCATGAGTTATTTTGAAGAGAACTACAAGGACAACATTTCGATGGACGAGGCTATTGATATGGGTATAAAGGCACTTCATAAGGGTACTGAGGGAAAACTAAACCCAGATGCTACAGAGATCGGTGTTGTTGACAAAAATTTCAATTTCCATGTTTTGCCACAAGATGAAGCAAAAGAATACGTCAGTAAGGCTATTGGAGGAAAGTAGAATTGGTCAGTCTTGATGATGCTGTAATCGCGCGATTGAAAAAAGGCGAAGAACACTTTGAGATACTGGTCGACCCTTATGCAGCAGCAGATATTATAGATGGAGGTGATATAGACATCACTCAAAATCTTGCCATAGATGCTATTTTTAAGGATTCAAAAAAAGGTACACATGCATCGGAAGAGTCACTTCAGAAGAATTTTGATACTGAAGATGTTGCAGAAATCGCTAAACAGATAATTTTAAAGGGAGATATACAGCTCACGACAGATCAGCGTCATAAAATGCAAGAAAATAAAAAGAATAGAATTGTTGAAAAGATTGTTAGAAATGCTATGGATCCAAAAACCAAGGCTCCACACCCTCGCCAGAGAATCGAGATTGCAATGAAAGAAGCTAAGGTACATATTGATCCATTTAAACCAGTAAGCGACCAAGTTAAAACAACAATTGAGGCACTAAGACCTATCATACCTATTTCCATGGATAGAATTAAGATTTCAGTTAACATCCCTGCCCAATACACCGGCAAAGCATATGGCATCGTCCGTAATTACGGCGTTTTGGAAAGGGAGAACTGGCAGTCTGATGGATCGTGGCTTGGCATTGTCAAAATCCCTGCTGGCATGCAAAACGATTTTTATGACAAGTTGAACGGTGTGGCCAAGGGAAACATATCCACAAAGATTCTTAAGTAATTTGATTAGAGGTTATCATTTTATGTCTGGAGAAAAACGAGAGATAGTAATTCCAAGCCAGCTCCTAGGGGATGCCAAAAGTAGCAAGGCCGGGCGCGGTACATTTATCGAGAAAGGCAAAATATACTCAGAAAGATTAGGATTATTAAGCAAAAGATCAGATTACATGAATGTAATACCTTTAAAAGGTCGATATGACCCAATGGAAGGAGATTTTGTCATTGGCATCGTCGAAGAGCCATTATCATCCATCTGGTTAGTCGACATAAATGCCCCCTATCCTGCTCTTTTACATACAAATGATGTGCCATGGGATGTTGATTTTGGGGAGACCGATAAATATTTAAACCGCGGCGACTCCATAATGGCAAAAATCCTGGAAGTAGGTTTGGACAAGAAATTGCAGATTACACTAAAGGATCGTAATCTTTACAAAATAAAGGGAGGATATATAACCTATATCGAACCCTCAAAAGTACCCAGGCTCATTGGTAGAAAGGGCTCCATGATAGCCTTGTTAAAGAAGTACACTCAATGTCGAATCTTTGTCGGTAAAAATGGAAGAATATGGATCGATGGAGAAGACGACAATATAGCAAAGGTAATAAAAGCAATAGGGAAAATAGAGAGCGAATCAATATCCTATGGACTTACAGACAAAATAGAAGAGTTATTGAAAAAAGATACAAAGGACGTGCAATAATGGAATCAGATATTAAATTGATTGATGACGATGGAAAGCGGTTGGACGGTAGAAAGGCCGATGAACTAAGAGAAATTAAGATTGAGGCGGGAGTGCTTCATAGAGCCGAGGGCTCATGCTATCTAGAATGGGGTGGCAATAAAGTTGTAGCAGCCGTATATGGCCCAAGGGAAGCTATCCCAAGACATACACAGAACCCACTGAAAGCTGTTATAAAGGCCAAATATAACATGGCCGCATTTAGTGTGGACGATAGAAAGAGACCAGGACCAGACAGGCGGAGCAGAGAAATTTCGAAAGTGATTTCTGAGGCATTGGATAAAGTTATTTTAACGGAGAATTTTCCAAGAGCTTCAATCGATGTAAACATTGAAGTTTTAGAAGCCGAAGCAGGAACAAGATGTGCTGGCCTTACTGCAGCAGGTGTTGCTCTTGCAGATGCAGGCATACCGATGAAAGACATTCCTGTGGCATGTGCAGCAGGTAAAATTGGAAGTAAAAACAATGACGGTAAAAAGACAGGCGGCCATGTTGTCGTAGATCTTGGAAAAGAAGAGGACAACTTCGGAGATGCGGATTTGCCCATAGCAATTTCTCCACGTACAGGTGAAATTTTGCTTCTTCAGATGGATGGGCACTTAACGTTGGAAGAATTCGATAAAGCACTTGAACTTGCAATCAAAGGTTGCCATATTGTATCTAAGTTACAGAAGGAAGCTTTGGTGAAAAAATACCAAGCTGATGTGGAGGTGGACTAACATGGCACTAACTTCATCAATTAAACGGGATTATTTATATAACCTTGCAAAAAACGGAAAACGTGTAGATGGAAGAAAATTTGATGAATTTAGAGATATAAAGATCGAAACAGGACTTATCTCGAAAGCAGAAGGATCTGCAAGGGTTAAAATTGGCAACACCCAGGTTATTGCTGGGATTAAAATGGATATTGGCGATCCCTATCCAGATTCTCCAGATAAAGGAGTAATGATAACTGCCGCTGAGCTTATTCCACTTGCATCCCCAGATTTTGAATCTGGACCCCCGAGAGAAAATGCGATAGAACTTGCCCGTGTCGTAGACCGGGGCATACGAGAATCTGAAGTAATCGGATTAGATAAACTCTGCATGGAATCTGGAGAAAAAATATGGTTGGTCTTTATTGATATTCACATTATTGACTTCGATGGAAATCTATTTGATGCAGCCTCACTTGCAGCACTTGCAGCACTATTCAATACAGCAGTTCCCATTGAGCGCCTGCGACCAACTCTTGAGAAATTACAAGAAAAATTTCCATCGGTTAAGGGCTATTTGGAAGAACACCCCAAAGATTACCAATTACCAATGAACGAACCACCAATATCATGTACATCTGTTAAATTCAACGATGTGGTGGTACTTGACCCATCCCTTGATGAAGAAGAAATAGCAGAAGCAAGGCTTACAGTTGCAACTGATAAAAATGGAGACATACGTGCTATGCAAAAGGGCCTAGATGGTAGTTTCACAGTTGAAGAGATAAAAAAGATTATAAACGTCTCCTTAGATAACGGAAGAGAAATTAGGATCAAACTAGATAAAAGCACAGGTAAGTAAATATGTCAAAGAGAACAAAGAAAGTAGGATCTGCAGGGCGTTTTCAAGCAAGATACGGCGTAAAATCAAGAACGCGCATACGAAATGTCGAACTTCAACAACATGCGAAACATGTTTGTCCAAGTTGTGGGCATAAAAAAGTAAAACGGACAGATACAGGAATCTGGCAATGTAGAAAATGTGGAACTAAGTTCGCTGGCGGTGCATACATACCTGTAACCGAGGTAGGAGAACACGTCAAAAAAATATTAAAAGGTGAAATAGAAGCATCAGAAATCATCGAAGAAGAGGATGAAAGTGAGAACACATGAGCGGATATAGATGCGGAATATGCAAAAAAAGCGTTAAATTTGACGTGAAAAACATAGGCTTACAATGCCCATACTGTGGAAGCAAGATTTTTTATAAAGAACGGCCAACAGTTGCCAAGCACATTAAATCCAGGTAGAAAAACAAACCATGCAATGATTTCTTTTACCTATCAGTACCATAACAAATTAATGACAATAAAGTTAAATATAAACCATTACTAATTCGTGATTTTAGAATACGGTTTTTGCAGATTTGGAACGGCATTTACTCCATATAGTTTAATACCTGTTTAGCTATCTGAAGTTTACTCATTGTAAGCACCCCATCCAGCTTTTTCAGCACCCACATCCAATCCTCAACATATCTTTTATTTTTCTTACATCTCCACCATCTGCATTATGATTCCACTCAGAAAAAAAGGTCCTAACGATCGTCAAAAAAAATTCTTGACAACGATTCGACAAAATCTCTGCCGAATTCCACCACTTCTCCCTCATCCAAAAATTCAAACTCGGTCTGCGTATCCATCTCTCCTCAGTTAAATTATACATCATCTCTATTTAAACGTTCCTAAAAACATAATTTTGTAACATTTATCACATTAGTACCCAAATAAAAACCCTATGGAACATGCAATAAAATTAGTTGATCGTGCCAAAATGAATATCTAAAGCTACGAATTAACATTTAAATCCCTCCATGTTCAGACCGTTTTTGTCCATGTTTTACAGTTTTTGACTAAATATATAAAAATGTTTATATACTTATAAGTATAATACATAATTGAAGAATGGGGAGGTCCATTTTTAAAATCCATCTTTCCTCACCACCTCACCACTTCCCCATTCTCTCAACTTAAAGACAAAAATCTAAAGTAAAGTTTATTAGAAAATCATACATTGACATTCTAAACCAGCACATGTTAAAAATGGAGAGAATAATGCTATGATAAGCATCAGATTTGTTTTTGATTTTGATTCTACTGAAGAAGTCAGAGTGGTAACCAAATCTCTTAATCCTGAAATAAAAAGCAAAATTCCCAACACTAACGTTGATATATCTACTTTAAAAAAAACATTTTATCTAGACATCAAAGCAAAAAACACAAGTTCACTGAGGGCTGCTTGTAACTCATATCTTAGATGGATCAACACTGCACTTAGTGTGAAGAAGACAGTTTAGATCTCAATTGTTTCTTTTCTTCCAGGACCTATCGAAACTATTGCGATAGGGGTCTTTAGTTCTTCCTCCATGAACTGTAGGTATTCCTGTGCCTCTTTTGGAAGATCTGTAATCGCTGTTGGTTCCTTACTCATCTCGCCCCAGCCTTCAAATCCCTTATAGATTGGTTTACATTTTTTAACATCTTCGATATTTGCTGGGAAAAAATCAATCTTTTTGCCATTTGAATCATAATGGGTACAAATCTTTACTCGTTTTAAGCCGTTTAACACATCAAGTTTTGTTATCGCCAGTTTTGTGATGCCAGATATCATGCAAGAGTGTCTTACTACTACAAGATCAAGCCATCCGCACCTTCTTGGCCTGCTTGTTGTCGTACCAAATTCATGACCCTTCTTTTGAAGGTATTTTCCAGTTTCATCAAAAAGTTCCGTCGGCATGGGTCCCTCTCCAACCCTAGTAGTATATGCCTTTACAATACCAATTATATCGCCAATGTTTTTTGGACCTATACCAGTACCAATGGATGATCCTCCTGCAATAACATGCGAAGATGTTGTATAGGGATATGTACCAAAATCAACATCAAGCATTGCTCCCTGAGCACCCTCAAGAAGAATGTTTTTATTTTGCTCAATTGCTTTGTTCAAATATATATGAGTGGGCTTTATGAAATCTTTCAACATTTGTCCATATTTACTATATGTATCCAAAATATTTTTTTTATCGAGTTTTTCATTTATACCATATATTTCAAAAATTTTTTGTTTAATGGGTATTATCTCATCAAGTCTTTTACTAAGTGTTTCTTTATCAGTAATATCAATTGCTCTTATGCCCTTACGTGCAACTTTATCACAATAACAAGGACCTATTCCTCTTTTTGTTGTGCCTATTTTTTTAGTACCAAGGGATTTTTCCTCTGCACCATCAAGGATTTTATGGTATGGCATTATTATATTTGCTCTATCGCTTATGATAATTTTTGGCTTTTTCCCTCGTTTTTTAAGTTCATTTATTTCCTCTATTAATATTTCAGGATCAATGACGACGCCGTTTCCAATGACACCAGTTTTTCCTTGTATAACACCAGAAGGAATTAAGTGGAGTTTATATACCTCATTTTCTACTTTTATTGTATGCCCGGCGTTATTGCCTCCCTGAAACCGGACAACATACTCTGCATCTTTTGAAAAATAATCAACAACCTTTCCTTTTCCTTCATCGCCCCATTGAGTACCAACTACCAAATCAACTGCCATTTTAATTCACTGAGATGGCAATGGAAAAGGCATACATAAATATGATGCTAGTTACTGTTTTTTCACAGATATCTCAATTTGAGGAGGCGTCTCCAAATGTTTTTTAACTGCGCATAAACCAGCTGCCTTTATCATCGCATTTTTGTATTTGTCTGGAAAAGTATTTGGTACCTGTATCTCCATATCAATTTTATCCATCATATGTGTTTCTTCGTTTTTTTCGGTTCTTAAAATCAGTTTAATATCCTCTATAGGAATGTTGCGTTCTTGGCAAAATCTAAGAACATAGATTCCGGTACATGTACCAATCGACGATAAAAAAAGTGAGAATGGCTCAGGAGCATCACTATCTCCTCCAGAATGTTTCGGCTGATCAGTGTTAATAGTAAAACCTTCGTACTTTGCATCTACTTTTTTACCGCCAGGAAAGCTAATTTCCATATCCATATGAATGCCTCTTTTTTTTAGGTAAATGGATATTTTTTATTAAAGTTTGTACGAAGATTTTATAAAACAATGACCATATCGGCCAGATGAATGCCTAACAACTGGAACCTATTTAGTAATGCAAACGATGCCCCCGATTTAGATATAGAGTTATTAAAAAGAGAGGTTGGCCAACGTTTTCCATTCTATGAGATGAAGTATAACTTAAATTCCGCTGCCTTTTTCTGCAGAATCGACAAGGAATCTTTGGAAAGAAATTTTGACTCATTAAGAAAATCCCTAACTGCAAAAGGATACGTTCCAATGCTCCGATATGAAAAAGGAGAACATATCATATATGTAATGAAAAAGCCCAAGAGAAAAGAAAGGTCAATATGGGTTAACATCACACTATTGATCGCAACTGTCATTACTACAGTTCTTACAGGCTCCATGCTTCATATGGAACATTTTGACATCTGGAGCATACCCAATGTTATGAACATATTCAATATAGAAAATTTGTTTTATGGGGGAATGCTTTTTGCCTTTCCTCTGATGAGCATCTTGTTTGTTCATGAGATGGGGCATTATTTTACTTCAAAAAAACATGGCATTAAAACATCTCTTCCGTTTTTCATACCCATCCCACCAATTCTTCCAAGTTTTAATATTGGTACATTCGGTGCTTTAATTTCCAGTAGCGACCCCATGCCCAACAAAAAAGCATTGTTTGATGTTGGAATATCTGGACCTTTGGCCGGCTTTCTAGTTGCCATACCTGTCACAATACTTGGTATTAAGCTTTCGACTCCAGCGTCCCTTACTGAACCAGTTTCTGGAGAGATTATGCTAGGTGGATCTATACTTTTCTCTTTTCTTTCCAGCGTCATATTAAATATTCCTTATGAAACTCCAATTAATTTAAGTTTAACAGCATTTGCAGGATGGGTTGGTCTTTTAATAACATCGATCAATCTTCTTCCAGCAGGCCAACTTGATGGTGGACACATATTTCGTGCAGTTCTTGGAAAAAAACAAAAGTATGCAGGTTGGATAGCAGTTTTCATAATGATCTTCACCGGATGGACTTTTTTTGCAATCATCATCGTTTTTATGATGGGGATGATGCATCCACCTCCACTCAACGATGATACAGATTTGGACATAAAGAGGAAATTACTGTTCTTTGTTGCACTGATCATACTTGTAATATGTTTTATTCCATTCCCAATATATTCAATCTAACTTTTTGACAACATCGCAACAATTTAATACCACCATGTCAATTTACCCTCAAAGTGATTAAAATGAAAACATACCTGAAGATTCTGTTTAACAGTGAAGGAGACTCTCCATCAGAGATAAAAGATATGTTGCTAAACATGGGTTTTAAAGCAACCAAAGGTAACTATGATTTTGTCTATGAGTGGAACAAGGAATCCACAGGGGTAGAGGTGGATGAACTGGTATGGTTCGCAGATAAGGTACATTCGGCTTTAAAAAACAGCAAAGTCTATTTTGATATAGAAACAATATAGGATTTCATTTCACCTTAGTTTTCTTTAATTTTTTCAAAGTATCGTTGAGAACTCCCATCAATGTATGATATTCCCATTTAGACGGTATTGACCTTCCCATTACACGTCTAAACATTATCTTAGTTTTTTCTTTTTTATGCTCTGGGTAATCTACCTCGTCTAAAAGTTCTGAAAAAAATTCAAATAGCTTTTTTTTCTCAATTTTCCCCATTGTTCTTTTTTTCTTTGGCTCAAGATGCTTCCTAATATATAAACTATATAGTACAAGACCAACTGAATGCGAAAGATTCAAAGAGGAGTATGATTCACTTGTAGGTATTCTAAGCATGACATCACACGCAGCAATCTCATCATTGTATAAACCATAGTCTTCCCGCCCAAAAACAAGTCCTACTTTTCCCTCAACTTCATATATTTTTTCACTTATTTCTTCAAGCAAAACAGGGTTTCTCAGATGTTTTCTATCTGTTTTGGACGCTATAGATGAAGTAGCAATAAGATAATCAATGCCCTTCACCGCATCTTCAAACGACGAAAAAATCTTTGCACGATCAAGTAACTTGTGAGCGTGCACCGATCGAATATAACACTCATCATCAAGTTCACAGGGGTTTACCAAATAGAGCTTGTCAAAATCAAAATTCATCATTGTTCTGGCTGCAGCACCTACATTTCCACCATACTTTGGTTCAACAAGTATAACATAAAATTCTGGTATCGCTTTTCACCATCCAGATTGAAGGGCAATCATTGTTTAACTATTTTATCTTCAATTCCTTCTCTTTTTCTTTTAACATTTCTTTATACTTGGAAGGCAAATATCTAACCGAGTCTTTTAAATCACTGTGTCTTTTAAGGAATTCCGATCTTTTGTTTGTTTCTATTTCTTCTAAAACAAAATTCTTGTTCTTGATAAAGCTATACAGATAATATAGCCCAGCACCAAAAACTATCAGCCCAATTATTAACACATATGGACACCACACTACTACCTCATCTGCAAGGAAACCCTGGACAAAATCTTCTTGTCCAAACCAAGTTCCCAAAATGCCGATAAAAAGCACAAGTAACCCCACAATCATGGTTACAATGCTCAGTCCAAATATGTATTCCCTAAAAAATCCAGCTATTTTTCCACTCATTTACATTCACCTCATTTTAATACGTTTTTGCAAATCTCATCCATGTTTTTGCAGCTGTACCACACACTGGACAGGGATGATCACATTTTGCATCTTCGATTGGCTCTCCTAACGTGTTTCCATCTAAAACATTTTCTATTTCCTGAGCACAGTCTTCCTTCCCACACCAAGGCAGCTCAACAATCCCTTTTTTATCCATTGCTTCTTCAACGGTTTTAACCCTATGAGTATTATTTTCAAGAAGTTTCTTTGCATTTGTAAGTAAATCTTTGGATATATCTTCAAGCCCCTGTTTTACCGATTCTACTGAGGAATTCTGTGGAACTGATTTCTTTTGTCCGGTATCTCTTCTAACTAAAACTAACTCTTTTTTCGCTATGTCTCTAGGGCCAATCTCAATCCGCAAAGGCACTCCTTTCAATTCCCAGTCATAATACTTGTTTCCAGGATTCATATCTCTCTTGTCAACATGCGTCCTTATATCTTCATCCTCAAGTTTTTTAGACAGGGCACCACATGCATCCAAAACCTCCCTTTCCTTGTCTTTGAAAATGATTGGTATGATTACTACCTGTGTTGGAGCAACCTCTGGAGGCATTATTAGCCCCTTATTGTCACCATGTATTCCAATAAGTGCGCCAAGTATTCGTTCACTCATACCATATGTTGTTTGATGGCAATTTTTGTGCGTACCATCTTCAGCCTCGTAGGAAATTTCATACGGGATAGAAAAATTATCTTTGTATTGATGTATGGATCCTAACTGTAATGTCCTGCCAGATGGCATAAGAACATCTATACTAAGTGTGTAGAAAGCACCTGCAAATTTATCCCATTCTGGTCGTTTGCAAAAGATAAACGGAAGACAAAGCTTCTGGAATAGTCTTTTAGCAATAGCCTTGTCCTCTTTAATCTGCTTTTCTGCATCCTCAAAATCGACATGGCAGGTATGTGACTCAAAAAAATGAATCTCACGGACTCTTATGAATGCACGTGTTTGTTTGGTTTCGTATCTGAAGGTATTTACTATTTGATATGTCTTTAGCGGCAAATCTGCATGAGATCTTATCCAAAGAGAAAACATTGGATACATCGCTGTTTCGGATGTAGGTCTTAAAAGCCATCGTTCCTCAAGCTCATTTAAACCTGCATGTGTTATCCAGTATACTTCACTGCCAAAACCCTCAATATGTTCTTCTTCCTTTTTAAAAGATGATTCTGGGATGAGCAGGGGAAAATATACTTCTTGATGATCTGTTTTCATCATCTCTTTTCTTATCAAATCATCTACATGATTCATCAGTTTCCAGCCATAAGGACGCCAGACATTCATACCTTTAATTGGATATCTCTTATCACATAAGTCTGCAAGTTCTACTATCTCGTTATACCACTCGTTAAAATCCTCATCTTTCCCATACTTTGTTTCTGGCATTTAGATTCAACCTGCAAACCGAAAAAGAAAATAGGCTCTTAAAGATGACGGTTTTAGATAAGGGAATTTTATATTCCCCTTCCTTCCTTTGCCTTTATACGTAGTTCCTTAGATCTGCATCTTCTGCATCTTTGCGCCTTGATTGCATTTGTAGCACCGCATTTCATACATATCTTTTTGCTTAACAATCGCTGTTCTGCTTCCGGAAATCTAGCCATTTATTGACCGCCTCTTAGGGTATCGGAATAAACATATGTTATATAAACATACTGCAAAGGGCAGAAGCATATCGTTTTCTCCATATGGATACCGCTTGTTCAAACTACATAGGACGCTGGAATCTATAGAAATATTATTAACGTAGGATATCTATCCTCCAAATGGTGAAAAAGATTATGAAGGGGAGAACTACATGTCCAAAGTGTAACCATGAATTTATCGTGGATACACCAGAAGGTAGCGAAGAATACAAAGCTATTTGTCCCAAATGTGATTGCAAATTCACCATTAGGAAGACGTCAGATGGTCTAAAAGCAGAAGAAGAGAATACATGGGAAGAACATGGCGAACCGCGGAAAACTATATTGTCTTCCATTAAACCAAGAACTGACAAACCAATGATGGCAGCGGTTATTTTGGTTTGCGTTTTTGTACTGGGTGTATCCTCTGCAGCTTTTTCTGAAACTTTCATCGGAGCCCCCCTTAACGTACTGTCTGGCACCGGAGTAACCGGAACCGTTGAATTCATGATTACCGATCAATCAAACAATTCTCTTGAAAACGTATCTATAACAATCGGCGAAGTATCCAGCAAAACCAATGCCAACGGAAGGTGTTCAGTAGAAAATGTTTCATTAGGAATAAAGGAAACAGAGATCTTTATCTCAGAAAACGAAACATTGACAAGAGAAATACTTGTTACGCCGCTTATCAATTCATATAATGAGATAAAGAAAGGTAGTGAAGAATTTATACCATATGATACAATAGGTTGCTCCATTATTTTGCTCATATTTTCAGTTATTGCATTGCTTGGAGCAGTGGCATCTTTGAAACGTCAACATTTTGATGTTGCAGTTGCCGGATCCATACTTGGAATATTTTCCTTTGGATTTTTTATGATAGGATCAATACTTAGTATTATCGCATTGATTATAATTCTACGTTCTAAGGAAGAGTTTGAAAATGGGCAGAAGGGAAAAAACTTCTAGAACGCTGCTAGTTTTTTTTGCTTTATTTGCGATATGGAGTATGCTTCAATTTTTAGCCCCCTTATCGTTACCAAGTGGTAGTGTTGAAGATTTATCTGGCCTTACGGGCATTTCAGACAATGAAGCATCAATAAATAAAATGTCAGTTCCTTGGAATCTTGTGTATTCTGCAGGAGACAGATTGTGCCATCAAAAAGCAGAGCGATCATTTTTCATAAATGATAATCAGATGCCTTTTTGTAGCCGATGTACAGCAATATGGCTTGGCATGGCAATTGGCCTAGGATTTATGATTTTTTATAAGATCCTATTAGATGAGAAGTTCTTGATTGCAATTGTTCTAGGCATAGTACCAATAGGAGTAGACGGAGTTGGTCAACTTTTTAATTTTTGGGAAAGTACGAATATAATACGAGTGATAACAGGATTATTGATTGGTATTGTATGTGGTGTCGCAGTAGGTTTGATTATAGAAGAAATCAGAGAGTTTAGAATTAAAAAGAGTTTGCTGAGAGGGCACGGTACGGGTAAGAAATGAATAAAAAAGAATACAAATGCAAATATTGTGGCAATAAGATGAGCAAATTCGACTACGAAACATATAACGGATATTGCGGCAAATGTAGAGAAGTACTTGATTGGAAAAAGACATTGAGTGATTTAAAGGAGTTTAAAAAATGAATAAACCCCTTAATGCCCTTTATATTGCCTATTCTATTGCACGCAATGACAATTGGAATAAACAACATTGTATATCCCAACACAAATTTATAAAAAACAAGGGAACATATTTTGGGTTGCCTGACGATATAACAACATTATTTTCTTTAGGAATACATCATCGAGATTTTTATTTTGCAAAAGCGAAAAGTAATTAAAAAGGAAAACATCTTACTAGGTGAGGTGAGAGTGTTGAATATTTCAAAAAAAGTAACAATAGCTTCATTGGCATTTATCTTAATGTCAGTGGTGATAACTATAGGAGCAGGCGCGCAATATTATGGTGACAATCCTTTTGACAGTGCCGGTGCTGAGGCAGCATTTTTAGGACTTAGTACGATGTGTTGCTTTGTAATTGCCCTACCATTTATTCTTGGATTGGTACTTGGAATATGGGTTTATAAAGATGCAGAGAAACGTGGGAAAAGTGGAGTACTATGGTTATTAATCGTATGGTTCGTTGCTTTTCCCATTGGATTAATAATCTGGTTTGTTGTACGTCCGCCAATCGGCGGAGAGCCTAAACAAGCAGCATCTTCAGAGAGAAGATGCCCAAATTGCGGCCGTATAATCCCTGATGATGCTAGAGTATGCCCATACTGTAGTAAAAAATTTGAGGAATAAAACCATTTAAAATCTTTCATATGCGTGGAAGACATTGGGTGAAATAAGTTTCTCTTTGTTTTTCCACAGCATTTTTTCTACAATTGTTGAGATACATTTCTATAAAAATGATACTTATTTTCACTCCCTGACAGAGCATTACTGAAATTCATTTTTTGAAGTAAACACCAATATCAAACCTATCAACGAAAGCACACTCGATGCGAATAATGGCCCGATTGTAAATAATCCTAAAATACCTCCAGCCAGTGCTAGCCCCCACATTTGTCTTTTTATTGACATAATGCCACCAAGTATCGTAAAAATAGAAAGGAAGAAACCCACAGATCCACAAATAACGAATAAATCTTTAATAGACTCCGCAGAAAAGGTTATTGGCCCATATTCAGAAGATATCGATTCAAACTCAGGCACAATGGTTGTTTCAATAAGAGAAACGTTCATTGATGCCAGTCCTAGCCACATAAGAACAGAAAGGGCACCGGCAATTATCATTAGAATACCTGCAACGAGTGGTTTTGAAATCTTGCTTGAAGATCGTTGGAATGGATCTTGTCCAATGGTTGAAACTGGGATTTGGTTATTTTCTTCATGATTATTTTCTTTCATATCTTTTCACCCATATTTCATCAATCTCAATTTTGCATTAATTGTAGGCGCCAAATCCTATTTCATTTTTATTGCTCTTTTTCCCTTTCTGTTTTGTATAAGTATTTTCGGCATTATTTTTTTTACCACATACCAGAAAACTGCGCCCCCATAAATAATCAGTCCTGCAACAAATCCAAGCTGTACATTAAGGGATTCAGGTGTTGAATATGTTATAGTCATGCCAAGCATTAAGCTAAATGGTAGCTGAAGTATAACAGCAATTAAAAGGTGCTTTGTCATTTCTCTGAGATATATTCCATAACCAATATATGCTCCAGTTGCCCCATGGAACAATATAATACCTATAGAGCCTATAACTATTGATGACAAAACATAAACATCGTTTGTAATAAGTTTACTTACTGCAATGATTAAAACTGGAGTGAAAGAAGAGCCGAATCCTAGACCAAGTGACATTCCGTAGATAACTGTCTCTCTTTTTCCTCGTAATCTCCCAATATTTAGAACTATTATTTTAATTAACTGGTCAAAGAATGCGAGTAAAATAATGTAGATTACTGCCAGAGGATAGAATGACTGTACAAATGCAGCAATAAAACCCATAATAATTCCAATTATAAATGTCAAAAAAATATTCTTTTCTTTATAGAGTTCATCGTATCCTTTTAACCCTATAAAGAGCAAAACAAGTGCAGGGATTATGCCTAGAAATAAACTTGCTTGTGGCAGTACTGTCATTTTAATCCAGCTTGAATAGAAAAGAATATATTAAAGGTCATCGATTACCCAATCCAACAAGTAGTTGAGGATAAATTATGCTAAAAACACCGGTTATTGTTCTTAATGTGAAAACCTATGCTGAAGCTACAGGGAATAAAGCCCTAGAAATTGCAGAAATAATGGATAAAATCTCAAAAGAAACAGGTGTAAGTATGGCAATATCTGTACAAGCCACAGATTTAACAACGTGTGCAGAAAAAGTATCAATACCTGTTTTTGCAGAGCATATTGATCCTATAAAGCCAGGAAGTCATACTGGATGGACCCTTCCAGAGGCTGTAAAAGCAGCTGGGGCCGTAGGAACTTTAATAAACCACAGTGAACACAGATTAAAACTCGCAGATATTGATGTCTGTATTGCACGTGCAAAGGAACTTGGCCTAGGGTACATAGTATGTTCAAATAATATTGCAACGTCAAAAGCAATTGCAGCTTTATCGCCAAATTTTGTTGCAGTAGAACCCCCAGAGCTCATAGGTGGAGACATTTCAGTTACTACTGCCGATCCAGGCATTGTCAGTGGCAGTGTAGATGCCGTAAGAGATGTTGATAAAAACGTTAAAATCCTCTGCGGCGCAGGCGTGAAAAATGGCAAAGATGTAGCAAAATCCATTGAGTTAGGTGCCAAAGGTGTATTACTTGCAAGTGGTATAGTAAAAGCAAAGGATAAAGAAAGTGTAATACGAGATTTAGTATCTGGACTGTGATCTATGCGTCTTTTATTGATTGTATAGCTTCTTTATAATCGTTACTTTTAAACACAAAGCTTCCTGCAACTAAAACATCTACGCCGTGTTCTTTTACAGTCTTTGCGTTTTTATTGTTTATTCCACCATCTACCTCTAAATGTATTTTTTTATCAATTTTATCAATTATACTTTTAATTTTTTTTATCTTGGGCAAAACATCTTCAATAAAGCCCTGCCCACCAAAACCCGGATGAACTGACATAACTAGTACGAGATCAACATCTGGAATAATCTTTTCTATCGCATCAACAGAAGTTTCTGGATTTATAGACACGCCTACTTTGCACCCCAAATCTTTAATCTTATTGATAATTGATTCTATATTATCACATGCCTCCACATGAACAGTAATTAGATCTGCACCTGCCTTTGCAAATTGTTCAACATATTTATCCGGATTTTCTATCATAAGATGAGTATCAAAAAAGATACTAGATACCGTTCTAACTTTAGATATCACAACCGGACCAATAGTTATATTCGGAACGAAGTGTCCATCCATAACATCTATGTGTATCCAATCTGCGCCTGCATTTTCAACTGCCTTAATCTCCTTACCAAGTTTTGAAAAATCTGCCGAAAGAATTGAAGGTGCCACTAATACCATACCAAATCAAAAATTGCAATACTTTCCACCTTTATAAACCCAAACGCTCCTCCTACATTTTATATAAAAATGAGAGAGAGACTTATTTTTCCAATTTTCTAATCTTAAATTCTCCGATTCCCATTGGAATGATTTCTATCTCGTCTCCATCTTTTATATCGTGGGCCTTCGCCAGCTGACTAGGTATGGTCAAAACCAAGCTACTGCCCACCACTCGGGCCTTCCTTGTTAGAGGCATCTCCCATCACCACAAAGCATGTAATGTATACCCAGATATATATATGTTTTGGCTATTTTCAATATATCTAGATGTATCTCTATGTCTAAAAAATATTTGACCGATGCAGCACACCCTAACCAAAAAGTTATGAACAAAAACATATTACCCCTGGCTGGAGTTGAGACTTTATGAAAATATTTGTTGACACTGCAGATTTAGATGAAATTAGAGAACTTGCATCATGGGGAATCGTAGATGGAGTAACCACAAACCCAACACTTGTTGCAAGAAGTGGAAGATCATTTGAAGAGATTATTGGTGAAATATTTGACATCGTGGATGGACCCATAAGCCTAGAGGTAGTCAGTGAAAAGGCAGAGGACATGGTAGAGGAAGCAGAGAAGCTCGTCTCAAAAATCGCTGCAAAATACAGGAAGAACATTGCAATTAAAATTCCAATAAATCCAGAAGGACTCAAAGCAGTAAAAATTCTAAGCAAAAAGGGAATTCAAACAAATGTTACCCTTGTATTTTCGGCAAATCAGGCATTACTTGCCGCAAAAGCCGGTGCCACATTTGTAAGTCCGTTTATTGGAAGACTTGATGACATGGGACAAGAGGGCATGAAGATAGTTGAAGAAATCGTAGAAATATTCTACAACTACAACATTGAAACAGAAGTTATCGTTGCAAGTATCCGCCATCCAATCCATGTAATAGATGCAGCAAGACTTGGAGCAGATATTGCCACCATCCCTCCAGGAATCATACGTAAAATGGCAAAACATGCATTAACTGACGTTGGGATTGAAAGATTCCTAGCAGATTGGAAAAAGGTGAAGAAGTAAGCTTCCTTAATTCTCCTAGAAATGAGAAAAAATTGGAATTTTAGAAGACGTAATCATCTTTATCACATTTTGAAAATTTGGGCAAGAATTGGGAAAAATTATATTAAATATAGAGGACTTTGAAAAACCCCTCTATAAGACATAAAATGTTGGGTGCAGGTCGTAAGCCCTCTTATAACAGTATTTTCTCCTTATTATTTTAAAAAATTTAGGACAGAAGTGCAAAGAAAAAATTAGATAAAATTTTAAAAAAATAATCTGATAGCTAATTATTGAGTGAAGCAAAAATTGGATAAAATATTAAATAGAATGTTTGTATCTTACTGGTTGGTTGATATATATGATAGAGGCTTTTGTTTTATTGACAGTAGAGGGAGATAAAGTTGAGGAAGTAATTAAAACTATAAATAAAAAATTACCTAAGGTTAAAGAAGCGAAAGGAGTAACCGGACCATATGATGCAATACTTCGGGTAGATGCAAAGGATCTAAAGGAGCTTACAAGAGAGATTGTCTCCAGCATCTACAAAATAAATGGAGTCATTGACACAACGACAGCAATAGTCATAGAATCTAGTGAAGATGAATAATCCACTTTTAGAATTATAATAATGTCTAAGAATACTCCCAAGAACAAAACTTCCTTCTCCTGCAAAAAAGATTGTGCTAGAAAAAGGAAGATTCTGAAAAGAAGGAGATTAAGAAGAGAAAGAATACAGCTCCATCTAATTAGAAGAAATACAAAGATCGCTGCTTTTAGGATATCCACAATTAAAGTTGAAAAACTTAGAATAACTCCAATAGAAGGCCTGGCGATACTCGTGGGGACACTAGTGGGAGCAGGAGTTCTTGGTTTACCCTATGCTGCATCAAAGGTCGGCCTTGTCCCTGCAATGGGCATTTTATTTGGAGTTATGCTGCTTATGCTTTTCACAGCATTCATTGTTCTAAAACTATCTGCTGAAATGGGCGGAGCTCAAATAAGTACAATTGCACATAGATTTCTAGGTAAAGCTGGCGGCTGGATAATGTATCTCAGCATCATGATAATGGGTTTCGGAGCTTTTCTCGCCTATATAGCAGGAACGGGGAGTATTTTCACTACTTTATTTGGAGTTAGCGAGATCTTTGGAGCTATTATATTCTGGATACTTGCTTCATCTGTAATATACTTGGGTTTGGAGGCCAGTGGAAAAACAGAGTTGGTGATGGGTTTCGTGCTAATCGCAATTTTCATTGGTGTTACTGTTATGCTTCTCCCCCATGCAAGGGTAGAGAATGCGCTCTATGTAGATCTTGGTGGTATATTTTCCATGGTGGGTGTTGTCATATTTGCTTTTGGTTTCCATACAGTTATACCAGATGTTTACCGAGGGATTGGAAGCTACAAGAAAACGAAGAAAGTTCTTGTCCTAGCATTCCTTATCCCTACTGTTATCTACGCGGTTTTTATGGTTATATTCCTGATGACATTTGGTAGAAACACTCCACAGGTAGCAACCCAAGGGCTTGAAGCCATTTATAATGGAATGGGAAAAATTGTTGGCAATGCATTACCCTTAATTGCTATAACAACGAGTTATATCGGGTTAGGTCTTGCACAGCAAAGTAACAGCAAAGAGTTTCTCAGGTTGAAAAAACCTGCTGCGTGGGCGCTAACTGTAGTCCCACCAATAATTATTTATCTTGCAGGCGTAAGAAACTTCGCGGATGTTCTAGCTTTTGCAGGCAACACAGGTGATATGATGGCTTTTATAATTCTTCCTATATTGATTTGGATTATATTACGTGTTACCCCAAAGATAAGATTAAAAATTAAACAGTAGTTTTATAAATTTACTGAAATTAAAAAATTTATTCTGGAAATCAGAATATGCTGGGTGTAGGTCGTAACATTTCTTCTAAAGTAACTTCCATACAATATTCGTATCAATTCCGCAACAGGTTCCATTGACATCGTACGAAATAATCTTTACAGTATGAATTCCAAAAGATGATTCTGCCCAGATCCATGTATAGGGAAATGCTCTATCGATTTTCATTAGTGAATTATCAATGTAAAATTCTACTTTGCTCAGTTCTACGCCCTCATTTTCAACAACAGCATTAATGTCCATTTTACCAATTATTATCGAGTTTTCTGATGGGATGGACACTATTTTTTTATTTAAGGCATATAAAAAACCGCATTCTGGTCTTCCTATTCTTATGGGCAATCTATCATCACTTTGTTTTTCAATAACAATAACATCGTAAATCTCAAGATATGGAACTGTAAACTCCACATATTCATCATCAACCACAGGCTGAAGTACGGTTTTTTCTTTGAAATCAGGCGAGATAACATATATCCCACCAATATCAAAATCAGGTTTTTTGATTCGGATAGATATATCATTTTTTGGATTTATACTATCAAACAATTTGCCATGATCATAATTCACAAGATGAATAATGACTCTTTCCTTAGAGGATTGAAAGTATGGAAATGCAATAATTTTCCGATTTGCATTTTCAACAATGACCGAGGGTTCTGCATAGGATTCCACTACTGTTTCAATATCTTGACGTAAGACATTGTCATAGGTATGATAGTACTCATATCCAATATCCTCAAGCATGAAAACAAATGAACCATTCCCATATGGTACTTCACCCTCAACAAGATCAAATCCAATTTCTTCAGGAGTAAAAACAAGTGCGATACCTCCATTTTCTACATACTCTTTTATTATCTGCTCCTGCATTTTGGTAATCTCAATTACTGAAGGAATGATGAGAAAATCATATGATCCGATTTTATCAATATTCAAGGATTCATTGATGAAATAACCATCGCCATCGAAAATAACTTCAAAAGGAATGTTTGACTCTGCAAGAGCCTGAGAAAGGCCGAGATAGGTGTCAGTTTTATTTCTCATTCCCCCACCATATAGATATAATATGGCAACAGGCGCATCTATCAAGGATTCTGAATCATATAATTCACGATGGCTCAGCACAAAATCATATGTTTCTGCACATCCATTCCAGTTCTCTGATTTTTCCCATGGCCTATAATACCAATTGACAAATGATCCTCTGTTGGCATATGCCTCAGCACAAAGAATGCTAAGATAATTGTCATAATACTTTTCAAAACATAGAGGTTTTTCCATCGGAGATATCGAAGCAAAGGCACCAGCAGATAATAATATTACGGCAGGGGCGCCTGTCGATGCTCTTGCAAGTTTTTCCCAGGCAAGCCATTTGTTTCGCGGGAATTCTGGTGTGAGCGTATCTTCTAGTGCAGTGTATTCATTTTCAAAAACAAAAACATCAAGCATTTCACTAAATTGCAGTCCTTTTGGCCAATATCCTGCCGGACGATTTGTTCCTAATGCAAATGAATTCGCACCGATAACAACCTCTCTTCCAACATCTGATGCATATGTTCTCAACTCGTTAACCAACCGTTTCTTTGCCTGAAAATTACTAATTTCAAGAAACGTTATGTAATGTTTAATTAACGGATCAGTTGCAATCCGTTCATCATGTGTAAAATTCATGGTTTCTCCAATACGATTACGGAGATCATATGTTGAAATATCATTAATGTCAAACAATTGCTGAAGTTCCAAAGGGCTGAACATCTCAGTTAGATTAGCTCTAAATCCATCTATTGTATGATTGCTAAATCCAGGTACAGGAGTGTCAAGATACTGGAATGCCCACTGATACATAGGAATGAATCCATTTCCTTGTATTTCATCAAGAACAATCATATCTGCTCCAACATCAATTGCTTTTTTACCGTGTTCAATACACCAGTCAATAAAATCAGGATTGTTTGAGTTCATCCAGTAAGAACTAGCATCTACATCCCAGCAACATAGCTCTCCATCAATACTGCGACAGGCAAACTCTTCAAGTTCATCTCCTTGAAATGATATATGACCTTGTGTTGTTAAGATGGTGGCAGGAACAATCAAACCCTTGTTGTGCTGTGATTCTACAAACTGCTCATCCGATAAATAAGTCTCACCAGAATAAAGCGATTCAAGATATCTGCCAAGAGCAAATGGGGAACTTAAATTTTCTTCCCCCATGAATCCATTCCATAATCCATTTACCGTTATATGGTATTTTTCGATATCATCAGGTGGAAGTGCCACCATGTCATAAACCTGGACGTTTTGATACCAGTTCCCATCCAAATTTACTTCTTGAGCAAAAGAATAATCTTTGAAATTGGAATGTTCCCTGGAAACATTTTCACCCACTCCATTTGACAAAAATCCGATAAACAACACAATTAGTATCAAAATCTCAAATATTTTATTCATATTTCTCTCCAAAATCAAATAACATCATGTTTGTATTTTGTGTAGCCTTATTCTCTTTATAAAAATAATATGAAGTGTTAAGTATATAAATTATCTCCAAAAAATAAACGGAAAAAGAATCAGAGTGTAGCTCCGGGATATTAGACCCATGTATAAATAAACCAGAGGGTATGCTTTAAGAATATTTGCTCTTGATAAATCAGAAATATCTATTTTTTTATCTTGCCGAAATCCTTTTTTCTTTCTTTGGTATTTTTACCAGTTGCTTCAAAAAGAAATGCATTCCATTTTTTTATAATGCTATAGTCATCACCGACCTTCTTTGGAGGTTCTATATCTACGAAAAGAGATTTCTTCTCCCGTTTCATGTCAATTTTACCTATGCCCTCTACCTCAAAGTTAATGCCCTCTTCGATAGTTCCGCTCGCTCCAAAATAATCAGAAACAAGTGCGTCTAAATCTACATCGTGCCCTCTTTTAATTTTATACTCTCTCATGTGTAATCCATTTCTGGTATTGAAAATAAGGATATTAAATTTTTGATTATTTTGATAACAATCCAAACGCTTTTTCAACCGCATCCTTGGCAGAATCTACGACATAGTATGCAGATTCTATATTTTGCATTAAATGCTCTTCAATGATTTTATCAACAGATCCACCTGTCCCTTTGATCAGGATAAGTGGTTTTTTAAAAATCATAGAGAACGAAATCTCATTTAGAGTTCCCCACCTGCCACTGATTGCAATAACTGCATCACCAGCGGTTACAACCAAAAAATTCCTCCTGTTACCCAAACCTGTAGCAATAGGAATATCAACAAACTCATTTGCCTCTTCTTTTGATTCGGGAAGTATCCCAACAGTTAACCCATTTCCTTCTTTTGCCCCCTTACATGCTGCTTTCATCACACCTCCACGACCGCCGCACACAAGAATACAGCCTTTCTGTGCAATAAGTTTGCCAACCTCTTCAGCAACTTCCAATGCATAATTAGATAAATGCCCATCTGCTCCATCACTTCCGCAGACTGAAATGAGTCGTTTCATAAAGACGGTTTATTTCCTGGTTGTACTTAATAATTTCTCCCGCAAATCTTATATGTGTTATCCCGAAATTACTTTCTTCGAGAAAATAAAGTAACTGATTTGACATACATGAAGAAACTCAATCAGAAGAAGGTAAAATGGATTGTAAGGGAGATGGACAAAGGAGAAAGATCT
>Ga0307431_1000449_pt1 | contig 28222 bp, 45 predicted proteins | sample SalMarWE160170MG_FD_202155 | JGI IMG/M metagenome (GOLD analysis project Ga0307431, IMG submission 202155) | Salt marsh sediment microbial communities from the Plum Island Ecosystem LTER, Massachusetts, United States - WE1603-170 | ecosystem: Environmental > Aquatic > Marine > Intertidal zone >...
TCCACACGGTCAAGGCTGTACACCTGTCCCCAACAAAGAACAGGTAGGAATAAAGCAAATAGCATAATTAACGCTATTAAGATCAATATTTTTTCAATGTTTTTTTCTTTCATTGGATTTGATTTTTTCGTTTCCATTCTTCATGCCATTTTTGTAAGGCTTTCTTCTCTGCTTCTACGTCCCTCTCGTGCAGGAATGTATAACTTAATTCCGCCTCTATACGCCCTATTTTGTCTATCTTACCCATTCAGGATTATTGTCATCAACAAACTCGTAAATCAACTGATCAAACTCTAAAATGTTAGCAAGCTGTTGTTTATCGGGGGTGTTGTCTCTCACCATACCTCCGTGGCCACTGTTTGTCAAAAGAAAAATAGGTTTTTTCATTTTTATATAGATTTTATTGGGGTGGGGATTCTACTTCTGTTGTTGATAATTTGTATGATCTCAATCCTGCATCTTCACATGCTACATAAATAAATGTACCATCACCCCAAACGTTGTAATATTGTCCACCCCGTTACCATTTAGCCTGGGGGTATAGTTTAACCTTCCCGCCTTGCCCCTAAATAAATAAGTTGACTGTCCAACAACAATAGCCGGTATAAAAAGTAATATGTATATTAGTTTCTTTATCATGATTTATAATTTATATTATAATGGTGACTCCTCTTCTGCTTTAGTAGGAGCTCTACCAGGTAAATAATACCAATCAGTTCCATCAGAATACACTTCATAAATTTTCCCCGTACCATCTGTATCCAAAATTTCAAAAATAACATCTTCTGGCACATCTACAGGACTTCCTATTATTGATGCTATTTCTGGCAGTATAGGGGCATCGTCAGTCAACGACCCTTCATACATTCTAATAATATGATAACCATCTATATAAATATCTGATGCAGAAGCGTTATATAAAGAAAGTCTTCTAACTTTCACCCAAGCATTTAATTGTAAACTATCTTTATCAAAATCTCCCCATATTAAAGCACCCTCTCTACCAGCATTACTATTTTCAATAATAAGTTGATCATTAGCAGTTGCATATGTATCATCATTCCCAGCATTATAACCGATAAATACATTTCCAGTACGTGTGGTTAATGATGCTGCATTGCCTCCTGCATTTCTACCGATAAATACAGACTTATCAATACTACCCGAATCACTAAGTGCATCATCACCAATCACTACACTATTATCAACATCACTACTTGCAACCGTCGGTTTTATATTACTGCCAATTACTACTGAACCTGTTATTGGTGCTGCTCCCATGGTTAATGATCCGATAATAACTGCATTTTCTCTTGTTACATTGTTAGTAGAACTACCTTCACCTATCCATATAGTATTAGAATGACCTTGATTATTTTGATTTCCGATTGTGATACTTTTTTTTGTTCCATTTGTACGAAATTTTGATGAGTTAAAATCATAATCAAAAGCATCCCCTTCAATTGTTAATGATGAACCGTTATAGGTGAAGGCTGAACTTGTAGTCAATGAATCTCCGTCTTTCATGTATACAACATAATCGGCTGCCGGCGTGCCTGACATTGGTAATGAACCACTATTTGCTGATACTAATTGTCTTACGGTGTCTATTGTTGCCATTGTGTCTGTTGATGTTCTTATGTATGGAGCATCCCAAACGAAGTAAGTGCTGGTCAATCCTTCACCAATAGCAGCATTATCACCAAATACAATACCATAGTTTGTTTCCGTGTCTGTTATGGTAGAGTAATTATTACCCCAATTGAATTTCAATCCATCTGGTTCGCCGTCACTTGTGAATACAACGTTATTTACACCTCTTGACGTTATATATTCCCTTTGTCCATCTGTGTTGCCGACCTGAAAAACATCAGTATATGTGGTATCTGCACCAAAATTATATCCGTCATTATCGCCTGACATCATGAATGTACGCCACGAAGTGTTATAAAATTTTAATGTGCTATCAACAGAGCTATGATACAATCCACCAATATAATTGATCTCTGGTGATGAAAGAGCCCCAAAAAATAACTGTCCTCCAAGTTCTAACCTTCCATTAAGTTGTAAGTCTTCGTAAAACAATACGCTACCGCCTTGAACCTGAAATGAATATGTACCAGATGAACCTAATCCCCCGCCAATATTAAGCGTATAATTATCCGATGCTGGTGAAAGTTCTGTACCGGATAAGTCCCAATATGATTCTTGATTAAGCAAATCTGATAATGTCGTGGATCTATTGTAAACATCCTTGAATGTCAAGTGACCGTCGTACATTCCCGAAGTACCGATACATACATAATCAGAAGCGTTTGTGAAATGTAAATTTCCTGTGAATAATCCACTCCCAACAACTGTGAAGTCCATGCTATAATCATCAAAACCTTGTGATCCGATTATTACCTTATCTGTAACTTGTGTTGGGTAGATAAAAGAATATTCTGCACTTCTTGACCATGTACCTTCACCTCCAATCTCTGATCGAAGTTGTGACGTACTATCCCCTATCATTATACGCAATATATCTGCCGTATCAGTAAGTGGAATAAGCATTGTTTCACCAGTCATCTTTTTAGATGTCACCCCTTGATCTATCGAATAGAATATATCTGTTTTTTCAAATCCCGTGTCTTCCGTAAGTCTAGATACTTTAGTGCTCTGCGCTACCAAACCAATGGTAATGACAACCCCTATAAAAATTATAACTAATCGTTTCATTTCATTATTTTATATTTAATATATCTTCCTGATGTCGTGCTTCCCCCATTAGATAACAGTATCCAGAAGTACCGCGAATCGCTCGATGCATCTGTTATCTCAAAACTCACTGTTGCATAAGTTCCAGGGTTATTCCCCCCGTTGATATACTTTTCATTCGTAGTCACGTCTAATGTATAAGGCAATACCGTTTCTGCCAAAGAAGAATAAATATCCGGGGCATAATCAAAGGCAGATTCACCAAGTGCCAACGAATCTGTATTGCCATCAAGGTCTGAATAATCAAACTGGACATAAAAACTGCCATATAATCCATGTTCGACATGATCATAAACAATTGCTGTGTCATACCCCGTTCCTGTTAATGATCCTACATCTACACTATCATAGACTATAAGTGCCTGTCCGCGTGCTACCATCGTGATGGCTAATCCTAAAAAAATAAGTACGTTTTTCATTTTTCTGTTTATTTATGTTATTTCTTTTCTATATGTTCGGGTGTTTCAGTATCCATTATATCACCATCTTCAAGTAAGATATAATCTTCACTTCTGTATAATTCGATTAAATTAACATCCCATGTATCATGTTTGAGCGAATATGTCGCTTCATCAATAATATAATAGATATTATTCATTTCAAATAGCTTACCAAATTCAAGGTGCGCCATTAATATGCCCCGTAGTTTGTAATTTGGCTTTGAATAGTATTCCGCCAATTCATTAAGAATTATTTCAAGGATCTCCTTTCCTTCTGTCCGTCCCCTTCTCGCCCATCTTTTTGTTGTGAAATAATCATCACCTGACTTGTAAAGTAAAATATTACGGTATGGTAATTCACTAATATTATAATTAACAGTATACCCCTCACGTGACGGTAAGGCTGGAATCGAATCGCCGAACATCGCATCAAGGGAATATATCTTATTATTATTCGTCGTATTAATGACCGAGTATTCCCCTGAATCCGTCATCCTATTGATTGTCTGTGTTAATTTTATTCCATCATCGGGAATGTTAACATGCTTGTATCCTACAACGCTGGTACATGTCAGCTGAAACAATCTCACCCTATAATCTTTCGTTCCGGATGGTTCAGTATCTGTCGTTTTGATTGTTCTTGTTATTCCTATTGTTTCGTTGAATGATTCACCCAGCTCCGTGCCAACGGGGCTATCATCATTACTTTTACTAAACGCATAAGCTGCTGTACGTGTCGTTGTCCAGTATTTTTCGTCAGGATCGAAATACATGACTCCCCCGCTGCTGTATACCCTTATAAATTCGATTAAAAATGTTCCACCGATAAGATTTTCGCCTGTCACTTTTGGGAAATATATATCCCCTCTTAGTTCAAGAGTATAGACATCAATTTGCCGGAATCTTTCCAGAGCAAGGTCACCAAGGCTAAAATCAGCACTGGTATTTTGATATGCCGGTGCTGCGCTCCTGATCCTTAATCCATCATCTGTATATGATGAATCCTGCAACCCGATCTCCCATCCGTCGGGTAGTTCATTATCTTCAAGCCATGTGTATTTTGTCCACTGTGAATTAACCAAGTTGTCAATCTTACCCCTGTCGTGGGTTATATTGACCTCCCGCGCGGCATCTTTGTACTCGCGAAAAACACCTGTCCAGAACCTGTTCAACGAAGCCCGCGCAACGTTAGCTGCTGTATGAGATACGATCGGTTTGGATATATGTTTATTATAAATAAAAACGGTATTCATATAAGTAAAACCCGCGTTATATGTACGCCTGTAATAACCTGCTGTAAGCTCCGGGATCCTCTCTATATACCAGTACCCCCCCCATTGGTAGATACGAGCATTTAACCCTTTTAATATGCCCTCCAAAACCTCGTAACAATTAAGATAATCACCGTCGTTCCAGGCGAATATGTCATCAAGATAAGCCTGATTTAATGGTGTATCATAAGGTGTCGAATCCATATTCTCCTCATATACATTAAAATTCTCACGTAGTTGAAGATTATGCCATGTATATTGTAATACCCGGTAAAGAATAATCATAAGTGTTGTCTTCCCGTAGTACCATTTGCAAGATCCCCTAACTTTGCGTCTATACCTAATTTCGCGTTTATAATCAATATTTTTCAATAATCCCAACCCATCGGATGCTTTTAGCTTGAAATGATAAGGATAATTACAATGCATCTGCGAATATTCTCCCGGCAATAAAAACCCTCTCCATATCTCGGATGTATCCACTTTCAAGATAGCAAGGTATTCACGTTCTGAAAACTTCGCAAAATCAATATAAGCATCAACGGTCTTGGACATCACTTCTATTGTCAGGTTACTCCCATGTATAGGAGCATAAGGATTGTCACGTTCAGAAGATAGGAATTGCAACCTCAGCGGATCGCCTGAACCAGTAAGTGTCGTAGAACTTCCAGAATAGCCGTCTTTATATATCTCGCATGACACAGCTTTATTTAAAAAGGTCTGCGCAATATCTATCGTATATATCTTACCGTATGCCATTATGTTAGCTTGTTTCTTCTATCGTTAGCTCGATTATAAGTAATAAGTATATGATCATCCATAAGTTTTGTTGATAATGTACCGCCCATCTTCCCGTACATCTCAGAAGGTACTATCATTTCCCGTTTACCGGGATTGTCTCCTATCATTGCCAATGTCGGCCCTCGAACCTCTCCCCCTTGTGCGAATGAAGGAATCATCTGACCGAGTAATTGTGCTATCATGTTCAACGGTGGTGGTAGAAACATGCTTAGTGATCCAAATATACCTCCAAGCGCACCTTTCATATCTCCTTCTTGAAGTGAACGGAAAGCATTAGCCAGCCCGTATGCTACCTGATTAAGTTTACTACCGGCGGCTTCACCAAGAACATTACCAGCATTCTCAGCGGCTTTTTTTAGTGCCGGTTCAACATTATCGGTTAAATCTTGTGATATAACACCTGACTTACCAGATATCGAAGGTAATGTTTCAGCTTTCCTTTTGCCACCAGACATGCCTCCCGATATACCTTGTTCAATAGCCTTGCCTGCTTCTTCACCTTGTTTTCTTAGAGCATCAATATCTATCAGCTCTATCTCACCTTTTGCTGCCCGTGCGATACTATCCTTCCACGCCTTACCTAAATCAGTTGCTGTTATCTTTATCTTTTGTAAGATTACCTGATTAGCGTCGTTTAATGTAGTTTCAAGCCCGGCAAGAAAACCTTTCTTCCAATTTTTCGGATTAAAAACATAACCAACTGTTTTTCCAAGTGCCGCGAAACCATTAATTAAAAATTGAATAACAATCTTACCAGTACTAAAAAGTGATTTTAAGATAAGGGCAATAAATTCTACGTTAATTCGGAAAAATTGTGACTTATTGTATAGCCTTATCCATTCGTTAGTATATTCTGCTATTTTAATTTTTCCTTTTGAGAATAATTTAACAGCTTTTTTAGCACCCCGGATTATTACATCGAATACCTTTGTCACTATAGGGGCGAGTCCTTCGCCTATTCCCTCTTTAATGTCACTCCATTGGTTTTTTAATATTTGTAAAGGCCCTGTACCTACTTTTGCCGCTGCCTTTGCCTGTCCTTCAAATGCTTTACTTAATCCGTTGACTAATGATTCAAGCCTCTCGGTACTTCCTACTGCTCCCTCAACCTGAATACCATATCTTGATAATGCATTTGTTGATGACCCTAATGTCTTAGCCACAAGATCGGCAGCAACATTTAATTGCATTCCTTTAGCGGTAGCCAAATCCTGAACAAGGGGGATAATTTTTTTAATATGTTTTTCTTCTTTTACAAAAGCAGCGATCAATGCCTGTGCCTGTATCGTTTCCTCATCGCCAAACAAAGTAACCTTTTGTAATTCTTGAGCCTGCCTAATTAAATTCTGTTGTGCTGATTTACGCCCTTTCAACGCAACAAGCAAGCTCTGTTCAGCCTTAGCCTGTACGTCATATAGCTTCATCGTCTCGGATGCAAACTTGGTTATCTTCTGCACAGCAAAAGCAGCAGCAATGATACCACCGATCTTCTTAACCGACTTACCAAAATTATTAATATGACGCTGACTATCCTTAAGTCCTTTTTTAAGCTTTTTATTGTCAGCGTTAATATTAACCCTTATGTCTTTATCTCGTGCCATCAGTTTTTAAGTTTATCCCCTCCCCATGCTTTATAGGCATTTAACTTATGCAATATTTCTTTTTTGTGTTCCAAAGTATCGACTTCAAGATTATCAAAATCACCTGGTAGTTCCATAACCATTCTCATGTCTTTACTGGACCATGCACTGATCAATGCCCTCGTGTGTCTCCATTTTTCCAGTCCCCTATGTTCATAGCCTTTAGCTAATCTTCCGTATTCACCCCAAGTCATTGAATAGAAATTATCTTTTTTTATTCCCATTACCCCGAGTGCATGATCAACTATGGAATCAAATGTTATTTTTTTTTTGACTCTTTATCAATGATCGTCTCTATTGTCTCTCCGCCAATCTGTGACTGCTTAAAAGACTGTTCAAGAGCAAGATATTCCCTATACTTAAGATTTAGAATAAATTTCTTTATCGCTCCCTCAGAATAAGGAATAACTTCACGCCCATTGCGCCACTTGATGTTATTATGCTTTACATCATACGAGTAAGCAGCACAATAATAGATGACATCCATCAATTTGTCACCCAGCTGGTTTATTTCATCAAGGCTCACCTTTGTATACTTAGTGAGTTTTTCCCACATGAGCATATCAAACGAAAAACCTTGTTCTCTCATAAACCCAGCGTTGAATACTATTGTTTTCCCATCTATCATGCCGTAGTCGTGTACGTTCCCTCGGTTAATGCTCCTGTTTTTTGTAATGTAGCAGTCCATACAACACTGTCATTTTTTGGTGCTGACAGATTAAGATTACTAACTAATACATTACAAGAAAACCTCCGGCTTCCATCAGACAATTTACCGAACAATGCCGCCACTGGTGTACGTGCATCCCCAGCAGTTTTCAGCTCGGAAAAAGAATAGGTATCACTGGCGCCCAGCTTACCCTCGACCGATATAGTCCCATCTCCTTCACCGGCTTCATACTCCTTGTTCTGTGACGAATCATCAGTTGTTGCATCAATCATGTCCCATGTTAGATCCATACTCGCGCTTGTTCTGCCTGTTACTACTGTACCCCCTAATCTTAGGGCAAATGCATATCCATCCATTATTTTAAAATTTAAGTGTTAATTTTTTTATTGAATTTAAATAGTTCCTCTCTGCTTTCATCCTGCCGAGATTATTAACCCACATTAATAATGCAAGTTTCCATCCCGTCATTTTGCTATATTCATAAATCCTGTCAACCTCGTTCGGAAACAGGATGTATAACATATACATCTTATTGTAGATCGTATGTGTCGGACTTGCCGGATAGTGTTGTTTGGTTTTTATTTTTTTCTCTCCTTCGTAATAATCACCGCGAAAAATATTCCCGATTTCTACATCTTTCATAACCCTGCATTTACCGCCTGCAAGTTTTGTTTTGAGTGCCAAAAAGGCATCGGCGCTGCCCCATGAATATAAACCTTTAAGCCCGTGTATTTTATTCCACCATTTTTTTGTCATCGCTGTTGAAGCCCCAAGACACACGTCCACGATCCCATCTTCAGGATAGTCAGTGTTCCATTTGTTATTGAAAAACTTTAATTTACTATGGGAATCATATATAGCAAGTGATGATCCATACTTACGAGGCTTATCATCGGTTATTTCCTCATCTCCATAGCTCAGATAAACGCAAGTAGCACACACAAGCCCTTCGGGGTACTTATTGAGATGATCAATATATTTGTCCAGCCATCCTTCTGTAAACCTCATACGTGCATTAAGAATCAATATAGCTTCATATTTAGCTTTCTCAACACCCTCATGAACAGATACCGGACGCCCCTGTGTTATCTCGTGGTGTATTGTTGTCACACCGGGAATCTTTTCCCATGTGTCCGATCCATCATTAATTACGATAATCTCATACTTGCCTTTCGGAACAGTATCCTGTATGCTCTGAACAGTCTTAATCATCTGTTCACCCTCGTTAACAGATGGTATTATTATGCTAATCTTCTGATACATTGAATTTTATTAATAGTTCTTTAATTTTGTATATTCCTTCATTATCGATTCTCTCCTCATAATTGCGCATGAAAGAAAGAAACGGGGTAACATCCCAGCTAAACCCGCTTATTGTCAGCTCTTTTTTTATTATCAATTGCAAAAGTGAGCTTGAAATATCGAATAATATATCATTATATCCCTGTTGCATATAAGGACCTACACGTATCTCGATCCTTAATGTACATTCCGAATCGAAACTATCACCTGTAATATCGTCATTCGATTCAAGATAATCCAATAGTACATAGTTCCTTTTTTTCACTTCTGCCCGTGATCTTATGATATGCACATTTTTGCTGTCGTACTTCAAATTACCATTTAAAGCAGTGTGAAAAGCATCATATATCGCTTTGCTGGGGTCTTTCATAATAATTTATATATCCTTTGTGCAAAAAATTCATGTTCATCTTTAGCCGCTGGCTCCATATATGGTTCCGGTCGTGTTCCTGGGTGATGGACTTCCTTAGTAAAGACTTCTTTCCCTGATGTTATCCTACCAGTCTTAAGTGATCCTGCTGTCCCAACATTAAAAGCGAGAAAACGTGCCCGTACAGGTTTGATAACATGGGGTCTTGTACCTTCCTCGATAAAGACTGCTGCCTTGTGAGTGCTTCGAACAGTCCCTGTAAAATCTTTTACTGATCGTGATATCTGTCCTGCTACCGCACTACGTGAGCCCATGAAGTCATTTTTCTTAACGTTCATCTTAGCTTTACGCTCGACATTAATAGTAGTTCTCTCAATCTCTTTCTTGATCTTCGTCTGCGTTTCTTTAGAATACTTGTCTACCTGCCGATTAAAACGCTGCATCTCTACCGTTGTGATCTCAATATTTACCATATAAATCTAATATTCTTCTTACCTCACTGCTCAGGTAAGGTATCCAATTACCTTTTGAATGCCACCAATCGACAACCAATTTAGCCATCGCCTGCCTGAGAACTTCGGGTAAACTTTCGTTTCCGGGAGCCCCGTAACCAGCAATATACTCAACTTGTATAGAATCATCTTTTTCATTTGTCCCTACGCTGGTACTGAAGACTTTTGGTATGCTTATTTCAACTTTCTTATTCCCAAAAGTATAATAACCGATGTCTTCCGTTAGTGCCGTTTCCGTCCCATCTGCTGATATGCTTTTTACTGACGTTATCGAGCTTATGGGCATAGACGGCAAAGGAATCACTCGTTCATAATAATCAACATCATCGGGTAAGTATGTTGCTACGAGTGTTTTCTGTGCAAAACACATCTGTGTATATTTTTCACACCATTCGCGAGCAGCGGTAGCCATCTTCTCGATAATAGCCTGATCATCGCCCGTAATATTGTCCGTAAGTTCTTTGAGATACTGATTAATGTATTGCTCTCCTCCATCGGTCAATACTTCGAGCAGCGGTTCACTGGGAACGTCGGTTTTAATATACTGATCCATTTACTTGGTTTTTCTCTTTTGTACCGTCTTATCTTCTTTTGTCGCTGGCTTAACTTTATCTTCTTTTTTTGCAAATCTCTTGGCATCCCATTCGGCAGCCATGATCTTTATTTCTTTGCCTGTTTTTTTTTCAATTACTTTGATATATTTCATAACTTAATATTTTAAAGTAGGGGCCGAAGCCCCTACCGGTTAAATTTATGGCCCGATAACAATATCAGAAATCTTTATTCCTGCCAGTTGAAGTTCGCAACGTGAAGAAGCTCCGCCTCCCGTGAGCAGGATTTTAATGTACCGATAATCAACACCCGGCAGATTTACTATCCTTGTATTTGTTACCGACGAATATGTTATCGTGTCTGAGTAGAATATAGAATCATCATCAGCCACCCCGGCCGTATAACTCGAATAAGTTTCCGTCACCGAATAAGTATCGTGAACATTTACATTAAAAGCCGTATCGGCTGATCCCGCGAAAGTTACCGAGCTACCTATGTTTGTATAAGTTGTCCCGTCGTATGATCCCTGCGGTTGAATAGTTACCGATTCATCACCTCCACCAGTCAACGTATCAATATCAAGATGATAGCTGATCGTATAATAATCCCTGTCCGGGATCATGAATACTGCATCAGTTGTTGCTACTCCATTGATAGTATCCGAAGCAGTGCCGGTATATAAAGCATAGGTCTGTCCCCTACGGAGAATTTTGTCCTGCGCGGTTGCCAGTGCTACACTGGCTATGACCGCAATTACTAACATTATATACCTCATGATCCTGTGCTTAACAATGATTTTACATTGGCAAATGTACCGGTCGCGAAAGCATAGGTATTCACATTCTTAATAACCAAACAGCCCCTCCACGTTGCCGTGAAAGTCACCTGATCATAGATAGGATCGTTACTATTCTGATCCCACAGCTGAATATTAATACCCCTGCGGGTGTACAATTTCCCCTGGTTGAAATCACCGGTTAGGAATGATCCTGCATCAATCCTTTGTGATGTCAACACGGGAACACCGAAAATCCTAATCATACCATTCGTGTCAATAGTGACACCTCGCATCTTCAAAGCGCTCTCGTTCGTTGATTCTTTAAGTGACAGTACGTTAAACAGATCAACCGGGTTAATAATGTGAGCTGTCGGGACAAACCCGGTAGCTTTACTGTTCGATGTATTTCCCAGCTGAACTTTTAACGCTGCTACTCTTAGCGCATCAATAATGTTAGCACCTGTCACAGCATCAACCCCGGAAGGTAATGCTGACAAGGTTTTAGCTGCATTATAAGAACCACCACCAAGCAATCCATACATGACGTTATTCATTCCATCACCGTCAAAAAGATCGGTATCAACCTTGTGGGGGATGTTGTATTGAAGGACGTCCATAACCTCAGACCGAATAAAATCCGTGTCTTCAAGCTTTTCCCTTGCTACCACAATATAATCCGATATTTTTTCAACTGGAATCTTATAAGACGTCCATTCAATATCAGAATCCCCGAATACAGCACCCTCGGCAGTGTTTTTCGTACCGGTGGTTTCAGCTGTACGTTCAACCCAATCAACATAATCAGATTTCCCAACTACTCCCTGGCGAAACATATTCATTAACATCACAGGCCGCCTCGGATCAATACCAATCAGCGGGTCACGCTGTGAAGGAATGATCTTTGAGTTAGCCTCGGTAAATGAATTCGAGGAAGTGATTGTATCTGCCTTCAAATCAAACTGTCCCATCTTGGATTTCTCAGTCTTGAAATTATTAAAGCTGTCGGACTCAAAGAAAGCATCCCACTGGTCATCAACACTCAGTGATTTATCTTTCTTAGCGACCGCATCAGCGATCTTGCCCTCCAATTCATCAAGATGCTCCTGCATCTTCTCGGCATATTCTTTATCTGACTTATGCTCATCTGCAAGTCTGGATAAATCCTTACGGAAATCATCCTGCATCTTGACAAGCTTGTCAGCATCTGCCTTTTTTTCTGTTAGCTCATTAAGATCATCGAATCTTTTGTTCAGATCATCAGTGAGCTGTTTTACTTCGTCTTTCGTCATTTTAAAAGTTTTAAATTATTCCTTAGATAATTCATCGGCTCATCATCATGAGTGGATACACCCGGCTCATCAACAACGAGTGATTTATATAGTTCTTGTATTTGTCTCAGTTCAATCTCCATTCTCATATAAGTATCATCTGTTAGATCACCTACTTTCAATGCTTTCAACAACTTATCCATACGATCATTGATAGCATCAATCCTTTCCTCTTTGTTCATGCTTTTCATCCCTGTACCAATAGCGTCATCATTAGCGGCAAAGGTTACCGTACTACCTTCGTATAGATAAATCTCTGTTAGCTTGTAATATTCAATATCTTGCGTTCCTTCTTTGTATACTTTCTCTTCTTTTATTGGTATGTAACCTATTGAATGTCTATCATATACACCCTCGGCGTAAAGTTTAAGGGTATCTGTTCCAAAGCTCGTGGGTACAATCTTCGTTTCAAAATACAAACCGTAATTATCTTCTTTAAGTGTTCGTGGTTTACCAAGTGGTTGATAAATATCATGTTGTAATAGGTGATAAATCTCATTCTTACCTTTCGGCCCCCGGTCGCTGATAGTTTTTTTAAAGGCTCCAGGAACAATCATGTCTTTATCTTTATCAACATTATTGAACGCTGAAAAATAGCCGGTGACTATTCCTGACTTGACATCAACATCCGATATCTCTGATATTAATGTTTTAGTTTTATAATTTTTCATCTCTTTATTGTTTTCGTTCCATTTGTCGATACAAATAGCCACGGCCTCATCTTCCGGGCGCCCCTCATCCCTAAGGAAAGAAACACATCGGGATATATATTCATTTCGCTGTTCATCGTATGTCGGTATTGGTATTGGCATTATTCCAATATTATTTCAAAACATGTTAACCTATCTTTATAAGATTCAGGAAAAAATCTTTTCCATTCGTCCCCGTCTTTGTATTCGTAGTCAAGTATAGATATGTTTTGCAATTCAATAATCCATACTAAATGATCGTTATAAACAGCATAATCATATCCAAGTTCAATTCCAGCTTCAAAAAATAACTGTTGAGCTTGTTCAACCTGCTTCTCAGTATCAAACACAAGATAATCAGTCACAAAAATAGGTTGTTTCTGTACCACGCATCCAAAAAGGATAATTATTAATATTAAACTAAATCGGTTCATAAGCTATTGTACATCTACAATTAATAACATTCTCTGCGCCACCGGCAGGATCACCGGGGTATTGCATCATAGTACCCCCGACATTAAAAGCCTCACCTTTATGTGGCGATTGACTTTCCAGATCCATGAGCGTATGCCGTTCCTCAGTACTTGCTACCCCGTAGGGTGCTGTTATCCACCTTTTCACTACCGGGATGCTTATCTCATCTTCAGCTAAGTGAGTCGCCTTGTTGCTCGCTGTCATCACTTCAGTGTGAGCTATTCGTAGAGCCCTCCAATCTTCGACCTTACCAAGTCGGAATTTAAGTTCTTTGATTAACTTCCTTTTAACTCCCCCGATGCTCACGGCTCCACCTTCAAAATCTATTGCCAGCACATCCCGGAGCGTGTCAAGCGTTAATTTTTTTGTTGTCCCGGCAACCCATGTTATCCGTTCACCGGCTACCTGAGTAACATATTGTTCCATCTCTTCCATCCATAAATCTTCTTGTAATCCTTTCTTTGCTAAATCTCTCGTGGCTTTCTTCCGAAATCTCAATCCTACTTTCCTATATAGATCAATATATATTGCGGTCATCTTCTCGTTATCAATAAGATTATCAATCGAATATTCGATATTCTCATAACCTGACTGTTCGATAAAATCATATACAGGTTTTACCTGTGACTTAAGGGCGGTCTTTGCCTTCCGACCGTAATACCCATTATATCCCTTACGCATTGATTCTATTTGTTCCCAATAAGTCAATATTTCATATTTTTATCAATATTTGGAAAACTTATCTGCGGTTCGTTAATCATATCTTCAAGTGTCATACCTTCAATGTCTATCTCATCAAGATTCATATTCAATGCATTGTTAATAATGTTCCGTGCTTCATCCCTGCCTATAAGTTTATTGTTTACCAATGTTCCTAAAGCCGTGGCCAGTTTAGACATATCTCCCCTTAAGGATTCTACACCTGAATAATCGGCTTTGTACTCGATGCCAAAAGGTTTCCATATCTTGTTCAACCCGGCTGTATATCTCTCTACATCTGGCATTACCCTTTTTTTGTATATGGCCTTGTCAGCTTCCAACATGTTATTGTATGTCGATGCTGACGTATCGTTGAATGCTTGCAAAGGAACAGCCCATATATTACATAAAACCCGCATCCCGTCTTTACTATTCTCGATGATTTGCAAATCTTTAAGATTATCATACCCGACCTTAATATACCTTAAATCCCCCATCGTGAATAAAGGAATCTTCCCTTTACTTGCCCGGCGCCATTTCTTCCGCATATCGGATTCTTGCATTTGAGATGTTTTTTTGTCGTACTCCTCAGATATCTTTGTTAATATCCCCGGTTGTATACCATGCTTAAGCACGTCGCTCGTGATTTCATAACCGGCATTCTGGGATGTAATAACCATTGCTGCTACCTTAAGGGGAGATATCCCCATGAAGTTAGCACCATTCTCATACGTGAGATTCGGGAACAAACGAGAATGCCATACATCTGTGGGATCATATTCATACCTGTCATCAATGTCCAACACATATCGACCTACCGGCTGCCTCCATCCCCCGGAAATGATCTCTACATTTTGCGTCGGCATGATATCAAAGGATAAGCGACGACCGGCATTATTACCCCCCTTAATCACTGGCGTATAAATTATTGAATTACCAGTTATAAGCGAGAACATTTCCCAATTGTATTTGAATTCGTGATAAGTAATATCAGCAGCATTGTCGGCAAAATATTCTTCCATCGGGTCTTCTATCTCCTTATCATTCTGATATGGGATGATTGATATCCGTGAAAACAATCCGGCAATATGATTAGATATAGAAAAAACATCCGGGTTTGATTCATAACCGTACTTAATATAATTACTCCCTAATTCATCACGGCTCAACTTAAAGCCAGGCGCCAAGAACCCGTACAACGATTTATACAGATCATTATTAACGTTTACTTGTTGGTTTTTACGTTTAAATATATTTAATATGCTCATACCCAGATGTTTGTATCATTTTTAGGCTGTAATTTCAGCTCTGTAACTCCATAGACCATAGCATCTATCCTGTTGGGTGAAAAGTTTTTTTCTGCTGGCAGCCATGTTGTCTGCTCCTCTTCAAGTTCCGGGAATCTGCCTACATGTTTAACCTCGTTCTGCTCATATAAACCAACAACAGGTTCAGCTCTTAACTGCTTACCTTTGAAAGCTCGTACTTCTTTGAAATATACAGTATCATCAATTGCCTTGATATTGGACTTCACAAGATCACCTCCCTGGTTAACTTCACCAATCATTGTATTGGCTTCCCACTTATGGTAGGCATAGATAGCTTTCTTTGCCCAGGTTGCCGGTGAATAAATCCCGCTTAAGTCCTCAAGAACATAACACCGGTTATCATCACCCAATCCAACAACGATTATGCCTGTCTCGTCAGATTCTTTGTTAGTGCTTACTGCCGGGTCAATAGCAATGACTATTTTATTAAGGATTGGATAAGTATCCGTCCGGCATTTCTCTATCAGGCCATAACTCCACAATGCCCCTTCGATATCTGCGACAAACTCACCCAGTAAAAACCTTCTCCTCTGTCTTTCAGGTAATGATTCCAGTGTTTGATCAATGTACCCGCTCGGTAAGTTCTCTTCATTATGAACGGGATTCATGAGCATTGATGCGTATAGGTTTTCATCTATTGTCATGTTTGTTTTTGGATCCTTTTTCTCGATAAACAATCTATGTGTCCAATGTACTGGTGAGGGAGGATTACAGTCAAAATACGCCTTGTTGACCAGCCCGGAATTTTCTGCTAATCTTGTATACCCGGTAATAACAGAATCGTATGTTATCTGTGAAACCTCGTTATAGTAAATCGTTGAATATTCATTACCCAGGACCTTTTCGGTACGTTCTTTGTCATCAAGGCCACCAAGCCATATCTGGCTACCGTTCGGAAATTCGTAGAACCAGTCTGATTTGTTTTCAATTATATATTTTTCTATACCCAACATCTGCGCTATCTTTGGCATGGTATCATACCATAATGAAGTCTTTGCGTGATTAAACCTAAACCTGAAAATAGCGTGCCTGCTTTTTTTTTAATCGAACGGATAAAAAGTGAATAAATGAAGATAGCTGTTTTCCCACTCCTGCTTCCCCCATACAACATTATCCGTCGTGCAGGTCCCGCAAGTAATTTAATTGCTTCCTGTTGTTTTTCTGTCTTTTTAAAGCTTGCCATCAAGTTCCTCAATCTGTAATGTTAACGAATGTCCTATCTCCTGCTTTTCAACATAACCTCTTTTCTTTCCCTTGGTTTTCAAATAAAAGATAATCGCTGTTGTATCGCCTTTTTCAATCTGCTTATGTAATTTGCTTTCTGCAAAATCAATCGGGATATCTTCTATTGCCTCTACTTCTGCCTTGAATTTCTCATCGTCCTTTATCCAGATATAATATTGTTTTCGGGATATTCCAGCCTGCTCACATGCAGTTGTAACAATACCCAGTGTATTTTTGAGTGCAGCTATTAATTGTTTTTTTTTAGCGTGTAAATTCGTATTAGTCCGCCTCATCCTGCTTATATTTGATTATTTCGCTTATCCATGTATCTGAAAAGTCATAAGCCCGTCCATACCGGAATGAACGGGCATTTAAAAATTTCACCTAACTATTAACCAACCCATATCTAATCAAAAAAACTCAAATTAACTGGCTAATATTACAAAATTATTTTCATAAATGCAAGTTTTTAGCAAAGTTTTTTCGTTTGAATATTTCTCTTTACGTTCATTTAGAAACCTGTTGAATACAAACCTACAATGCCCAAAATGTTTACTCAACAAGGATTCATGTTCCTTTGTTGGGTAAATTCTGAATTTATATGATTTGTATACATTCTTCATTTTATTATAAATTTAATTTTTTATAAAAGCTTTTTCTCTTGTCGATGCATGCAAAATTAATCATTCCTTCCTGCTTTAGCACATAAAGTTTCCGCCTGATAGTATCATCAAAAGTATACCTGTACCGGCTCGGTAGCATTTGTTTCGTTACGGCAATTAATTCCCACATATAAAATGTTGTTGATGGGATTGCCAAGTAAGCATTTAAAGTTTGTTTTTTTACTGTTGTTTTCATGGTATATAATTTAGAACCTGGTTTACTGTTGGTCTAAATAAAAAAGTAACATTTTTTTCATTACAATGAGAAGCTCTTGTTATTGATTCACTCTTTTGGAATATTATTATCATTTGATGGTTATAAAAATTTGCTATATGTGACAGCCCGGTTTCTCCACCAATGAATAAATCTGATTCTTTAATTATTTTAACAGCCTCCGAAATTGTTGTTTCCCCGAATAAATCAACAATACCATCAACAGCTATATTATCCCAATAATAATATCCCTCGGAGGAAGTACCTAAACATATTACCATATTATCAGTAATCAATTCTTTAATAAGCTCTTTCCATTGTGTCCACATCCGGGAGGTATCGTTTATCCCTATCGGAGCCATCGTAATTTTCATTTTTAATCGGTTTTAAAAGATTATTATTTGATAGTATTTCATCATCGCAGATATCAAAAGGAATATGATAATTGAATATCTTACGCCACTTTGTACATTGATCACCATAGTGCCCTATCCGGTGTTCAAATTGATGTTTTATGATAAATTCTATTTGCCATTTTCTTTGGTTGAGAAAATTACAAATGCATACATGATTAAAAGCAGGAGGTTCTTTGTTTATATGCCAAATTTGGGCATGAGGGTATAATGTTTTTATCGCCTCCTCTCTGAATGGTTCTGATATCAAACATACCGGTTTAACAAAGAAATTAATCACTGGTTTCATATTAGCAATATTCCCGATACCCATGTCCATGAAAATTACAGGACTTGGTAAGTTAATATATTGTAGTATACTTCCGCAATATAAGTTAAACCAAGCTTTTAATAAAATACGATCCCTGTTTATTTCCTCAAAGACGTTCATAAGGTAATTTTTGGCTTATTAATTCATAACAATTAATATTAATCCTGAGGTTTGGAGATATTCTCAGACATTTAATATCATAATTATCGTTGTTTTGAATCGGTTCCATCCTTTTTACAACAGAATAAGGTAATATTTTATAATCAATCTCATCCACATTAACCTGATATTTATTTTTTAAAAGATTATAATTTCGTTCAAATAATTCTCTTTTAACTGCATGATGATACGTTGATTGTATCTTTACCCTGTGGCATCTTGGAACTTGCAATAACACGTCTGGTTTAGACAAGTTAGTGAAAATATTAACAAAATACCCCTGTGAAAGTAACCATTTCACTATTCTTACAAAATCATTATGCATCGTTGGTTCTCCTCCTGATACATATACTTCCTTAATTTTACAAGGAAAACGCTTAAAAAATCTTACCCATGATAAAAAACCAACCTCCTTAAATACAGGCATTTTTCCTTCGACATATTTTTGTAAACAATAAGGACAATTATAATTACATCTCATTGTTAGACTAATCTGTATCACTACTCCTTTTTTTAGTTTCTTTAGTTTCCAATATAATTTCATATAGCTTATTTATTTTGTTATTAATATTAGTAATATTTGGGTCTTGTGAATTCAAATATCTTTTTGTCTCTTTGAAAAAACCATACTGTTTCTCGATGAACCCGATAAATATAAATCCTATTATAGTCATCGGAATGATCCATGAATAATGAATCCTATTAACATCGAATTGCTCGAAAAATATAACCCCTATCAATATTGATTGGATTAAACTGACATATTCCCGCCCCCTTCGATAATGATTTAATATTCTTACTATTTTTTGTTTCATTTTGTTTTATTTTTAATGTTTATTGATTTTTTCGGCGTACTCCGGCTTTATTGATAATAATACTTTCATTATTTATTTAAAATGGTAAATTGTTTTCAGTCGCTGATTCAACAATTACTGGTATTCCATTGTTATCAATTCTAAATGAAAATTCTGGGAAATCAATATCCCGCATAAATTCAGGTGCTACTATACTTGTATTATTTTCAGTTTTTCTAACAGAGATAACAGTCTCAGACTTATTAACTATCTCGGTTCCTATATGTCCCCTGGCAGTATTGTCGGACTTATTGAAATGCAATACATTGGATATATGCATCTTTTTTTCGTGTGTCCACTTCATTAATTTCGATGTGATCATTGTCGCCTGTTCGGCATTATTAATGTCTGATATAAGATCACGGATACCGTCGATAGCCATGAATAATAAATTTTTTTCATTGCTAATATAATCTTCCAACATCTGCAATCGCTCTGACGGGGAGTAAGGACGCAAACAAAACAAACGCACGTGTGATGGTTGTTCTGTAAGATTATTCATCTTCATTACCCGGTCGAGAATCCGTTTTGCTCTCCATTCATCCTGTTCGGTATCTACATATACCGCCTTCCCTTCTCCGATTGCATGAAATCTGTTAACCATAGTTGAAAGAAAAGGGGCAAAAAACATGGTCATAGCGAATGTTTTTCTTGACTTTGCCTTGCCAAGAATAGTTGATATATTTTCCAGGGTGAACAGATTATAAGACACACTCCCAACTGCAAATCTAAGGCATACAGGGGGTGGTGTCAACTTTTGGTTGTATCTTACCTCAGCATTTTTGATGTCCAGCTTTCGTTTTTCTTGTTCGATAGGGTCTAAGGTGTACATATCTTGTAGTTTTTCATTTCTTCAAAATCTTTCGGTTCTCGGTCATTCATCATTACATACGTGCTATACATATCCTGAATTCGATACAGATCGTTAATTGTAGTGTGACGTCTGAGACTTTTTCTATTTTTAATTATGAAATTCATCGCGTTTTTGTGTAGAGCGAATAAATCTAACATTTCAAGCCCTAATGCCCTGAGAATTATCGCCTGTTGTTCAAGTGTATCTGTATATTCATTGGCAGTGAGCGTATATGTCCCGGCTTTTAGTTTTGTGTTTTGATTTTCCTGGATGTTTAAATATTTAATTATCTCATCGAGTAGTGACTGAGCATAACGACGCTGTTTAGGACTCGCCTTTTCAGTTATTGTATCGAGTAAATCCCGGAATGTTTTTAATTTTTCTTTCATGGGTTTAATTTGTAAGGCATTTTATTTCTTGATTATGATACTAACCAATTATTTAAAGTCCTATAAAAAGATGTATATTTTTTGTTTAAATCTACTTTGTTTTCCATCGCATTTACTTTTTCCTGGATGCTAATCTTGTTTAATTTTGCTTTGTTCCTTAATCTGCAAAAGTTATCAAATGTTATCTGGTTTTTCATCTTAAGTACTTTTTCGTATGCAGGATCGCCGTTTTCTCCAAATAGTGTATTTACGAATGAAAGATAATATTTGTATTCTTTGTGATTATTGTCGGCATTTTCTATCTCTTTTTTATAAAAATTTTTAACTGATGTATTTATATTATTTGTTTCCTTTTCTATTTCCTTTTCTATTTCTATTTCTATTTCATATTTACCGAGACATTCCCCAATCATTCCGAACGCTTCCGAACTGTTTGCAAACCCTTCCGAATGGTTTCCTAATATATTGTTCTTTAATTCATTAGGCAAATTGTTAAATTCACGAGCTACTGCAATTCTCATGTTTGTATTTAAACGTTGATTTTTTAACCAGTTGGGTAAAATGATATAATTTTGTAAAAAATATGCTTTTCGATTTTTTCCAAATCGTTCAAAACTTTTCCGAATGGTTTCTAAATTTAATCCAGTATCAAAAGTAATTCTTTTTTCAGTTATTTCATATACTCCCAGTAAATTAGTTAAGGGATTTGTTAATAAATATAAAAATAATAATTTTTCACTGGGGGTTAAATCTTGTACAAAAGAATCATCCCAAAATTTAGTATTTACCGACCGTAATTTATCACTCATAATCTTGTATATATTTGTACACTACATAGGAAAAAAATTATCTATGTAATGATTTTATCACAAAAATTTCACTTTCTTTCCATTTATGGTTTTTAAGTCTCGAATCTAATGTTACCCTTGTTATTCCAAGTTTATCCGATAACCATACTTTAGAATTTAATAGTATTAATGCTTTTGCTTTATCTGTTATGTTCATTTTGACACAAATTGAATTCTGAAAAACCCGCCATTTCTGACGGGAAAAGCTCTAAAAGCCGACGGATTTATATAATCAAATCAAATATAATGCTTTTTTTTTTGGAAAAAACAAACGTTTTACATAAAAAATATTACATTACATTTCAAACTCCTCCTCACTCAAACCTAAACTTCCGACTACCTTAACACCCCTGTACTTCATATTAAGGTTATATATCTTTTTCAATATGATTATATATTAATTGCATTACCCAGGCATTTTCAAATTCGTACATACCACATACCGCACATGCATCGTCAAGTGTGTCATAATATTTAATTTTACCTTCTTCATTTTTCATGTAGTCCATGTTCCGAAGGTCTATTATCACAAATTGTCCTTTCATAAAAATTACTTTTTGTTCCTCGCATATGATATAAAAAAATCATTATATTCTCTGTATATTTCATCTATTTCTTGCATAAATTTGTAAGGTTTTATTTTAAGTTCATAATTTTTTCACAGTCCCAGCAAAACATTTCCCAGATCACTTGCACGCACATTCTCGTAATCTTTAAAAACTTCTTTCATTGCCCCCGATCTGTTTTGTACATTTTTATAATCGTTTTCGATCTTTTCGTATGTGTGTCTGAATTTTTTGTCCGTGTCCCTTAAGTTTCCTATTGTCTTTATTGCATGATTGATGGTTGTACGATCTTGATTAAATATTCCATTGAATTTACTCGGATCCAAACCATCAACCTTATTTCTTACAGTATAGTATATCTGCCGGGTGAGGACAACCTCCCTTTTACGTGTTTTCTCTCCTATTTGTTTTTTATCGGCTCTTGTGTATTCTATGATTCGATTAATTAACCAGTCGTGTTTTTTCATGATTGTTTGTTTTAAGTGGTGATTTGTATCATCGGTTAATGGTATTTTGAATCATCGGTTAATGGTATTTTGAATCATTTATACGTTTCAATTATAGAAATCAAATGAATACGATCCCATTTGAATAGTGTTCTTTTATTGTGTGCTGCAATGTCATCCAACTTATTGACATTCACTTCTCCTATTTTCTTAATAAGATTACGCCGATAACTAATTAAATGATCCCCGGAAAAATAATTACAATGGATGCATTCACCGTTCACGTTGTGTTCGTTAAACCTAAGCATTGGATATTGCCCTGCTGGATAAAAATGACCAGCTTGCAGGGATTTAAATTGCCCGCATGATATACAAGGTCGATTTTTGTCCCGGCGTCTTATATAGGCATTAAAACGCTTTGTAGCGGCTTTTAATAATTGCGATACTGTTTTGCTTTTGTATTTTTGTATTGTCGACGCTTTCAGTTCTTGCATGGTGGTTTGTGTTTTCTTGGGTATACGTTCGATTCAGAAGTTAGTCTGTCTGTTTCTTTGCTCGATTCGTATAGCATCCGCCCTAATACCCATACCCGGATTTGCATTATTTCGCGGTTGTAGTCTATCTGGTGTTCCATGTCTGTAATTTAAGTTCCTTATATTACCTGTTATGCCATTGTATGAAAATGTTCTTCATATTCTTTTTTTGTGATCTCCTGTGCAAACAAGATTATTCGATCGTACCCACGAGTTCGCCAGAATAAAGCATATTCAAAAGGCGTCTGATTAATCAATGTATGCCCGTAAGTTGATTGACCTTTTTCATTGTGGTCTAAAAAACTGATGTAATAATAATTTTCTTTCATGGTTTTATAATTTCGTATATTTTCAGCAACTTCTTGACTTAAACCCCATCCAATGTATCCCATGCACATAAAATTTTAAATGTTGAGCCATTTTTATATAGTTTAGTTCATAAAGTTTAAAATCTCGAGCTCAAAATCATACTGATCCACACCGGTGACAAAATGTTTTAAGATAAAATCCAGTGTTTTATTGTATACCTCTTTAAATTCATCCTCATCCATATCAGCGAATGAAATAGACTTAGGAATAAAATTTTCTCTACCTGTCAGACCTACCATCACCTCGGCGCTACCTATACAAATCTGGATGTACTTACGTAGGTAATCTTTATCCCGGAACCGGTCCGGGATGTTTTCCGGCATGTGATAAATTGTTGTTTTTAGTAATGCAAAATATTTGCGAAGAAACATATAATTACGCTGCTTCCATACCTCGCATTTTATAACGTCATCTTCCGCCAGTTTCATGACGGCCTTAATCGAATCTTCATTAACTGGTTCCCAGGTCTTTGCTCTTAGAAAAAATGGTTCCATAGCTTTTTTGTATTAGTTTAAATATCGCTCTCAAAAAGATATACGGCGATAAAATTAACAAAAAAAGGAAAATAATTACTGCTGCCAATGGGTGAAATTCACGGTATCTCATAAGGATTCTATTAGGTGGTTAATATATTTCCCACACAACATAACTCGATCTTTGATAGCTTGTATATCCTGATCATTTCTTTCAATATCATATATTTTGATCTTAAGTTCATCAGGCACATCTTTGTAGGTTAATTTACGATGAAACTCATTGTAGGTTTCCATATCCAGCTCGCCGTACCCGTTATAATAACAATAGTTACGTGCTTCTCTTTCGATGAGATGCTGCGGGGTATCTGAGAGGACGTATATTAGTTTTCCCTTAGGCTTTTTGTAAAGATTCATATATCCTTGTAATTGCCAATAATACATAATGTTAGGTATTTTATTTTCAAAAGTCGGGAAAGTTTCCCATGACCAACTATTTTTAATATCAATGACCAAATTCGGTACGTCAATATCGTTTGTGCCAGTCATGAAATCATCTTCTGCCTTGTTTTCGTTCTTAAATAACAATCCTATACCTAACATTTCACCGACAAAGTCAATGGACTCATCTTCCATTATCAATCCTTTGTCTGTATATTTTGAGGTAAATTCTAATTTTCGTTTATAAAGTTTAGATTTCAACCAGTCACGGCAATAGCTTTTCGCTGTCTCTGATAGTTCAGGGTTGTCTCTCTTGTAAGTAAGCTCGTTAAGTCTTTCGGTTTGCTTTTCTGTCAACTTATCTTTTGATTTCAAGTTATCTATTTCCAGGAATTGTTTTTCGGTTACGGATCCTTTTGCATTAGTCATTATATGACCGATAGCTGAACATCGAATCTTAAATGCTGGAATCGAGTAATTTTTCTTTGTTTTCATCTGTTAGGTTGTATTTTTTTTCTATCTGTTCGATTGTATAACCGTTCTTTAGTGCCTGAATGGCTTGCGTCCACTTTTCGGTATCCGGCAAAAGATCAGGTTTATTCGTTTTTTCTTCAACCTGAGGAATCTCATCGAAGGTTTTTTCTTCCTTCTGCCACAGTTTTAGTCCGAGACCAGTGTTAACTGCTATACATTTTACAAGGCCTCGCTGTTGTGCTTTATGAATTTGTAATTGGTTAGGATCACTTACTACCCGGTTACCGTCAATGACGGGATAATAATAATGGTACTTTTTATCATCAAGGATAAGATTGATAAGAACGAACGGGTTGCGATCATTATTGTAGAATGCAGGGTATCCGTTTTCGTTGACTGCGAAATCAACAACTACATTTTCAGCTCCATTTTCATAAAGCAGGAATATAGCCATTGACCACTCGATGTAATCCAGCCAGAATTTTTGCGGTAGTTTTTCTAATCGACCTTTGTCGTTTTTTTTGAATGTCGGTTTTTTTTGTACATATCTTGATATATCAAGATTGTACAGCTCTTTGAATGATTTTAACATGGTTTTTATTTTATATTTTTCAACAATATTTCCTTACATATTAATTCGCGGTATCTTTTTTCAGGGATACATACCATCTTTTCACCTTTGTTTTTATCAAATTTGAAAAAAAAAACCAAGTGAAAATGATAGACACTACAATGATAATTGCCAGCGAAATCACAATACTGGCTAATAATGATAAGTTAGTTGCCGGTTCCATGATTTAAGTTTTTGATTTGATTGTCAATGTTAAATATTTTCATGTCAATGATCCATATCCTGGCTTTTTCCATTAATAATTCCTTTTCTAATGAGTTTAGCTTGCTCTTTGCGCGATATGCTGATAGTATATTCATAATTGGGTTTTTTTTGATCGTAAAAACAATAATATAAGGTGTCGAATAAATCCATAATTATCCGTATATTTGTTTCTCTATTTCTTCTAATGATTCTCCATAATCTTGTATGCCGAAATATTTATTAGTAAAATCAATAGCAAATTTTATAACTGATTCTTTTCTTCGATTTCCGGCAATTATTGTCTCATTATTACGAATCATTTTTGCTCGTAATTCACTGATATTTGCTTCAGTTTCATTATCAAATCTTGGTATGTTTCTTATCATTATGATTATTTTTATATGCAAATATAAGCATTTTTATTAGAATACAAAACGTAATTGCTTATTTTTAATGTTTATTGATATATATATTGTTATGTACTGGCGCATTTTCAGGCACGTAGCATGCTACGAAGCAAGGTAATTTTATTATTTTTTAGGGTGGGGTTTTCTTTGTCTTATTTAGAATTGAAATAAATAACACAAATGTGTGAAAATAATTGTTAAAATACTTGCATATCTCACACAAATGCGTTATCTTTACTTCATAATAATTAATAATTAATATTATGAAAACAGTAGAATTTACAAGCAAAAAAGGAACAAAACTGCAAGGAACAGTTAAGAAAATTTCTGACAATACATTATTAACTGTAACAGTTGATGGAATTACCTCCGATTTTTTCGGCATTCCTAATGGATTGAAAACTTTTGATTATAATGGTCAAAAAGCTGTTATTGAACTTTCAGATGAAGAAAAAAACAAAGTATATTCTGCAATGTGGCCGGAAAATACCGTAATTGAAGTTTTGAAAGAATGGACTACTGTAGAATGTGTAATTTCTGGTGAAGACATGGTTAAATATCAGACAGTTAAAATGTTAGACGGAAGTGTAAAAACTATAGAAAAATACAGGAGGGAATTATAATGAAAACATATGAATTTTGCGAAAATTGTGGTAAAAAAACTCATCATGTAGATAAAATATGCCGAAACTGTGGTTTTGATTCAGATTACATTATTAATTGGGGGGCATTAAGCAGATTGTTAACAGGCTCACGCCAAACTGTGAGAAGAAATTCAATACCTAAAATTCACCAGGCTGTTGTAAATGATTTGCTAAAAGCTATGGATAAGGTTATTTCTAAACGGCTTGATAAAGCCGAAGCGGGTGGGCAAAAAAATAATAAAATTTCTCCCACTGAACTCGATTAAATGTAATTGGTTGCGCTTGTACATAACGGACAGCGGTATGAACAGTAAAAAGTAAAATAGGGATGGAAATAACTCGAAAATGGGCAATGCCCTCAAGACATACATTTAAGATTGAACCAATACGCAAACTTGTATATAAATATGTGAGCGATGGCATAGGGTGGATTGACCCTTTCTGTGGGGAAAACAGCCCTGCTGAAATAACAAATGATATTAACCCAAACAAACCCGCTAAATTTCATTTACATGCAGAAGATTTTGTTAAAGGGCTGTTTGGGGAATATAATGGAATATTATTTGATCCGCCATATAGTACCAGGCAGACAAAAGAATGCTATGAGAGTGCTGGGATTGAGTTTCAACAAAAAGACTCACAAGATGCAGTACATTACGGTAAAGTAAAAGACCTGGTAAAAGATAAAATACTCCCGGGTGGGATTGCTATAAGTTGCGGGTGGAATAGTTCTGGATTTGGGAAAAAACGAGGCTTTGAATTGATAGAAATATTGTTAGTTAATCATGGAGGAAATGGACACCACGATACAATTATTACAGTTGAAAGAAAAGTGCAAAGTTCGCTGTTTTAGTGCGCGTTGGCTTTACTTTTTATTGTTTATACCGCTGTCCGTTATGTACAAGCGCAACCAATTACATTTAATCGAGTTCAGTGGGAGAAATTTTATTATTTTTTTGCCCACCCGCTTCGGTTTTTTCAAAACCGTTTAGGTCAGTTTTAAAGCCCATCCCATCGCTTTGCTTGGGTGGGTAGTTTATAATACCTATCACTCGGATCATCACCTGTTTGTCTGCAAAAATCAACTTCATTTAAAACACAATCCCAGCAAATCAACGTACCTTCTTTTGTTTCAACCATATCTTCTATAAGATACCAATTTCCACATTCAGCGCACTTGATTAATTCCGAGGTCAGATTATCATTCCACGGTGCATTAATACTGTCATCTGTTACTCCTGGGGGTAGATTATAATTTGCCATTGTCATATTCTTTTTTGATTAGATACCTGATTAATGTTGTCATGTTGCTAAGGTTTAATTTCTCTTGCAACTTATCCGCCATTTTTATTGTCTGGCGGTCGAATTTGAAGTTTTTTCTTATCTTGTTTTTCATGAATTTTATGTTTTTATGTTTAAACTTTTTCTTTATAAATAACTTTAGCTTTGGTTCCTGAGTGTAATCTCCATGTTTCTCCATCAAATGAAGGAACAATTCCCTGTTTCCATAGATCA
>Ga0307431_1000451_pt1 | contig 28161 bp, 29 predicted proteins | sample SalMarWE160170MG_FD_202155 | JGI IMG/M metagenome (GOLD analysis project Ga0307431, IMG submission 202155) | Salt marsh sediment microbial communities from the Plum Island Ecosystem LTER, Massachusetts, United States - WE1603-170 | ecosystem: Environmental > Aquatic > Marine > Intertidal zone >...
GCATTATTCACTCCCGGAGGAACTAGTTGCAGAAAGAGTGGATTCTGGGAGCGATTCTTAAACCCGGCAGAGATATACCAGTCGTTTACCGAGAGATTAAACCCGCCAATTACATCTTCTTCGTTCTCTTCTCTTGTGATTGAGATTATATATCTCCTGAAAATCGCCTCTCTAACTAATCTCTTCAAATCACTCTCAGAAATTGTTTTGACATCAATATCCCTTGCTCGGATTTCACCGAAACCGCAGATATTAAGTAAAACTGAAATTTTCTTGGGAATATCTTTGTTGGCTTCGGTATTAATCACTCCAGATGGCTCCTTTACCCCTGGTTCAGCGTAGCCTAATGTTTTTGCTTCATCCACCACTTCATCAAGTGCCCTTCCTCTACTTAATCCATCAAAAATATAGTTCAAGGTGCCATTAACGATTAGGTGGACTTCTTTTGTCCCAGGAGTCAGTCTTTCTTTTAGCCAATGTAACAACCTCGTTCCCCCACCCACGGTGGCAGAGTATCCAACCCTATCTATCCAATGGCTTAGCTCGGGGAAATAATTGCCGAGTGCTCCCTTCTCACAAGTCACTATTGGTTTATCATTTTCAACTAAACCCTTAATGTATTCGTAAGCGATCCTTCCATCATCTAGTGTAGGAATACATAGACAGGCAATGTCTAGGTCTTTGAAATATCTTAACCAATTAGAGAGCTCGGATATTTTCTTTCCCCCAAAAGTGTATATACCTGAAGTCCTAGCAATTAGTAATTCCCAACCTTTCTGAGTTATTCTTTCAGAAAGTTCTGTTCCTATCCTTCCAATCCCAATAATACCAACTTTCATTATTTTACCCTCCTTTTTTCATTACCTGCCTTTTAGATCAGGTGGTCAAATAAAATGACGCTTTTGTTCTGAAAAAATTATACAACATTACATAAAAAAATCAAGCCCTATATGGCTTGAAAAATCGTGGCTCCCCAGTCCGAAGCTTATTATAACAATGGAGTATATGGCGATGATGAAGGAAAAATTATTGGAGATTAAGAGGTTCTATTCTTTACCAACGGTTCCAGAATGCACTAGATATTTACCATAACTTAGGGAGCCAATTAAGATTAATAAATAAGCAACAGCTTGGGCAAGAAAATATTTGTTAAGTGTAGCTATTTTCAATATCCAAAAGTTAGGGTCGTAATTAGCTACCTCAAACCAACTAAAGATAATTGAAAATAAAATAATAAACCAAGCAAGGCTTAAAATAAGGGTATAGGGTCGTTTTTTCATCCCATCAGCAGGTGTTCCCTTTATAAAAAAATAGAAAAATAGAGCAGCTAAATATCCAGCAATAGGTAAAAGAAAACCCCAAATAATACCAGTAAATAATATGAGAGTTGAAACTTTTTGGAAAAACATTGCGACCATAGTCAAAGCCGCAAAAAGCGGAAGAAAGACAATGGGAAATATAGTAGTTATAAATCTATCTTTAGTGTAGAGTAGAGCTGTTCCTCTATAAAATAGCGAATAAGAAAAAAGTAGTGCTAAAAAACCAATACTGTAAAGAGTTAGAAGAAAATTGTAAGTAATTGTAAAAAGTCTTAGATTGATGAAAAATATAGGGATATAAATTAAACCAACTATGGCAAATCCTAATGCATAGTGCCAGAAAAAGAACTTTGTGGTTAGAAGTCGGTTTTTTCTAATGCGGGAAAATAAAATCAAGCTGGCAATAGCTGAAATAATTATTACGGAAAGAGAATAAAATAAATTAGGCATGGTGGTGTCTTTATAGTTTTTAATTTTTAATTCCGACAATTAGTTAATTATACCACAACAAAAACCCGAGACAACAATTCTCGGGTAAAAAATCTTAGGCATCTCGGTCGCAAGAACCGAGCACTAGCCTGCTCTGGCGGTAGGACTCGAACCCCTCTCGGTCGCCCTAGCGCTATTAAGATTCCAGGACTAGAACCTATTTCTCCAACAGTTTTAACTAGCCCTCCATAATCCATGAATATTACAATATTCTCTTGCTTCAATCTTCTTTGCTTTAATCTCAAATTCTGCTTCTGGTTTATCTCCCGGTTTCAAGAACTTTCTGTAAACTCTACCATTCACAATTATCTCAATCCATTCTATATAATGTTCCTTTTCCATTGGATGAGGAGTGGAACCAACCTTTACTTTCACGTCTGCCTCAGTTTTTTCAATTACTGGAACGTGTTTTTCTTGGCCAATATCTTCAGTCTTTTCTTTAAGTAGTTCCATCGGTTGACCACAACAAACTAGTTGTCCTGCACCTGTATGTAAAACCTCAACAACGTTCCCACAAATATTACATTTGTAGATTTGTTTTAATTGGGTCATATTTTATATTATCCCGTTAACTCCTCGACCTCTTTTTTACCTTCTTCTAACTCTTTTTTCTGCTCCGGGTCTTCTTTTAACAAGAGGGTCTGAAATTCTCCTACATGGGTCTTTTCTTCTTTTGCTATATCAAGAAGAATTTTCTTAATATTTTCGTTTTCGGTCATGGCTGCCATTTGCTCATAAAGACTTACTGCATCTAATTCAGCGATAATCCCTGCCCTTAGAATCTCTTTGTCCAAGTCTTCTTTCTTTAGTTTTTGAAGATTTAGGGGGATTTGTGATAGCATATTTTTTACCTTTTATTATTTAGTTAAAAATTCGACTTTCAATTTATTATACCAAACTAAAATCCCGAGAAAAACTCCCTGGTTAGGGCGGCTCGGTCTCCCGAACGGTCTCACTAGCCTGCTCCCCCTGTTGGACACGTTTAGAACTTTAGATTGGGTAACAATGAAAGAAGAATTAGTGGTTTTACAGCAAAATATTGCTTTTTCGGGACAATTTTGTAATATTAAATAAATCAATGGCTGAACCCTATAGTGTCACATTTCTATCTTTAGAGTAATGAATAGAATATTAAAAGCCATAAAAAATTACTCGGAATTATTAAGCGGGGCTTTAGGTAGATTTTATAAAGGTCTAATCAAAATTGTAAATGGATTGCATCGTTGGATGATGGAAGACCCAAAAAATACCACATCTTTAAAAGGGTTTAATGTGATTTTAATGGGAATAAACGGTATTGTATTATCTGAATTCGTAATGCCCAATGTGTTGATTGACTTGATGAATATTACTTGGGCAGGAATTAAGCCCGTAATCCCAATTATGGTGTTAGTAATGGGTTTCCTTGCGTGGTGTATTTTACGCATATTAGAAATAATAACTGAAAGGAAATTAGAGATGCCAATAAAGTATAAATTCTTAGTTTTGTCATTATCTGTTCCATTGCTAATCTTGATAAATAAATTTTTGCTTTGGATAAAAATCGCTACCAAAAATTATGGCAAGCAAAATAACATCGGTAGTTAGTTATATCGTCTTAATGTTTATTACTATCGTTGTTGCTTCTTATGCAATCTCTTTTTTGGTTAAAAAATCTGCTACTTGTAATGAAGAACATTTAAACCTCTGCACTACGGAAAATCTTTGCAAAGAAACTGGATTTTATTGGTGGGATAATTCCTGTCATACAAACGAAAAGCCAAAACCAGAACCATCAGAATACCCAGATTATGACTCGCTTGAAAATTTGAATAGTTTAGTAATTATTGAAGATGAAGTCAGTTGGTCGCCCGAAGGAAAAAAGGAAAAAATAATTGGACATAAAAAGCAACTTGAGTCGATAGGTCAATTTGCAAAGATTTACTTATATACAGAAGTATCAATAAGTGGTAAACCGTTGACTCAATATGAAAGTCTTTATGTTAAATTTAACAACGAAGGTGGTCATCTTTTTAGACCACAAAGTTTAAAAATTCCTCCAGACACAATCACTCGTTTACTATATGCTGTTAACAATATTCCCTACTTGAAATATCTCCCCTATTCAGAAAGTAAACCCCCAACAACTACTGATTGGTTTGGGTTTTTCAAAGACGATTCATCAATTGCGTTTGATGCTTTTATTTCTTCTCTAAACCCTGCGAAGATTAACAAGATTATCATTTATTACGACTGTGTGATTGGTAGTAATTGTAAAATTAAAATAAGATAAAATTCAGCATAAGAAATCAAAATTGCCCAGAAGGACTGGGCTTTTTTAATATGAATATAGCCAGTGACGGTGCTCCCCTTATTGGACACATTCAGAACATTGGATTGAATAAGAATAAGGGAAGAATTAGAAGTTTTAAGGATAAAAATTCCTGTTTCTGAAATGACATCAGTTTAAATCTTAATCAATATACCAATGTCTTAAATCTTTCGGGACTAAACAGACCCCTTATTCTTGCTTCCTCAGCCCCTGTTAAAAAACAAGCGTCGTCACAACCATCTTGATGTAATCCTATCAACTCTTGACGATCAAACTCCATTATAAGCCCTATATTTTTAAGTGTGCTTTGTTCAATGGCCTTTTTTAATAATCCAAAGGCAGAAATACTTTCAGCACCCACACCAACCATAAAAATAATAAGCACGTTTGGTTTTTGTGGAATAAATTGTTTTTCTTTTTCTTCAAGTCTAGATCTTATCCTCCTTATATCCTTTTCTTCATCTGAGCTCGGCAACGAACTAAACCTTTTGCTAGATTTTAAAACGTTTGTAATACTTCCTATGGTAAAATCAGAATCTCCTAGGGCGGTAATTTCGATATAAATATCTCTTTCAATAAAACTAATTTTTACATCTGTATTTCTCTTCAAAACATTTCTTGGATAAATACAAATCTTGTCCGCAGAAAATTGAGTTAATAGGTAGCCGATTACATTAACTTCGTAAAGCATATTTATACTATTTATTCTGTCGAAAGATTGAAGTTCTTTTTTTATGTAATTCTTATCTTTTTGTTTAATTTCTGGGTGTCCAAAAATTAAACTCAAATACTCGTCTAGCTGTTTTGCTTTAACAAAATTATTAGATTTGTCTTTTTCTAAAACTAGATGAAAAATAGGATTGATAAATCCCGACCGATCTTTTCGAAACGCCTCCAACTGTTTTTTTACTCTGCGCCAATAAACTGTATTTAATATACAATTTAAAACGGGTAGCTGCTCCACAAAATTTTTAGATGTCCCTAACGCTTCTAATTTTTCTTTATATCTTTCTTCATTAAACATATCTTTTAATTTTTTTATTCTACCAAAAACCCGAGCTCTTGGCTCGGGCTTCAATAACTCCCGCGGTAGGACTCGAACCCCTCTCGGTCGCCCTAGCGCTATAGGCGTCTCGGTTTCTTGAACCAAGCGCAACATTACTTCCTCTAGTAGACAATGTTTGTCTGGTAGAATCTTCGGTATAGAAAAATCCTTTATAATTCCACACAGCGTTTACTTTTCAAAAAATTAAGATTATTCTCCAAGCTAAACCAGCAAATAAAAGACCATAAATTATTGATGATGCTGTTAAAGCTATTGCTTTTTTAATTCCAAATTCTTTGATAAGCATTCCCAAAGCAATTATGCATGGGATTCCGATTGTAGAAGCCACACCAAATGTATAAATTTGAAGAGAAGTCAGGGTCAAAGATATTTTACTGCCCAAAACTGATAAAAGCATTGCTCCAGTTAGATCTTTTTGCAAAAATCCAAATGCCAAAGGGATAATAATTACAGCAGGCAATCCTAACCAAGTAGTGATTGGCGAAAGAGGTTCTACTATAACATTGGTAAGACCTAATATATCCAAAATTCCATAAGCTATTCCTCCAATTACCAACAAGGGCATAACTATATATACAAAATCCCTCATTCTAATCCAGCTTTTAGCAAGAACATTTTTAACCAAAGGCTTCCTAAAGGGAGGTAATTCTAAAAGCAAAGGTTCACTTTTTACATGAATAACTTTTTTTATTCCAAAAGCCCAGATCAATCCAGCAATTGATAAAGTAACAAAAACAGAAAAAGCTAGCTTTATGCCTCCATAAAATCCAACTACCCCCATTATTATAGCAATTCTTGAAGAACAGGGTACAAAAGCAAATAAAGAAGCAGTATGAAACTGCTCTTTTTTAGACGACAAGACTCTGGTAGCTCTAGTCGCTGGTGCAGTACAGCCCAAGCCTAATGCTAAAGGAATAAATGATCTTCCGGGTAAACCTAATTTTTTTAAAAACCTTTCTGCGTTAACAATAAATCTTGAAAGAAGCCCTATATCTTCTAATAAACCTAAAAACAAATAAAACAAGAAAACATAAGGTAAGGCGATGGAAACACCTGCTGCAAGTCCGGTTAACCCTTGAATTAATACCATAGTAATAATAGAGTCTTCCGCTATGCTAAAAGAAGATAAAAAGCTTTCTGTCAAGCCCATGAGAACACCCTGTATCAAATTGCCAAGATATAACAATATCCCAAAGACAGCAAGAAGAAATAAACCAGTGGTAAGTATGCCCCAGACTTTATGCATAAGAATATTATCAATTCTCTCTTGTGATTTTTTTACTTTTTCTACAGGAACTATTTGAGTAACTTTTTCTGCTATAAATGAGGCTGTGCCATATCTGGTTATGGATATATCCTCTGCAACTTTTGGATGGTCTTTTAAGCTTTTTTTAGCATCCCCAATTACTTTCTCGTCCTTCAAATATTTATAAAAATCTTCATCTCCCTCCAAAACCCTTAGCGCTATAAACCTCTTTGGTATAGGAGTTTCTTTTATCTGTGATGATATTTTATTTATTGCTCCTTCTACGTAGTCATCATACTCAACTTCAAAACCTCGTCTTGTCGCCTTTTTAATTCTTAATATTGCATCCACAAGTTTATCTATCCCTGTCTTGGTTAGAGGATTTATAGGAATAACTGGGATACCAAGCAATTTTTCTAGTTTTTCACAATTAATTTTTATTCCCCTCTTTTTAGCGTCTTCTACAAAATTTAAAGCTAAAACAGTAGGTACCCGAGCCTCTAATGTTTGTAAAACCATATAAAGACTTCTTTCAAGAGAAGTTGCGTCAGTAATTGTTATTACTCCATCTCCATCTTCTTCAAACAAAGCCTTTTCGGTAATTTTTTCTTCTTCACTTCTATCAGAAATAGAGTATATTCCCGGAGTATCTACAAACTCAATTTCTGTATTATTAATTTTCTTTTTGGCTTTAGTTATCTCAACAGTGGTTCCAGGATAATTGGATACTGTAACTCTCGGACCAACTAATGCATTAAGTAATGAAGATTTTCCTACATTTGGCTGGCCAATTAAAAGTATTTTAAGATTTTTCATATTCTAGTACTTTGATTTCTTTTGCTATATCTTTATCCAAAACAAATTTTTTATTTTTTATTTTAATAATAACGCCATTTGGGACTCTATTTATTATTCTTATTTTTCCTCCTGGATATATCCCCATGCTAATCAACCTTTCAAATAACCCAATGCTAAAATTGATGTCGGTAATTAAACCTTCTTCTTTTTTGAATTCTGTTAAAGAAATCCCTTTCTTTTTAAAAGTAGACAGTTTTTTGATGACATCAACAACTTCCGTAGAAATATAATGTTCAAGAACGTTAGTTGCCTTGATTGCTTCTTTCCCACTCATTCTTTTTTTAAAATATTCTTCAAGAATAAGGTGTTTTTTGATAATACCCTTTGCTCTATTTTGCCCTCTCTTTGTTAGTTGAATATATTGTTTCCCATATTTTTTCTCTAAAGAAAGTTTTATTAAATCTTCTTTTTCAAGTTCGTTTACGGACTTAGACACAAAAAATTGAGAAACACTAATTTCTAGCTTCATAAATTTTAAAGGAATTTTTTTATTCTTCCTACCTAAAACTTCTAATATATCCTCTTTTACTATTCTTAAAACCTCAGGCTCCTTAATCATATTAACTAGTAGTACATTTAATCTTTAATAATTTTTTTTCTTGTTTTTATTGTCTTTTATATTTTCATTTTATCAAAAAATCGCCATTTTGGCGATTTCAAGGTATCTCGGTCGCTCGAACCGAGCACTAGCCTGCTCCAGCGACTGGACGATGTTAGAATCTGGTTGATGAATTTCTAATAAAAACTATTTTTCAAATTTCTTTTGGCAATCAACGGCAATCCTAATGCAATCTTCGGGGTCGTAATTTAAATCATCGCACCATCTAATAGTTGAGAAAATTATATTCCCCAGCTCTTTTTTTAATTCTTCGTCAGTATGCGAATCTTTGTCTTTTTTTGCATTTCTTTCCCAATGGCAAATATCACCATAAACCTTACCCATCCTCACTATAATTTCAGAAAGAGATAATTTTTCATTACCCCAGATTTCCCGACCGTTTTGTAGTAATTCTTTTATTTCCATAATTTTTTTATTTTAAATCTCCTTTGACCTTGATTATTTCTATTCTACCAAAAAACCGCCTTCTTGGGAAAGCGGCTAAAAATCGTGGGCTCCCCCTGTTGGACACGTTTAGAACTTTAGATTGGAGAGAAATAAGAGAAAGATTAACAGGATTAGAGTATATTTTAGCAGGAATTTAAACAAAAGACTTTTTCAAATCCTTAAAAATGAAAACTTTATCTCCTTGCTTAAATTTAACAATCAAATGCAATCTTTTTCCAGCTTTATCAAGCTCCTGGACTGCAAAGTGAAGATGAGGATAATTTGTATATCCTGTATCTCCAGAATATCCTATTAACTTTCCTTCTTTTACTTTCTGTCCTTTTTTAACACACACTCCTTTATATTTTAGATGAACATATACTGTATATTCATCATTGTCATGTTTTACTCTAATAAGATTACAATGTTTTCTAAATGAGTCTTCAAAACCTCTTATATCAGAATCATCTTTAGTTTCAGTTACTACACCGTCTCTGGCAGCATAAATAGGTGTTCCTATAGGCATAGCGAAATCAAGAGCATTAATTGTTGATTCATAATGTTTTGGAGCAGGTCTTGGTTCAAGATTTAAACTTTCATCAAAAGGAAATCTATATACATTCTTTGAAATCTTATCATATTTCATATACCTCATCTTATCAAAAAACCGCCTCTATTACGAAACGGCTGGCGGCTCCCCCTACAGAACGCACTTAGAACTTTTGACTGGAGAAAAATGAGGGAAGAATTAGAAAAACTAATCTTTGTATGAAAAAGAAGGGGGCTTCAAAAGAAAACGTGTTTACCCCCTTCATACTTGGGTGCCCATGATGTGGGCGAAGGTCCCTTGGAACCAACATGGTGACGTCAGCTCTCCTGGGACATTAGCTCGGTGGCGCCGGTCCATCTTGCGCAGGTCGCATTGCGAACGGGCCAAGGTGAAGCACGTATAAGCATGGCCAATTACCTCCTTTCTTTAGTAGTCACACTTCACCGAGTAAAGAAATATTTGTAAAGTGCGTTATCTTATTTTATTAAAAGATGATTTTTTGTCAATTGTGAATAACTGGTTATATGGAAAAATCATTGCTCCGGCGGCAGGACTCGAACTTGTATAAAATTATTTTAAATATTTTGCTTGAGCTATATTGTGTTCTTCTAAAGTTTTGCTAAAAATGGTTTCGCCTTCTGGAGTAGAAAGATAATACCAGTATTCGCTATCTTTTGGATACACCGTAGCTATAATACTTTCAAGCCCGGGATTACAAATTGGACCTGAGGGCAACCCTAAATATTTATAAGTATTATAGGGAGAATCAATTTCTTTTCCCTCGGCGATTTCTTTTCTCATTTCCTCGAAAGTCCAATTTCCTCCACCCAAAATACGCCCTTCAGGATATTTTTCGCTTGCCCTCAAAATATAAGCAATCGTTGCGCAACTATCCAATGGCATTCTTTCCTTAATCCTTTTCCAGAAAATTCCCGAAACAATTTCTTTTTCCTCTTTTGTCTTAACTTCCTTTTCTAATAAAGAAGCCATAGTTACTATTTCAAAAATTGTTTTTCTCTGTCTTTCAATTTCGCTTCTTAATTCTTCAGTTAGTTTCTTATTAAAATTATTTACTACTTTATTAATAATCTCTTCCAGTGTTACCCCTCTCCTTATTTGATAAGTATCAGGAAAAAAATACCCTTCTACGTCGGCTCTTTCATCATACAATTCTTCGGCCTGAAACATTCCTTTATTTTCAAAATAAAAACCAATGTCTTTTAGGGTCCAGCCTTCAATTATGGTAATTTCCTCTTTAACTATATCTCCAGAGATTATTTTTTTAGCAATCTCGGTAATATTCATTGAAGGATTAACAAGATATTCTCCTGCCTGAAGTTTTCTTTGGGTTCCTGTTATCAATACATAAAAATCAAACAAAAATTTATTCTTAATTAAATCTTCTTTTTCTAAATTTTCAGCGATTTTAAAAAGATTCTGGCCTCTTTCTATTGAAAATAATTTGTTTTCAGTAAAAGCCGAATCTTTTGGTAAACACATCCCCTGCCAAATAAAAAAAATACCAAGCAGGATAATAAAAAATATGATTAAAAACCGTGGTTTCATTTTGTTATTAAAGGAACGAAGGTAAAACCAGGATATTCAACCTCTTCAAATACGAAGCCCTTTTTTTCAGATTTTTTAATAAATAGCCAGATTGAAGAACCAATTGGAGTAACAATCCTCCCCCCAATTTTTAATTGTTCTTTCCAGACTGGAGAAAGTTCTGGAGCGGCGGCGGAAGCTAAAATTTTATCGAATCCTTCGGCAAGCTCAGGACGAGAGGCTATATTGGGGTAGCCTTTTGAACCATCAGCACAAATAAATTCAACTACCCCTTTTTCAACAAAATTATATTTTTCTACATTCTTTTTCCCAAATTCCATTAATTCAGGAATAACTTCAATGGCAATTACTTTTCCCCTTGAACCAATGATTTCAGCTAATAAGGCGGTTGTCCATCCCGAACCAGAACCGACATCTAAAATTTTATCACCTGGTTGAGGTTGCAACTGTTCTAACATAAAAGCCACTACTAAGGGTTGAGAAATGGTTTGACCCAAACCTATTGGTAGGGCTTCATTTAATTCAGCTAAATTCTTAATATCCTCTGGCAAAAAATCTTTTCTTTTAACTTTTTTAAAAGCCTCAATAATTCTCTTGTTTTTGAGCCAACCTTCTTCAATTAGATTGTCGATCAAAGCCATATTCTTTTAGTTTTTTCCTAATTTTTAACCTTTGCCAAAAACCAATTCTGTCGATAAATAAAACACCATCTAAGTGGTCAATTTCATGTTGTAAGATTCTGGCTAAGAGACCTTCTGCTTTTATTTTTTTACCATCCCCATCTAGGGCTTCAATTTCCACTCCCTTCCGTCTTTTTATTTTTAGCCAAAGCCCGGGAAAGCTTAAACAACCTTCCTCCATCATTTCAGTATTTTGGGTTTTCTTTAAAATTTTAGGATTAATAAACCCTCTCGGTCCTTTTTCTGTTTCAGCGACAATTACTCTTTTCAAAACTCCGACCTGAGGAGCAGCCAATCCTATTCCATTATTTTTTTCCATGGTTTCTACCATATCATCAACTAATTTCTTTATCTCTTCATTCACTTCTTTTACTTCCTGACATTTTTTTCTCAAAATCGGGTCAGGGAATTTTATAATTTTTAAAATAGCCATATTATTCGTAGCGCCTTAAAGCTTCAACTGGTTTTAGTTTCGCCGCTTGCCTGGCAGGAAAGAATCCAGATAAACAACCGACAAGCACAGAAAAAACTAAACCAAATATAATTAAGCCAGGTGTAATTGAAGCTGTAAAGTAAAATAAAGGGTGAAGTTGTCCGTAAAGTTCAATGCCTTGAGCTAAACCAGCTCCTAATATTGTTCCCCCAACTCCTCCAGCAAAACCGATGATACCAGCTTCAAAAAGAAAAATTGTTAGAATCGCTGAATTTTTAGCACCAATGGCTTTCATTACCCCAATCTCTCTTGTTCTTTCTCTCACAGAAGTAAACATACTGTTTGTAATTCCAATACCTCCCACAACAATAGCTACGCTGGCAAATAAGAATATTACAAGCTGAATTATTCCCAAAATATTACCAACTAGGTCTCCCATTCTTTCTGAAGTAAGAACGGAGAAATCAGCTTCATCGGTACCAAACCGTCTTTTTCTTGTCTTACTCAAAGCATCTTCAATAGCTTCTGCTACAACGGTTTCATCTACCCCTTCTTCAAGCTTAACCATGGCATATGCAGCGGTTCCCCGCTTTTCTCCAGTTAAATCCTGATAAACATTCATGCTCATATAAACTATACTGTCGTCTTGCTGACTTCCCAGTGATTTTAATATACCCGTTATTATAAATCTTCTTCCTTTTATAACTATTTCTGATCCTGTTTTTACTTTTTCAGAAAAAATATCCTCAGCTACCAACTTACCGATTACAATCTCATTTTCTTTAGCTGGCCACCTACCATCAGCCAAGTCCCAACCCTGAAAAATACTCATTATCTCTAAACTCTCCTTCCAGGGATCAAGACCAGCTATGGCAATTTGTTTTGCCTCATCTTCATATCTTGCCGGAGTTCCTGTAAAAGAATAACCCATAACAGTATCCACTCCTTTTGCTTTTTCAATTGCTTCTATGTCTTGTCTTTCCAATTTTGCCCCTCCAAACATCATACTGGAAAAAATATCTTCACCGCCTCCAGGCATTACCATAACCATTTCACCGCCCAAGGCCTGCAATTGTTCGTTAATAGTTTCCTTCAATCCTTCACTTAAGGAAAGCAAGCTGATAATCAAAAAAACACCGATAATAATCCCAAAAATAGTCAACCAATTCCTTAAAGATCTGGTCTTAATATTTCTAACTGCTATGTGAAAATATTCTTTTAATGATTCCATAACACCTTAGCTGCTTGCTGGTGATTAATGGTAATTTGACCATCTTTAATATTAATTATCTTTTCGCTATAGTTGGCAATATTTGGGTCATGAGTAACAACAACAACTGTTTTTCCTTCTTTTTTGTGAAAATCAGTTAAAATTTCCATTACTTTCTTTCCAGTGATAGAGTCTAAATTACCAGTGGGTTCATCGGCAATAACTACTTCTGGATCATTGGCAAAAGCCCTGGCAATGGCTACTCTTTGACGCTCCCCGCCAGAAAGCTCAGCTGGCTGATGAAAAATTCTTTCCTTCAAACCCAAAGATGAAGCCAGTTTCTCTGCTTTTACTTTTCTTTCTTCTAAACCAACCCCCTGAAAAACCATGGGTAAAGTGATATTCTCTAAAACATCTAAATTTGGCAATAAATTAAACTCCTGAAAAACAAAGCCGATGGTTTTTCCTCGAAGTTGAGATAATTGATTTTCAGAAAGTGATGCAATATCTTTTCCTTTTAAAAAGACTTTACCTTTGGTGGGAAAATCTAAAGCCCCAATCATGTTTAAAAGAGTTGATTTTCCGGAACCCGAAGGACCCATAATGGTCGCAAAATCGCCTCGATTAATATCGAGGCTTATACCTTTTAAAGCAGTCAGTTCTACTTTTCCCAATTGATAAACCTTCCAGACATTCTCTAGCTGAATTATTGGTTTTTCTGGCATTTTATTCTAAAATTACTTCTTCGCCCTCCTCTAATCCAGAAATGACCTCAATTAAGTCATTGCTACCAATAAGTCCAATTTCAATTTCTTTATCTTTTACTTCTCCATCTTGAAAAACCTGCACTGTCCTCTTGTCATCTTTCTCATGTAAGGCATCCTCTGGAATAACCAAAACGTTTTCTTTTAAGGCAGCTTGAATAACTAAATCTGCTGTCATGCCGGGTTTTAGGTTATCTGGCATCCCTTCAAAATCAATTGAGGCCTCATAGTAAACAACACCTTCAACTATTTTTTCTGCAGGATCTATTGAGATTACTTTTCCTTTAAAAATTTTGTCTGGAAAGGGAACGAGAGATATTTCAACTGGATTGCCGATATTTATTTTAACCACATCTTCTTCATAAATATCCACTTCTATTTCAAAAGGAGTGGCCGGTAAAAGGGTAATCGCTGCATCCTGTAAGGCGGACTGAGCCATTTCCCCTACTTTTTTGTTTATTTTTGTTATTTGTCCTTGAGTAGGGCTTTTGAGGGTAGCATCTCTACTCTGATTTTCCAAAATCTGAACTTGGGCCTGAGCTTGGTTTACTTGGGCTTGATATAAATCAATATCTTCTTGTCTAGCCGGAACTATTTTTAAAGCTAAATCATCCTCAGCTGCCTGAAGAACGCCTTCAGCTGATTCAATTGCAAATTTGGCAGAAGTGATTGATTGTTGGGAATTGGTAAGATTGGTTATGGCGGTGTTAATATATCCTCGGTGGGTGTCTAAAGAAGTTTTATTAGTAGATGAAACTAAATTACGGTAGGTTGGCTCTTCGCAAATTTCTCTAATAATTCCCAAAGCATTATAAGTTTTGTCTAAAGCCTGCTGCATTTCAGAAATGGCAGTATCAATATTTTCATCTTCTGGATCAGATTTCGCTGTGTCTAAATAAGATTTCGCTTGGGCTGTAGCTGATTCTATTTTGTCTTTATTTTCTCTAACCCTAATCCCTTCTTGATCGTTACTAGTAAAATAAGTTCTTTGAATTAAATCCGCTACGTTAAGAGCGTTATAAATTTTTAAATAAGAATCATCTGAAACATTTAACGCGTCTTCGTTGGCATCTTTTAAACCCTGGCGAGATGTATCTAAAGAGACTTGGCTATTTTCAACTGCGGTCTGGGCAATTTTAATTTCTTCTTGGGTTGCCCCGGCTGATAGTTTATTAAGTTTTGCTTGAGTTACGTCTAGGGCGGCTTTTGCTTCTTGAAGCTGAATAGCAAGCTCAGCTGTTTCAAGTTTGGCTAAATTTTCTCCCGAATCAACTTGGTCTCCTACTTCAACATATATTTTTTCAATTCTACCAGAATTTTTAAAACTGAGGTTTATTTCTTCTCCTTTTTTAACCTGGCCGGTTTCGGCAACTTCCTGGGAAACATTTCCTCGAACTACTTCAGCTAAAGTAAAAGTGGGTTTTTCTTCTTTAAGAAAACCCTGGTAAATGCCAATGGCTAAAAGTAAAACGATGATGATTATTAAAATTATCTTTTTGCTCATTATCAGTATCATAACTTATTTTTAGTAAAAAATCAACCGCTGCGAAGAGAGCTTCGTTCTCTTCTTCACCTTCGCTCCACTGCGTGTGGAGCTCGGTCTGTGAATAACTTATTTTAATTAATTCTGGAACTGCGTTAAGATTGAATAATAGTCGAAGAGATAAATCTCTTCTTCACCCTTCGCTATGCTCGGGTATTAAAAGGTCGAAATTTTAAACCTTAAAAATATTTAAAAAAATGCTAGATATTTTAGCTTTATTCGCCACCCCTCAAATGCAATGGATAGTAATTTTACTTAGTATCGATGTTGTTGTGGGGATTATTGCGGCCTTGGTTAAGAAAGAATTTGTTTTTGGGAAACTTTGTAACTTTATGAAAGGACCAGTTTTGGCTTATGTTTTCGGCTTTGCCGTGATTGCATTGGTTGGAAGCGCTCTGCCTTCTTTGGCTTTTATTGTTCCAGTAGTCTTTGTTCTAGTATTGGTTGCCCTTTTGGCTTCAATTTTTGGTAATTTAGGAAAGTTAGGATTGCCTCTACCCGGAACCTTAAAGAAGTAAGAAGGACTTGTTTTGATTTATTGGAAATATCAAATGCGCGCCCGCGGGCGCGCATTTGAGTTGGCGGGGACGCCAGGATTCGAACCTGGAACAGAAATTTTGGAGATTTCCATGATAGCCATTTCACCACGTCCCCTTCCTTATTTATTTCTTCGCCTCTTTATGTACAGTATGTTTTCGGCACCACTTACAGAACTTTTTCAATTCTAATTTTTTCTCAACCATTTCTTTTGATTTGTGAGTGAAATAATTAATTCTTTTACATTCTGAACACTGAAGTTTAGTAAATGGTTTCTTTTTTACCGCCATGAGCCAGGAGTGGGGATTGAACCCACGACCTCATCATTACCAATGATGTGCTCTATCCAACTGAGCTATCCTGGCAAATTTATAGTTTCATTTAAATACTGACTAATCCATTCCTTAATTTGTAAAAATAATTTTTTATCAGAATAGACGATATGAACTAATCCATATTTCATTTTGTCTTTCTTTTCCGGTAGGAAATCTTTTCTTATATATGGCTTGATAAACTGCGACAAGGGGATATCTGTAACGTTATGCCAATATCTCTTTAAAGAATCCACATTCTGGTTAGCATAGCAATAAAGATTCACTCTTAATCGATTTTCATCAACCCCACAAATTTCTCTTAAAAATTTGAGGAAGAGTTTAATCATTTCTGGGTCACTATTCGCTAAATTTATCATATGCCTTTTTCTATTTGTCCCCAAAACCTTCTGGGCCTTGGCACCTTCTGCCCAATATAGCATGAGGCCTGCGATTTTAAGTTTTTCTTCCTCTCGGGTCAAATTCTTTTTAAGACGATAAGATAGCTTTTGTTTTTCATAAATAAGATTATTTGTCTCGACTGGAAGTCTTCGCTTTAAACCGTGTTTTCTCATAAAATCATATACGCGCGAGGTCGATTTACCAAAAAACTCCCCCGTTTCTTGCGCACTATATCCTTTTTTATAATATAAATCTTTAACCTTCTCGAGTGCTAATTTTTTTCCAAATTTATAAGATAGAGTAGGTTTCCCGTTATTATGACGAGTCCAAAACCCATAATAACATGCTTCATCTCGCAGTCGTCTTTTAATATTATATCTCTCCATACAATATCTTACTGTATAATATGGCCACTTCTCCTTCTCGGCTATCTGCATCATTGATAAACCGCTTTTATATAGTTTTTCTAATTTTTCCTTTGGTAACATTGGGTGTGACTGGAGTCGAACCAGCTGGGTCCGAAGACATTTGTTTTACAGACAAACCCCGCGCCGTACGGGACTACACACCCGTTTTATAATTTTATCACAAAAATAGTTATTTTTCAATGACCGAGCGTAGCTCTTCGACCACTTTGCCGTGTTTTCTTCGCCAATCGGAGATTTTTTTGTGATTGCCAGAAAGCAAAACTTTTGGTACTGGCCACTTCAGCCCCTTTTTGGGTGAAAAAACTTCTGGCCGAGTATAATGAGGATATTCAACAAATCCTTTCTCTTTAGTAATTCTTTCTTTCAATAATTGCTCCTTCCCTAAAATACCAGGGATTAATCTAGCTACTGTTTCTATCGCTACCATGGCTGGCAGTTCTCCTCCCATCAAATCGTAATCTCCAATGGAAAGTTCCAAATCAGCAATATGTTTTGCCACTCTCTCGTCTACTCCTTCATATCGACCACAAACCAGAATTAATTGATTTAATTTTGAAAACTGATAAGCCATCTTCTGATTAAATTTCTTACCTCGCGGAGTAAACAATATTACTTTTGTCCGCCGGCTGGCGGATTTTTTTATTTCCTTTACCGCTTTATGAATAGGTTCAATTTTAAAGACCATTCCCAGTCCTCCACCAAAGGGTCGGTCATCAACAGTCTGATGCCTATCAGTAGTCCATTTTCTTAAATTATGGACATTAATTTTAATTAACTTCTTTTTTTGAGCCCGAGCAATTAAACTCTCTTTTAAATAAGAGTCAAATATTTCTGGAAAAATAGTTATAATATCAAAAGCTAACATAAAAGAAAACAGGCTATCTTTGATGATAGCACTGTTCTCCCTTAACGTAAACAGATTTTAAGGGTCTCTGCTTACAATTTTAACTCTTCGAGTCCTTCTCCTCCAGCAGGAGCTCTTCTCTCTCGAGTAGGCCCTCCACCAGCTGGTTCCTCGATCTTTAGATTCACTCTGGCGTGAGCTTTAAGACCGACGATTCGAACCAGATTTCTGATGGCTCTAGCCGTGGCACCGGCTTTTCCGATGATCTGACCCATGTCTTCAGGATTTACTTTCAGAGAAAGCAAAACTCCCATTTCATCAACCTTGCGGTCAATTTTTACATCTTCGGGATGATCAACTAAAGCCTTTATCAAATACTCAAGGAATTCCTGATCAGAAGTCTTTTTTTCTGCCATAATTCTTTCTGAAATTAAGTGATTTTTTTCTGACAGTAGCCCGACCTTTCAAGCCTACTTCTCTTTCTATCTATCAGAGGTTCGGCAAAACTGAAACAGCTACTATTTTACTATTTTAATCTTATATAAGATTTTGTCAAGCCCAAAGGTGCTCCCACAAAGCGGAGGAGGGCGAAGAGAATAAGATTCTCTTCTTCCCCCTCGCTGGTATAAATACCAGATCAGGAGAGAGATTTAAATCACTTTGTGAAAGCGCCTCTAACCTCGGAAAATTGGGATGGAGAGGAGGGTGAAATGTCTAATCTCTCTCCTCTCCATTAAGATGTTCTGCTACTATAAAGCATTAAGTTTTGTACAATTCGTTCGAAGCCACGTTCCTCTTGCTTGTCACGGCGGGCAACTGCCAACCAGCTGGCACTCCGGGCGATGCTCACCGCTTCAGTTGGAGCATAACCGCAATTCCAGAGTATTGCTTCAGCTAAGTCATAGACCACCGTCGGCTCGTCGTTGGTTTCGGCGATTTTGATGATTTTTTTCCGAAGCTCACCACCTAATCGCCCAAGTCCCGGTAAAATCATCTTCTCGAGTTCGTCTAAAGACCATATACACATAGCGCTCCCCTTTCCTTTAGTATTTTGCTTTATAATAGCAGTAAACTAAGCATCTCGACTTTCAAAGAACTTTTCCCATCTTTCAGCCCACAAAGATTTTGTGAACTGAAGGATAGGTTGGAGGAGGTTCAAAGGATTTCGATCATAAATATCTCATCTTGAACCTCCTCCTTAGTTTGACAAAAGGTTTCACCATGAATAGGGCCCAGGAATTTTGCCCGATAACATTGACCACATTTTGACTATGGTTGCGTATTGCCACCCACATGGACATTCATAGAATGCGTAGGTGGTCACGCCACCAAATGGTACCACTACCTGTTCGAAGATTTGTCTCTTCACCTCGTGGCCACACTGAGGACATCCGTGCTTTAGTCCTAAAATTCCTTTCTTGGGTGGCGAGATCTTTTCTCCGGCTTTGATACGATCCTTTATGGCGAACACCTTTTCTGCCAACTCGGGAGGCTGATTGGGTTGGAAAACATAAGTTCCGCCTCCTCCCTTTGCCTTTACTTCGTCGAGTATCTTAGGCATCTCTCTCCTTTCTCTGTCGAGGTTGGATTTGCCTGAAGGCAGCTCGGCAGAAATATATCTTAACTCCTTACGGAGATTATTAAGGTTCAACTCTTCATTTTTCGGCACAAGACCTATTCTCAGTTTCCTGAGAAAATGAGGAGAAGAATAAAAACTATTTTTAATCTCCATTCTTCTCCTCACTCCATATTCACTTTCCAAAGTTTTTTCAAATATAACAGGCGGCTCTCTATAGAGAGAGCCGCCTGCGGTCATATTATTAAAATTCAGCTATTTGCTGACTCTCTCCTCTATGCCTATATTATATCATATGCTTTAAATTTGTCAAGAGGGAGAGCTTTATTCAGTTTTAGGAACTTCTTCTTTCTTTTCCTTTTTTGAAACCTCTTCTTCTTTGGGTTTCTCTTCTTTTGGTTCTTCCTTTTTCTTTTCAGGTGGCTCCTCTTCCTTTTTGGCTTCTTCTTTCGGGACCTTTTCCTTTGGCTTTTCCTCGGCTGGCTTTTCTTCTTTAGGTTTCTTCTCGGTTGGTTTCTCTGGGGCTGGTTTTTCTTCAGTTTTAGGTTTTTCCTCAGCCGGTTTTTCCTCCTTTGCTTTAGCTTTTTTGTGGACGGGAATTTTTTTGCCCTCAATAATTTTTTCGGAAATTAATAAATTATAAACTGTGTCTGAGGGTTTGGCTCCTACGGACAACCAATACTTTATTCGTTCTGGCTTCAAAACTTTTTCTTTTTTTAAGGGATTATAAAAACCAACCTCCTCAACAAAACGGCCAGCCCGAGGAGGTCTTCTTTTATCAGTAACTACAATCTTGAAAGAAGGCTGATTTTTTTTACCGACTCTTAAAAAACGTATTACTAACATATTATTCTCTACGAATTACGAATATTTACGAATAGCAGAGCGTGTCCTAAAAATTATGTTCCCGAGCGCCCTACCATCCCTTTGTTTCTAAAGCGTTTTTGGCAGCTTTTTCTTCAGCTTCCTGTTTTGAAGAACCTTCGCCTTTGGCTGCTAATTTTTTATTAAGAAAAACGCCGATAATAAAGTGTCTGGCATGGTCTGGCCCCCATTCTTCCAAAACTTTATAAGTAGGAGTAATCCCTGCCCTCTCTTGAGATTCTTCCTGAAATTGGCTTTTGGCATCTCTGAAAAGACCAGCTTCAATAATGTGGGGTAATTTTTTTATTAAATATTTTTTTATAAATTCCTCACAGGGATCCAACCCCCGATCAAGATAAATTGCTCCAATTAAGGCTTCAAAAGTATCAGCTAAAATATATTGCCTGGCTTTTCCTAATTCTTTGGCCTCCCCTCGGGATAATAATAAAAAATCATTAAAATCTAAATCTTTGGCAACTTCAGATAACATTTTAGCATTAACCAGGGCTGCCCGCCAATTAGTTAGCTCCCCTTCTGGTTTTTTGGGATATTTTTGATAAAGCTCCTTAGTAACAATCAATTCTAAAACGGCGTCGCCTAAAAATTCCAATCTTTCGTTATGGTCTAAATAAAAATCGGGATTCTCGTTTAAATAAGAACGGTGACAAAAGGCCTGAATAAGTAAATCTTTATTTTTAAATTTCAGATTTAACTTTTTTTCTAATGGAGAAAAATTCTTCATCGAAATAAATTGAAAATTTATTGAAGATTGAAATGAATTTTTAATTCATTGATTATCATTTTGGTTTTTCGACTTCCTTAAAAACAGTTCCTAATACGCCGTTAATAAACTTACCAGAAGACTCCCCACCAAAACTCTTGGCTAATTCAATGGCTTCATTGATGGCTACTTTAGGCGGAACTTCCTCTTTTTTACCGAATAATAATTCATAAAGGCCAATTCTCAAAACATTTCTATCAATAATAGTAATTTGCTCAATCGGCCATTCGGGGGCAGCTTTTTCGATAATTTTATCAAGTTCAGAAAGATATTCTACCACCCCGGTTACTAATTGCCAGACAAAAGCTTCATCTTCTAATCCTGGCCCAAATTCCTTGATATTTTTTTCAACAATCTTTTTTAAATCCAATTTTTTACCAGAAAAATCCCACTCATAGAGGGATTGCATGACAATTGACCTTGATAGGTGTCTTGATGACATTTTACTTTTTAGACATTTCTTCCCAAGTTAAAGGCTTTTCTTTAGCCTCCTTACCAGCTGCTTTCTCTTTTTCTTTCATCTCTTTTTCTTTTTTCTTCCTTTCTTTTTTAGTTAATTTTTTTAAAACATCAATTACTTCTGTGCCTTTATAATATCCGCAATTTAGGCAAATAGTGTGAGGTAAAATTGGCTGGCCGCATTTTGGGCATTTAGTTAAGGTGGCAGCTTTAAGAAAAATATGCGACCTTCTTTTATTTCTTCTTGATTTAGTATGTTTTTGCTTTGGAACACCCATATATTTAATTTAACAAAAATTTCTTTGATTTACAAGCTTTTACTGGTTTAAAAGTTCTTCTGTGTATTTCACAAGGCCCATATTTTTTGAGCATTTTTCGATGTAACTTTGTTGGGTATCCCTTATGTCGATCAAAACCGTACTGAGGATATTTTTGGTGATACCTTCGCATTATTTTATCCCGATAAACCTTCGCTAAAATTGAAGCAATGGCACAGGAAAATACTTTTTCATCTGCTTTAATAATTGATTTTTGAGAAATTGAGGAGTTTATTTTAAAATTTCCATCAATAATTAAAAATTTAGGTTTTTTGTTTAACTTTTGAATTGCTTTTTTCATTGCTAACTTTGTTGCCTCTAAAATATTGATTTTATCAATTACCTTTTCCGAAACACGCCCTATCCCCCATTCTATCTGCGGATTTTTTGTTAAAATTTTGAAAAGTTCTTCCCGTCTCTTTGCTGAAAGCTGTTTTGAATCTTTAATTCTTAGATTTTGAATTTGGAATTTTGGATTTTTAAAAATAACGGCGGCTGCCACCACCGGAGCAGCCAAAGGACCACGACCTGCCTCGTCTAAACAGGCGACATATTTGTATCCCCTCTTCCACAATCTTTTTTCCTCTTGAAGGGTTGGGTATTTCATATTATACTAATATAACATGAAATTCACCCACCTCCATGTTCATAGCCATTATTCCCTTTTAGATGGTCTGCCCAAAATAGATGAGCTTTTGGATTATGTTAAGAAATTGGGAATGGATTCCGTAGCCTTAACTGACCACGGAAATATTTATGGAGCAGTTGAATTCTATAAAAAGGCAAAGGAAAAAGGAATTAAACCTATTATTGGCTCGGAAATCTATCTGGCTTTTGAAAGAATGAATCAAGAAAGGCCAAATATTGATGACAAGAGATATCACTTAGTTTTACTAGTAAAAAACGAAGAGGGTTATAAAAACTTAGTTAAACTTTTGACTAAAGCCCATCTGGAAGGCTTTTATTATAAGCCTAGGGTTGATGAGAAATTATTAGCTAAGCATTCTTCGGGCCTCATTGCCTTATCTGCCTGCTTAGCCGGTAAAATCCCAAAACTTATTTTGGCTAAAAAAATAGAAGAAGCCGAAAAACAAGCTTTAAAATATCAAGAAATTTTTGGCAAAGATAATTTCTATTTGGATATCCAATATCATCCCAATTCCAAAGAGCAAAAAATTGTTAATAAAGAACTAATTTCTATTTCAAAAAAATTTGGCATTCCCTTAGTAGCTACTAATGATGTCCATTATTTGAAACCAGAAGATGCCGAAGCCCAAGATATTCTAATGTTAATTAATACCGGAGCTGATCCAAATGACCCTGAAAGATTAACTATAAAAGCAGACGATTTCTCAATGAAGAGTCCGGAACAGATGATAAAGGATTTTAAAAATCTGCCCCAGGCTATTGAAAGCACCCAAAAAATTGCAGACGCCTGTAATTTTCAATTTGATTTAGGAAAAATTAAGCTTCCCCAGTTTAAAGTACCCTCAGAAAAATCTCCAGATGAATACTTAAAAGAACTTTGTTATCAGGGATTAAAAAAGCGTTATTCAAAATCAACCAAAGCAATTTTAGACCGATTAAATCATGAGCTTTCAGTGATTAAACAAGCTGGTTTTGTTTCCTATTTTTTAATTGTCCAGGACTTTGTCAATTGGGCAAAAGAAAATCGAATTATAGTTGGCCCAGGCCGGGGCTCGGTGGCTGGTTCCTTGGTGGCCTATCTTTTAAATATTACCAATGTTGACCCATTAAAATATGATCTTTTGTTTGAGAGATTTTTGACCAGTGGCCGTACCTCTTCTCCCCCTGATATTGACCTTGATTTTAATGACCGGAGAAGAGATGAGGTTATAGAATATGTAGCTCAAAAATATGGCAAAGATAAAGTGGCTCAAATTATTACTTTTGGAACAATGGCCGCCCGGGCCGTGGTCAGAGATGTAGGAAGAGCCTTGAGTTATAGCTACAGTTATTGCGACAAGATTGCCAAAATGATTCCCTTCGGCCAGACTTTAGACCAAACCTTAGCTACTGTGTCTGAATTCCGAGAACTTTATCTGAATGACGAACAGGCTCACAAATTAATTGATTTTGCTAAAAAGTTGGAGGGAGTAGCCAGACACGCCTCAACCCATGCTTGCGGGGTGGTAATTTCTTCTGAACCCTTAGATGAGATTGTTCCCTTGCAGCATCCCACCCAAGATGACCGGGTTATTGTTACTCAATATGAAATGCATTCAATTGAAGATTTAGGTCTTTTGAAAATGGATTTTTTAGGATTAAAAAATTTAACCATTATCGAAGATACCATATCTCGGATTTACAAAGTTCAAGATAAAAAAATTAATATCGAGAATATTCCTTTAGACGACAAAGCCACCTATCGACTTTTACAAAAAGGAGAGACGGTTGGCGTCTTTCAGTTGGAATCATCGGGGATGCAAAGGTACCTCAAACAACTAAAGCCAACTACTCTGGAAGATATTATTGCTATGGTTGCCTTATATCGACCAGGTCCTATCCAGTTCATTGACGATTACATCGCTGGAAAACACAAAAAAAAGAAAGTTGAATATCTTCATCCAAAACTAAAACCAATTTTAGAAAAAACTTTCGCAATTCCAGTTTATCAGGAGCAAATTATGAAAATTGCCCAGGAGTTAGCGGGATTTACTTTATCTGAAGCCGATGTTTTAAGGAAAGCGATTGGAAAGAAAATAAAAAAATTATTGATGTCTCTGAAAGAAAAATTCATTGAAGGAATGAAAAAAAATGAGATAAAAGAGGAAATTGCTCAAAAAATCTGGCATTGGATTGAACCTTTCGCCCGCTATAGTTTTAATAAAAGTCACAGCACCTGTTACGCCACTATTGCCTATCAAACTGCCTATTTAAAAGCTCATTACCCAGTAGAATTTATGGCCTCTCTTTTAACTTCAGAAAAAGCTGATGTGGAAAGAATTGGTTTTCTGATTGGCGAATGTAAAAAAATGGGGATTGAAGTTTTGCCTCCAGATATGAATGAGAGTTTAAAAAATTTCACAGTGGTACCCAGGCAAAACAAAATTCGTTTTGGACTTTTAGCTATAAAAAATGTGGGGCATAATGTGGTTGAAGCAATAGTCCAAGAAAGGAAGACCTCGGGTCCCTATCTTTCAATTGATAACTTTGTAACTAGGGTTAGTTCAAAAGATTTAAACAAAAAATCAATGGAGAGTTTAATTAAAGCCGGGGCTTTTGATAAATTAGCCGAAAGAAATCAACTTTTATTTAATTTGGAAAGCTTATTAGAATGGTCGAGAGAAACTCAAAGGACAAAAGCCAATGGTCAAAGAGGGCTTTTTGATACCCTGTCTTCAGGCAACCCTGCCCGGAAATCTAATATAAAGTTGACCTCTACTAATCAAGCTTCTAAAACGGAAAAATTAAGTTGGGAAAAAGAATTATTAGGGCTTTATGTAACTAGCCATCCTTTACAAGATTTTCAAAAAGTTTTAGGAAAGAAAGCTTTAGCCATTTCAAAAGTAAGTTCTGCTCTAATTAACCATCAGGTTAAAATCGGAGGGATTATTTCAAAAATTAAAAAAATTATCACTAGAAACGGCAGACCAATGCTTTTTTTGAATTTAGAAGATCTCACTGATAAAATTGAGGTAGTTGTTTTCCCAGGAGTAATCGAAAGGAATCCAACCGCCTTTCAGGAAAATAAAATCGTTTTGGTCTCTGGTCGAGTTGATAATCGTGACGGTGTTCCTAAATTAATTTGCGAAGGCATAGAAGAGATTATTCGTGAAGCATGAAGATTGAAACTATTCGTCATTCTTTAGCCCATATATTAGCTTATGCAGTTCAAGAACTCTTTCCGGGAGTCAAATTTGGTATAGGCCCGGCAATTGAAAATGGTTTTTATTATGACTTTGATTTGCCTCGGGCTTTAACTCCTGCTGAGCTGCCAAAGATAGAAAAGAAAATGAGAGAAATTATTAAAAAAAATATCCCTTTTAAAAAACGAAGGCTATCGAAGCCCAACTCCGATAGATTATTTAAAGAGCAACCTTATAAATTAGAATTAATTAAAGAACTACCAGGAAAAACTGTAACTATTTATGAATCTGGGGATTTTGTTGATCTTTGCAAAGGCCCCCATGTTAAATCGACAAAAGAAATTCCTATGGACGCTTTCAAGTTGACTAAAATTGCTGGTGCCTACTGGCGGGGTTCAGAAAGAAATCCAATGCTAACCCGAATCTATGGAATAGCTTTTGAAACAAAAAAAGAATTGGTAAATTTCTTGAAAGCAGAGGTTGAGGCTGAAAAAAGAGACCATCGCCTTTTAGGACAAAAATTAGAGCTGTTTAGTTTTGATGGGGAAATGGGAGCTGGGCTCCCCTTGTGGCATCCTAAAGGAACAATTTTGAGAAAAATTATAGAAGATTATTTATATAAGGAATTAACTTCTCAAGAGTATCAATGGATAGTCAGCCCCCATATCGGAAAATTGGACCTTTGGAAAACTTCGGGACATTGGGAACTTTACAGAGAAAATATGTACTCCCCTATCAAAATTGATGAGGAGGAATATATGTTAAAGCCGATGAATTGTCCTTTCCATGTAAAAATTTATAAAACTAAAATTCGGAGCTACAAAGAGTTACCAATTAAATATGCTGAATTAGGAACAGTTTATCGTTATGAAAAATCTGGAGTTTTGCATGGTTTAATAAGGGTAAGGGGTTTTACTCAAGATGATGCTCACATTTGGTGCACACCAGAACAGTTAAGTATTGAGCTAATAAAACTTTTAAAACACGGTTTTAAAATTCTTAAAACTTTTGGCTTTAAAGATTACGATATTTATCTTTCTACCCGACCAGAAAAATATGCTGGAACATTGAAAGGTTGGGAGAAAGCGACCAACGCCTTAAAATATGTTTTGGAAAAACTGAAATTAAAATATCAAATTGATCCTGGCGGCGGTGTTTTTTATGGACCTAAAATCGATATTAAAATCAAAGATTCTCTGGGTAGGCCCTGGCAATGTACTACCATTCAAGTTGATTTTAACTTGCCGGAAAAATTTAATATGAATTATATTGCCAAATCGGGGAAGAAACAGCGGCCAATTATGATCCACCGAGCTTTAATTGGTTCAGTTGAAAGATTTATCGGAGTCTTGTTAGAAAATTATGCTGGGGCTTTGCCTTTATGGCTCTCTCCTGTTCAAGCTTGGGTCATTCCGGTTGGTTCTGGGCATCAAAAATATGCCAAAGAAATTACTAAAAAACTTTCTGATAGCGAAGCTCGTTACGAATTAAAAGATGAAAATGAAACGGTTTCTAAAAAAATTCGGGATGGAGAACTTCAAAAAATTCCTTATCTTTTAGTAGTTGGTGATAAAGAAATGAAAACAAAATCAGTCAGAGTGCGTTCAAAAAACAAAGACTTGGGCCCGATGAAATTGACAAAGTTTATTGAAAAAATAAAATTAGAGATAGAAACTAAAAAATCCAAATAACAAAACCCAAGCGAAAACGTAAAAAACAGTCTTGAAAAGGCTGTTTTTCTATTTTAAGATGAAGGATATGAAATATCACATTATTACTTACGGATGTCAGATGAATAAGAGTGATTCTGAAAGAATTGCCGCGGTTTTAGAAAACAAAGGCTATCAACCAGCTTCAAACGTTAATGAAGCTGATTTAATTGTGGTTAATATGTGCTCGGTGAGGCAGTCAGCAGTAGACAGAGTTTATGGATTAGCACCAAAGTTTCAAAAATTACGAGAAAAATCCGCCAGCCGGCGGACCAAACTTAAAACTGTTTTAACTGGATGCATCTTAAAAAAAGATAGAGGAAAATTCAAAGAAATATTTGATTCAATTTGGAACATCAATGATTATCGGGATATTCCCCCTAAATATCAAACTAATTTTCGGGCTTTTATTCCTATCTCTAATGGCTGCAATAATTTTTGTACTTATTGTGTTGTCCCCTTTACTCGAGGACCCCTAGTTTGTCGTAACCATAATGAAATTTTAAAAGAATCGAAGAATGTAATTCAAAAAGGATTTAAGGAAATCTGGCTTTTGGGCCAAAATGTTAATGATTACCATTCCCCTACCGATTCTTCGATTAACTTTCCAAAACTTTTAAAAATGGTAAATGCTATCTCGGGAAATTTTTGGATTCACTTTACCAGTCCTAACCCAAAAGATTTTTCTAATGAATTAATTGAGATTATGGCTAAATCTGAAAAAGTTGCCAAGTATCTTAATTTACCCGTTCAATCTGGAGACAATGAAATTTTAAAAAAGATGAAGCGGCCTTATACAGTTGAGCAATATAAGGATTTGGTAAAAAAAATTCGCAAGATTATTCCCGAAATTAATTTATCAACTGATGTTATTGTTGGTTTTCCAGAAGAAACCAAAAAACAATTTGAAAATACAGTGAAATTGTTTAAAGAGATAAAATTCAATATGGCCTACATTGCCAAATATTCGCCAAGACCAGGAACAGCTGCCTTTCAAATGAAAGACGATGTTCCTTTGAAAGA
>Ga0307431_1000452_pt1 | contig 28133 bp, 31 predicted proteins | sample SalMarWE160170MG_FD_202155 | JGI IMG/M metagenome (GOLD analysis project Ga0307431, IMG submission 202155) | Salt marsh sediment microbial communities from the Plum Island Ecosystem LTER, Massachusetts, United States - WE1603-170 | ecosystem: Environmental > Aquatic > Marine > Intertidal zone >...
AAGGCCCAAGACGGTGCTTAACCCGCCAAGAATGAGGAAAATCAAGAGTAGTGAACAAGCCACAAAATGGTTAAATGGTAGTGCAAACAAAAGGACTTTCTTTAAGAAGTATCAAGCAATAAGTGTTGCTTAAATGGAAAGGAAGCTTAGAAAGACACTCAAGGGCGGAAAATTCAAAAATGTTCCTGCCGTACGTTCGAAGACGATGGCGGCCATTCGCGGCAAAAACAATCGGACCACTGAGCTTTGTTTTCGGATGGCGCTCGTTCGGGCAGGAATTAAAGGATGGGAGACCAATGTCGAAGGTTTAGCTGGCAAACCAGATTTCTTTTTTCGCAAAAAGCGTCTTGCCGTTTTTGTTGATGGTTGCTTTTGGCATGGGTGTCCTAAATGTGGGCATTACCCAAAAACAAGGAGTAAATTTTGGAAAACGAAGATACTCAGAAACAAAGAACGCGACAGAAAAAATAGACAGAAATTACGCAGGGAAGGTATAAAAGTTGTGAATATCTGGGAGCATTCCCTGCTCAATCCCAGAGGAATAAATTCAAAAATCAAAATGCTAAAACATCTACTAATTGTGTGAAATTCTTTTTTCTTATTAACGAGGAAATCACATGGCAATTAAAACTACGGGTAAATCAGAAAAGCAGTTGTTTCATAACGAATGGCTAGATGTTTTTCCTCGGCCAGTAAGCTTTGGGGATATAAAATTCTGGCCTGAAAATCATCGTACAGAATTGGCCTTCGACATTCTCGAGTCCAAGGAAGGAAAGCCCATTTCCAAATTGACACTAGATGAAATTACAGATTTCTTGGTCGGGAGAGACGAGCTTAAACTTGTTCGCCTAGCCGGTTCCATACAAAAGAATGGTGTACGTGTCCCTCTGATTGTTTTGGATGATGGTACGCTTTTAGATGGCAATAGGAGATACTTTGCGTGTTCTTATATTGCAAACGAAGCAAAAAAGCATGGGAAGCCAGAGCCTAAGGTCTTGTCACAAATACCTGTATGGGCGATAAAAACAAAAGACATCAACGAACGAACAAAACAAAAAATTTTGGCCGAAGCCAATTTTGTTGAAGATTATAAGGTTCCTTGGCCCCTTGATGTTAAAGCAAAAATCATAGATGACTTTTATAAATCATGTATTAAAGAAGGAAAAAACAAAAGTGAAGTATACGAAGAAATCCGAAATGTTTACGCAGTAGAAAAAGGTGAAGTCGATGCATATATAGAAACGATCAGGTTGACGAGTGAATTCATTCGTACCGCTTCACGGGCAGCGAAGGACAAGTTTAGACAGATAGTTCAGGAACAATTCCTCTATTTTTGGGAGTTCCGAAATAAAGCCTTGAAAGGACGTAATCCTCTTGATCCCAAGAAAGAACTTCCAAAAGTGAAAAGGCTCTTTTTTGAAATGATGTCGCTACAACGTTTCAAAAATTTTAAACAAGTTGAACCAATGGTTAGATCAGTAAGAGACAAATATACTTGGGAGCTGCTTTCAAAATCAAAAGGTGCCAAAATCGATCAAATTGAGGCCATAATAAAAGAACAGAAAGCAATTAAATCGACGGAAGATAAGGTGAGGAATTTTTTAAGGTGGTTGCAAACAAAAGCTAGATCCTCTACGTTCACCAAGGCGACTTTAACACTTCTTGAAAAATTGGTGACGGAGTGCTCAAAACTTCTAGAGAGGAGGGGGAAATAACGGTGCCGGAGCCAATACTTGTAGTTTATAAAGGGCAAAAATCTCAAACAGGTGTTGCTGTATGTCTGCAAATATTAACTTTAATTTGAAAGGTGAAGATTATGGACACGGGATTAGGAAAATTTGCTCCAATAAGTAAGAAAAAGGCTGAAGAAATATTAGGAAAATTTGCTCCAATAAGTAAGAAAAAGGCTGAAGAAATATTTAAAAGGCCATTTCAAACAAACGATTCAAACACCCTCGGAATTTTCTGTGCAGGCGAGGAACTGATAATTAGAGGCAGCAAATTTCGTATTGTGTCTGTTGGCCGAACAAAAATGAAGTTAAGGATTTTGAAAAGTTAATAGCGCTTTGGATGGGGCGATGAAAATGGATGGATGGATGGGTGAGCCGAAAGGCTTGCCCTGCAATAATAACTTAATTTGAAAGGGAAAAAAGATGACAATAGAACAAATAATAAATGAGCACCTCCGGAAAAATAAATGTGATGGGGTGTTTAATCCTCGTTTGGGATGTGCCTGTCGACTCATCGGCGAAATCACAAAAGGGCAAAAATAAATGAAGATATTCGAAGATAGTAAAATAAAGATAGAGCTGCCGAAGCTAATAGCATCAAGGGCATTGCTCTGCGCCAATTCGGGCGGCGGGAAATCATATGCACTCCGCAAAATACTCGAAGAGGCCGGCAAAAATGTAATGTCGATAGTCCTCGATTACGAAGGCGAGTTTAAGACCCTTAGAGAAAAATTCGATTTTCTGCTAATCGGCCCGGCGGGTGATGTACCCATAAATATAAGCGCTGCGCCGCTGTTGCCGCGAAAATTGATGGAGCTTAGCGTTTCGACAATCATCGATATTTCAGATTTAAAACTACACGACAGGATTCTATACGTCAAGAAATTCCTCGATGCCCTGATAGAGCTGCCGCATAAATACTGGAAACCCTGCCTTGTAATAGTCGATGAGGCACATAACCTGTGCGGTCAGCAGGAAAAACAGGCCTCGGCACATGCGGTAATAGACCTTATGACCCGTGGCCGCAAACGCGGTTACTGCGGAATCCTTTCCACACAACGAATATCAAAACTCCATAAGGATGCGGTCGCCGAGGCAAATTACTATCTGGTCGGCAGAACGAGTCTCGATATTGATATGAACAGGGCATCGGAAATACTCGGGTTCGCCTCGAAAGCTGATAAAAAATCGTTGCGGACACTGACCCCGGGCACGTTTTACTTTTTTGACCCTCAAAGCGATGGTATAGAAAAAGTCAAAGTAGCAAAAACACAAACGACACATTCTAAAGTCGGCATAGACCTTAAAGGCAAAATCACGCCGCCGACGGCAAAGATAAAGGCAATGCTTTCGAAACTCAACGACCTGCCTAAAGAGGCACAATCGCAGGTCAGAACGCTCGAAGAGCTTAAAAAACAAAACAGGGAGCTACAGAGGGAGCTGAAGAAATTATCAACTGGCAGAGCAGATCCCCGACAGCAACATTCTGGGGCAAGTGAAAAGCAAATCGAGGCAGCGGGAAAGAAGGGATTCGCCGAGGCGGAAACACAATATAAAACACGATTAAAAACGATAGAAAAAACCAGTCAATTACTGATGCGAAAGCTTAATCAAATCGGCCAATTAGCAGAGACCGAAGGAATAATGATTGACAGCAAACCTGTGGTGAGCCGGTCGAATCCATTCGAGATAAAACAGCCCTCTAAAGACCTCATTACGGGCGTCTCTGCAGGCATAAAGCAGCGAACACCCAATAGACCATCCCAAACCACTCAAAGGGCACGGATAAGACCTCCGGCGGCAATAGAAGGCGATAAACCCCTTGGCCGCTGCGCACGCTCGATACTATCACTGCTCTATAATAATCCGCAGCGGGGATTCAAGATAACATTGGTCGGAGTATTCACTGGCTATTCCAACAAATCAGGTGGGTTCAAAAATGCTATAAGCAAACTGAATGCGGCAGGGCTTATCATAAGAAGGGGTAAAGAGATTATATTCAATCCGCAAGCTCAATCCGAGACTATAGAATTATTAGGCGATGATATAAACCTGCATGAGACATTTACTATCGAAAACTGGGCACAGAAATTACCTCTATGCGCAAGTGTGATTTATCAATTCCTGATGCAAAATCCGAATGATGAATTTTCAAAAGAAGAGCTCGCAGAAAATACTGATTATAAAGTATCAGGGGGGTTTAAGAACGCTATCAGCCAGCTTAATTCGCTCAGTCTGCTCGTAAGAGGCAATGGAACTATAAGATTGAATAGTGAGATACTGGAACTGTGAAGAGTGAAATGAAAATCAAGGCGATAGCACCATGGTTCGGCGGAAAGAGGAATCTGGCGCCGCGAATTGTTGAGCTGCTCGGCAAACACCGGGTCTATTGGGAGCCGTTCTGCGGCTCGATGGCGGTTCTTATGGCAAAGCTGCCCTGCGTAATGGAAACTGTAAATGACCTCCACGCGGACCTAATTAACCTCGCAAAGGTGATTCAAGACATTAATCTCGGACCTCAATTGTATCGCCGGCTCCGCCGCACGCTGATGCACGAGCAACTCTTTCGCGAAGCTGCAGAGCGGTATAAAGGCCGGGGATATCATGCACCGGAATCGGCGCCCGATTTAGACAGGGCTTATGATTACTTCTTATGCTCCTGGCTTGGCAGAAACGGCGTAGGAGGTACTCCGAGCTATAATCAGGGGTTCTGTGTTCGTTATACGGCCAACAGTGGCCATACTGCCAAACGAGTCCAGTCAGCGATTGCATCCATACCTGCCTGGCGGCGGAGATTGACCAATGTGACTATCCTGCAGCGGAATGCGTTCGAACTATTAGAGCGGATTGATGATAAGGCGGGGACAGCGATTTATATCGACCCGCCATATATAACAAAAGGGGCGAAATATATCCATGATTTCGAGAACAAAGACCACGAGCGGTTGGCGGCGCTGCTGCAGAGGTTTGCGCATACGCGAATCGTCGTCAGCTATTACAAGCACCCGAAACTGGCTGAGCTATACCCGGGCTGGCATCGCCACGAGATTACCGTTACAAAGTCACTGGTTAATCAGGGGATGAGAAATAAAAACAATAAGACAAAAGTAATAGAAGTTTTGCTAGTGAACGCCCTGATAAAAGGAAATTTGTTTGCATAAGCAATGAACGATGAACAAACAAATATCGTCCCCGAAGTATTTACGGTTGAGAACGGCTATAAGCTGCAGCTGATTCACCTGCAAAAAGACGGCCTTTTAGTCCGGCTGAGCCATCCGGCAGAAGATGATGCGGCAATAATGCTGCCGCAGGAAGATATAATCAAATTGAAAAAGTGGCTTGATAAATATTATGGATTGTTTTTTTAGGTTTAACCACGGATTAACACAGATCCGCTGTTGTTAAAACTATGGCGGAACAAGGAAATTAATATGCCTTGCCTGTTTTACAAGGATAGCGGATGAAAAAGGTATACAATGGGATAAAGAAATTAAATTTTATCCGGTTAGCTGGATAACACATCAATCTAAAATAGGAGACAATAAAACTCTGTGAAATCCGTGGCTAAAAAAAAAGTTAAAAAAATAGCTCCAAAGCGAGATAAAACAACGGGCAGATTTTTAAAAAGTCAAAAGTCAGAAATTGGAAGTCAGAAGTTGGAATTGAAGCTTTCGGGGGCAGGTAAGGAACAATTCAGGGAGCTTACCGAAGAAATCGTAAAACTGGCGGCGGCTGATGCGGAAATTGATACACATCTTTCCGACCTGTTCAAGAAGTATCCGCGAATCAAGGCGGCCTGGACGGATGCGATAACAGAACGGGTCGAGGCGGTACTTAAAAGCAAATTCGCCGGGCCCATACAAACACAAAAAGATTACCGAAATATTACATTCAATCAGCTCGTCGAAATCACGGGCAAAACAAGAAGATGTATTTATGACTGGTTGAGAAAAGGACTGCCCCGAAATGCCGATAAGACTTTTAATCTGTCCGCGTTTATTCACTGGTTCGAGAAATATACAATCGAAAAGCTGCCGGCACAGGTGGTGGCCTCGATTAATCCCTTAGCGAAAATGAAGGCCGATAGGTTAGAGATTGATTTGGCCCGGCAGAGAAACCAGCTCTTAGAGCGCACTGAGGTCATGGCGGGTATGCTCGCCCGCCATCAGAACCTGCTCAATTCGTTCAGCCATAAGGCGGAAGACCTCGCCTTGCTCTGCAACGGCCAGCCACAGGCAAAAATAACAGAGATACTAAGCTCGTTCTTCAATGAGGTACTAAAGAGACAATGCCAGGTGCCGGAGGCATTGTGTTTGCCGCCAAACGCCGCTCAACAGTTTTCCGAATTACTGAGCGGATTAGTCGTTAGTGAATAGTCGTTAATGAAGAGCGAACAATGAAAAATCGAACAAGAGCAGAAAGACAACAAAGATATTTCAAAGCAAAGGCTATCAAATTCAATCACAAGCTGAATGCGATGGGCGAAAATGCCGTGATTTCAATAGATTGATGGTGGAGGGAAAGATATTATTAACATTCATGGCGATTAATGCAATGAATCGTGAAGCAAAAAACTACGAAGTATTAAAAGATTTAGCCACAGAGAGCACAGAGAATACAGAGAAAGGATTTGAAAAACGCCGCGAGATAGGATTAAAATTCTGATTAAGGCGGGTAAAACGCCAAACTTTAAAAAATTCTGTCGGATGTTACATACGGATTTGAGAAAAGCGACAGGGATAAGCTGGTGGTATAGCTGGTGGTGCTGGGAAATAAAGGAATTTTTTAAGAGATTATTTAAGATGAAGGTCCAAAGATTGGAATATAAACTTAAAAAACTTTGAGGTTCCACAGAGAGCACAGAGAAAGGATTTGAAAAATGGAAATGAGTCCTTTAATAAAACAATGTCACAAAGTGATTTATAAAAGAATTTGTACGGATAATGGACTAATTCCTGATGAATCAGTTAGATGGCAAAAGATAGGGATTGATCCAATTCGACTACGCAAAAAAGTGGAAAGTAAAGTGATTGAGCCTAAACAATTAACAGGTAAATCCATGGTTAAAAGCAATGAACCATAAACTAACGACTAATGACCAGCGACTAACGACTAAGTTGCCGAAACCGTTACCGTTGCAGCCGGAAGAGCTGGAAGTCCTTAGCCCTCGCACGAAGCTTTCTGTTTCGGAATGGGCGGAGCAGAAACGAATCCTGCCGAAAAAGACGTCGAAAATTTCCGGGCCCTGGCGGAATGAACTGGCACCCTACGCGGCCGAGATTATGAATGCACTGTCCGATGTGATGACACGGGAAGTCTGGGTCAAAAAATCCGCACAATCCGCAGGAACGGCCATAGGAGAAAACTGGCTGGGCCAGACCATCGATGAGGACCCGGCGCCGATGGCAATCGTCATGCCCACGGAAAATGACGTTAAAAAAATGATGAGGACGCGAATCAGGCCGATGTTTCAGTCAACGCCGACATTATTAAAACATCTGTCAGGCAATGATATTAATAATTTACGAATAGGGCAGGAGACAGAACTCGATAATATGTTTTTGTATATTATGTGGGCGGGGAGCGCATCGGCAATGGCTTCAGTATCATTGCAAAAGATGATGCTCGATGAAGCGGCCAAATACAAAGAAGAAACGGGCGGTGAGGCGGGCGCTGTGGACCTGGCACGTGATAGATTAACTACCTATTCCACAACATCAAAACTATATGCGCCATCGACACCCGTTCTTACCGGTGATGCACATGATGTGGAATACAGTGATACCGACCAGCGGGAATATTGGGTGCAATGCGTCCATTGTAAACAAAGGTATATTCACCGATGGGAGCCTGCCTATGTCAAACTGGAAAAAGATTCCGCACGCAACCTATTAAGCCCGAAAGATTACCTGTATGGCGATTGTGCACACTGGACATGCCCCGAATGCGGGAAAAGACTGACTGAAAAACAGAGATGGGAAGGGGTAGAAGCAGGTAAGTGGGCACCGCGAGATTGCAAGGTTGATAGTGATGGCCGAATCATAGGCAAGGTATTCAGCAACCCGAGAAAAGGTTATCATATTTCATCTTTTCTTGTCTACCCAGGGTTCATTACGGCCAACCAACTGGCTTATGAATGGGCACGGGCGGACATTGCATGGAAGGCGGGATATAAAAGGCCGAAACAAAATTTCATCAATTCACGCTGCGGAGACTCGTGGGAGGAAAGAGAAAAGGTCACCGATGAGAAGATAGTCATTGCACACATAGGCAGCTATGAGCCGGAAGTAATACCGGAAGGTGTGCAGATGCTGACGGCGGGAGTCGATGTACAAATGGACCACTTCTGGCTTATGGTCCTCGGATGGGGATATTTGTCGGAAGTATGGACCATCTATGAGGCACGGATTGATACCGGCGATACACTCGAACTGGGCAATTATGAAATACTGCGGCATTATCTTAATGCTACCTGGCCGGTAAAAGACAAGTCGGAAGTGATGGGAAGATTGAGTAAAATCGGTATCGACTATAATTACCGCAAAGAAACGGTGATGGACTTTTGCAGGCAGTGTACGGAGCTGCCGATTATTCCCGTCGGCGGAGATGATTCGGTCAAGGCAAGGGTTTATAGGGTGGCGGATGAGCGGGGCCTTAAACGATATGACTTGAATGTAAATAATCTGAAAGACAGATTGTATTACCTGCTCTTCGAATCTAAAAAGCCGGGACCGGGATATTTTCACCTGCATAAAGAAACCAGTGAAGAGGTCATCAAGCATTTAACATCGGAAGAGAGACGCATCGTTTACCCGAAGAATAGTAAAAAACCGAAAAATAAATGGGTGCCCAAGACGGAAAAGGCGGCCAATCACCTGTGGGACTGTGCAATATATGCGATGTTCGCAGCTGAGATAGCAGGGGCCACGATGCTGCGGGACCCGGCGATGATTAAGCCAAGGCCAAAACAGGAGATTAAAAAAGAAGGGATAAGAAAAATCAGGACAAAGTATTAGTGAATAAAGGCAAAAAGAGGTAGAATCTGTATATTAGAAGCAGATTTGCTGAAAGGTTGAAGATGGTGAATATAGACAAAGAAGCAGTAGCTTTACTTCGGAGGATTTTAGATAAAGATAGCACTATCACAAAGGGCATATCTGATGAAGAATTAAAAAACAGATTTAAGAACAAAGCTATATATGCGCGCGCAAAATTAGCCGTTGCAATAAAGCATTTACGCAATGAAATGATAAAAGCTTTTTCTCCTGCATCAGAAATAATTCGGCGTTGTCTTGATAAAATATGTTCCTTCTTCGGCAAATAAATCCGCGTTAATCTGCGTTAATCCGCGGTTAAAAACACGCCAAAACGAAAAAAGTTACCAAGTTTGGTAAGAATTTTCATAAATCCACCATATTTTGTGATTTTTCGGGGTTGACACGCTGGATGTTGTGCTATAATAAAATTGAAAAGTAAATATCAATTCGGTTAAGCTGATCACTTAACCGGCTGAAAACAGAAATTGAAGCGGCTGTTGGGAGCCCAACCTTCCACCAGCCGCTTCTTATTTTGAGGAAAATATGTCGTTGACAAGCTCATCTACACGGACCGATGCAATAGCACAATATAACGATAATCTTAGCTGGGAAGGCAATCCGGCAAAGGCGGTGCTGTCGCTCGAGGCGGTAAGATGGCTTTTAGCTAACAGGCCCACGAGATTTACCAGGAATGACCGCTCACTGGATTACGAATCATTACAACGATTGGAAGAGAAACTCTCCGGCTATATTTCACTGCACGGGAATTCTGTTAATCGAGCACCATTCGTACAGGGGAGGATGCTGACGTGAAAAAGGCCGGCACAAAATCTGCGGGTAAAAGCAAATTGCTGGTCGGCCAGAACCCCACCCGAAAAAGGGAAATTGTTATCGAAGGCAGGCCTGGCTATTACGGCATGTTCGGATACAGGTCGGCAACCGTGGCTTCAAGAGAGGGAAGGAGCTATTCGGCGGCATCAGGTGAACGGCACGAAAAATACCACCGAACAAAACTCATCAATCAGTCACGCGACTTTATGCGCAATAATGCCATTTATAAGGGGATGATTGAAAAATCGGTAAGCTATATTGTCGGTGATGGTTTCACCCTGCAAATAAGAACAAAGAACAAAACGTTTAATACCGACGCAGAGCAATTATGGAAACAACATCATCGCTGGCCCGAAATTCGGCACCTGCTTACCGGCAAAAAAACGGACAGGATGGTTTTAAGAGAGATATTGACCGCCGGTGATACGGCAGCAATCCTGGTTAAAGGAGGGCTTATCCAGCTAATCGAGGCAGAGCAGATAGCGAGCAAATCAAATGCCGATGGAATCGAAAAAAATAATGTTGGCCGGCCGACGAAATTCTGGATATGCCCTTATAATAAAAACGGGATGGCGGACACACGTCATTCCAAAAGTTATAAGCCGAAGGATGTGCTTTTTATAACAAATCCTGAGCGGGCAAGCTCGATTCGCGGAGTGCCACCGTGCCAGTCGGCCTTTCCCATGCTGCATCGAATAAACGATGTCTGCGATTCGGAGGCGATTGCCTGGCAGCTTCTGGCCCGCTTTGCGATTATAAATAACCGCAAAGAAGGGGCAGGAGGGGCATATAATTTTAGTAAGGCCGACCCTAATAAGACCGGCACCGCGGCGGCAGGCAGTATAACCACAAGGATAACGGAAATGGGTTATGCCATAATAGTCAGCGGCGACCCGAATGATGAAATAAAAGGCATAGAACGCAATATACCCGGCAAGAATTTCAGCGAATCCCTGCGGACATTCCTGCGGCTGCTGGGACTACCGCTGGGCCTGCCACTTGAAATTATCTTACTCGACTGGACAAAATCGAATTACTCACAGTCACGGGCGGTATTAGAGCAGGCATACGAGATGTTCCTCGATTATCAGGACATGCTCGAGGATTACTATTACAGGCCATTAGTGGAATGGAAATTGAACCAATGGCTCAGTGAGAAAAAGTTAAAACTTTCAAAAAATGAGATAATTAAATTTGATTTTATAAAGCCGATCTTCCCATGGATAGACCAACTCAAGGAGGCACAGGCGTATGGAGCCAAGGTGGACAGAGGATTTACGACGCATCAGAATGTTTGTAAGGCATTAAAAACCGAGCGGGAAGATGTAGTTGAGGCCCGTGAAGCAGAAATTAAGGATGCAATTGAAAGAGTACAGCGCATCAAAAATGAAACAGGACAGGAAGTGCCGTGGCAGATATTCGCCGGACTCGAGCCGCCGAACAATAAGATAAACTTAGTTACGGAAAAAGACAAAACCAAACAAACAAAAGATGAGAATGAAGAAAAAGAGGATTGACGAATGTCACAAAAGAAAGCTGAGATTACCTATCATTGCGAATGTATCGAGTGTGGCTACGAAATGGACAGCGAAAAACATTGCAATGACCTGAAATGCCCCGAATGCGGAGGACAAATGCGGAGAAAAGAACGGCCGGGGCCGGGGCAAAATTCGAGAGGATTTATTTCAGCGGCGAAACAATTGGCTCAAAAGGAAGGAACTACAGTTACAGAGGCACTAAAAAAAGTCAGAAGGCAAAATCCGCAGCTCTATGAGGATTTCAGGGAGAAAATATGATTAACCCGATTATCTCACAAATCCAAAAAGAAATCTGGATGATGGAGCAGCGGGCAATGGCGGCCCTTGTGGCAAAGCTGTTCAATATAGATGCCGATGTATTGGCGTCCCTGATGAAGATAGAAAACCAGGAGAACAACGCGGAGATGCAGATAAATGACAATACCGCCATAATAAATATACACGGGATATTGATGAAGAACCCGCCGAGCTGGCTGGCGTGGTTCGGAATTGAAACGACCGATTACAATCAAATCAGACGGCAATTGGCGGATGCCATCGGCAAAATGGAAGTGCAGTCGATACTGCTGCATATTGATTCGCCGGGGGGGACGGTTGCGGGAACATCGGAAACAGCAGATGCAATCGCTGCGGCAGGAAAGGTCAAACCAGTCATGGCAGAGATAGAGGACCTCGGGGCATCAGGGGCGTATTACCTTGCATCTCAGGCAAAATCAATCACCGCCAATCTTAATGCCGAGGTCGGGGCGATAGGGGTATTTACGGTCTATGACGATTATTCGAAGGCGGCGGAGATGGCGGGAATTAAAACTATTGTCATACGCAGCGGTGAGCATAAAGGGATGGGAGTAATCGCGGCCCCGATAACAGATGAGCAGATTGCCGCAGTGCAGGATGTGGTAAACGGGATGGCTGAAAACTTCATTAAAGCGGTAAGCTCGGGCAGAAATATGAGCATCGAAGCGGTCCGCACACTGGCGGATGGCCGGGTGTTTCTGGCGGCGGATGCGAAAAATAACGGGCTTATCGATAGCGTAATAAAATCAGCAAAAAACAGTAATGCTAATATGAAGGAGAATAATATGACTGACGAGGAAATTAAGGCCGCAGCAGATGCTGCTGAGGCACAAAAGCAGGCCCTCGGCCTTGCCGAGAGGCAGGCAGAGCTGGAAACGGCACGCAGCCAGGCAGGGGCTGATGAGAAAACCCGGCTTAAAGACCTTGAGGCTGCCTTCCCGAATGAACTGCAGTTTATAATGGACCAGTTCAAAAAGGGCAATTCTGTTGAAAAGGCAAAGGTCGAATTCTGTGATGTGCTTACAAAACGGCTCGCCGAATCCGAAACGGAAAAGAAAAAACTACAGGACAAGGTTAACGCTAACCCGAGCGGTGCAGATCCGATTCACAACACCGCAGAAGGCGGAAGCCAGCAAAGCGGATTTATGGAGATGGCAAGGCAGCGGGCGAAAGATGATAAGTGCTCGATAACGGATGCGATGAAAAGAACCCAAAAGGAAAGTCCGGAACTTTATGAAGAATACATAAAAAATGCCCGGCAGCAGAAAGTGGCATAAAAAAGAGTTCATAGTTCATAGTTTATGGTTCCCACCTTCGCCGAGGCTTCGGCAGGCATCGACAAACAAAGGACAATGAACAAATAACTTACTGAAAGGAGTAATAAAAATGCCAACAGTATCACCTAAATCATTTTATGCCTCAGAAGCACTTGAGGCATTCAGAAGAGTCAAATTATCGAGCGGATATGGAGACAGGGTGGAATATGCAGACCAGGCAGATAGTATCGGTTATTTAGGAATAACCCTTCAAAAGGTGGCACAGGGAGAAATGGTAGCTTGTGAGCTGAAGGGAGTGGCAAAGACTTTAATTGTGGTAGCGGCGGATACATTTGCTGTCGGGGCTATTCTTTATGCGGCAGATAGTGGCAAGGTGTCCGATTCGGCATCTGGCACGGCAATCGGCACGGCATTAGAGGCAGCAACAACCGGAGATGGAGATGAGGTCGAAGCTATTCTTGATGGCGGAGCCGCGGCCATAACAACCTTGCGTGCAGCAATGTCGCAGGATGATGCGGCCGTCTATCCAGTGCCACTGACTGATTTACGGACATGGGACAATCTGGCGGTGAATATACCGGCAGCGGCGGGCACCGATGATTTGGGTCTTATTACAGGCACAGCCGGCTCAGCGGCCCCGCAGGTCGAAGGAGCAGACTTCGGCGAAACAACGGAAGCTAAAAACACATCGTTTGTGTTTGAACTGCCACCGGAATATGTCGCAGGCGAGACAATTACCCTCCGGGCAACAGCATTGATGAAGGTCATCGCTGATGGCGCCTGCACGCTGGATGCAGCTGTCTATCGCCAGGCGGCCCCGACCGTTGATATCTGTGATACGGCTGCACAATCAATCAATAGTGCAGTAGCTGCAGACATCGATTTCACAATTATACCGGATGATTGTGTGCCAGGGGATCTGCTGAGAGTCATCCTGTATGTGGCAGGTACAGATACCTCCACTTCCGATCCGAATGTCACGGCGGTAATCGAAAAGATTGAGATGCTTTTAGACATTAAGGGCTAAAAGCAGAAAAATTAAAAAGTTAATAGCGGGTCTGCCGGCGGGCCGTACACCCAAAGGCAGCGAATAGATAAATTAACGGCTGTTAGGAGCCTAACCTTCTAACAGCCGTTTTTTTGTGCCCGTATGAAAAGAAATTTACGAAAGGAGAATTGAAATGCCTATACAGCATGAAACATACGCCGTACCGAGAGAGGACCTCGGAGTGGCATTCCACGAATATGACCCTTTACTGGCGGGCTTTATTGCAACGAGGGTATTACCTATTGCAGGAGTGGCCAAAAAGGCCGCCACGATGAGCGTAATTACCCGCGAGAATCTAAAACGTGCCGATGCCAGAAGGGCAAACGGGGCGGCGTTCAACCGCATCACACTCATTGCCGAAGATTTGGCTTATGCCTGTAAGGGGCACGGGCTGGAAGCACAGCTTACCGACCAGGACCGTGAAAATTACAAAAATGACTACGATGCTGAGATTGAGACGGCACAAGTCCTGAAAAAGAAATTTTACAACGAATTAGAAATCGAGACTGCAGCGGCCGTGTTCAATACTACAACATGGACGGGAACAGACCTTTATACCGATAATAAGGCAGCCCCGTGGAGTACGGTAGGGAGTGACGCTATCGGTCAGGTCGCCGCAGCGATTACAAAAGTCGAAGATGGTACTGGAACAAGCCCCGATACCCTTATTATCGGTAAGGCAGCCTTTAATAACCTTTGCAAAAACACGGCCATACTTGCACGATTTCCGGGTGCAACAGCCGTAACACAGGCGATGATAGAGGCGAATTTATCAACCATATTCGGCCTCACAGAGCTGATTGTTGGTGGCAGTGTTTATGATTCCGCCAAGAAAGGTCAGTCTTTCACGGTGGCAAAAGTATGGAATTATAAATACGCCATGGTCGCCAAGATCCAAAAAGGGCCGACAAGGGTTGAGCCCGGACTTGGCAGAACGATTATATGGGAAGGTATGTCCGGTGCCGATGAGGTTCAGCCAATAGACCAGTACCGCGAACCACAAACGAAAAGCGATGTGTTCCAGATTGAGCAGTTCAGTGAAGAGAAAATCTTCGACTCACATTTCGCTCACCTAATGCGAATCGAAACGTAGCATATTATCCGCATGGTTTTGAAGTGGCTTGCAGCCCCCTCAACTTGCTTGCAGAGGGGGCTGGCCTGTTATCAATAAATTTAAGATTTGAGAAGGATTATGAAAGAAGAGATTTGTCAAGCTCATAGTGGTATATCTTCTGACATAAAGACCTTAAAGGATGAAAATGAAAAACAATGGTCGGCAATAGACAAACTTCGTAATCGACCGCCCGTGTGGGCCACTGCGGTTATATCACTGCTAACATTCTTATTAGGCTGTACTATAACTTATGCGGCATTGGCAATTAAAGTCAGTGGGCTTGCAAAATGAAAGATGATGCTATGAGAAAAATTGCTTTTGGTTTTTTGCTGGGTATAGTTTTTTCCTGCTGTGCCGGGATGTTAGTGCAGCCGAGAGTTATGGAATGGTCAAATCTGCAGGACATTGATGCCGAAATCGAGGCCATTGCAGGACTGACCTCGGCGGCTGATAAGCTGCCGTATTTTACAGGCAGCGGCACTGCGGCAAATGCCGACTTTTCCGCTGCCGGCAGGGACTTGGTTGATGATGTTAATGCGACAGGGCAAAGAAACACCCTGGGGCTGGGAGAGGATGATACTGTAAAATTCGAAGAAACACAAGTTCATTTTTACAAGGGTGTATCGCCATATAATTATATGCACTGGGGAGTTAAAGATGCCTGCGATACCTGGGGATATGTTTCGTTACAAGCAAGTGGACCTGGCGTTTTTAAGTTTGGCCCCCCATATTATCAAGTTATAGACCTCGATGGAATAGGCTATCATTTCAGAGACGGCTGGTTCGAGCGGAATTTAATAATCCCTGACGGCAACTTAACGGACAGGACAATTTATCTTTCAGTGTCTGATATAAATGAAGCTTATTCCCATTCGCAGAACAACAATCAGGCACATTCGGATTATTTGATAAATAACGGGGATGATGAAACTTCGGGGACATTGAAAGCTCCTGCTTTTATTATAGATTCCAATATTCTCGATGGCAATGAATTTTATTATCTTGACGGACAAAACCAAAAAACAGATACAAATTCAACACCAAAGTTTGAGGGACTTACTCTTACCAGTAATATGATTATTCCAGTTGATATTCCTGTCGCTTTTCCATCAACAGGAATAGAATTTTATAAGTTGGCCGATGGGACCTACATCACGGATTTTGACCCTAATGCTTATATTGCAACGTGGAATATCACAAAAACAATCTATGTAGATGTGGAAAATGGTTCAGATAATGGGGATGGTTCTTCAGAAAGTCCTTACCTGTCAGTCAAAAAAGCCATAGCAGATGCAAATGAATCAGAGGATACCGCAATTTGGATTAAAATCGTAACAAATGGGGTAGACCAGATATGTAATCGCAACATAATGAACCCCACCACTTCACCTGATATTACAGGCAAACGAATCTATATATCTCCTGACGATATGCAAAGAATAATTTTTGCTTCTACAGAGGAGGCTGGACTTTTGTGGTCTCTTGCTGATGGCAAAACATACACATATCAAGCAACGAGAAGCGCCGTTTGTCAGGTTCTCGACCTTTCATTATTACAAGCGAAAGATTGTTATGGTATACCAAAATCAAATTATACGAAATTATCCTCTATCGACTTGGTGGAAGCCAATCCTGGTAGCTGGTACACGGATGGAACGACAGTCTATGTTCATACACTTGCAGGGACAACCCCTATATATCACACGCATCTTGTATGCTTGAGACTAAGCCTTTTCCATGCAAATCTTGGTAGTTCTGCAGAATTATTCTTTCGTAATATTTATTTTCTCGGAGGTTCCAAGGAGCCATGTATTTATATTGGAAATCAAACGAATGACTATACGACCAATAAGGTTGTTGCTTATAATTGTGCTTTTTGCTATGCAGACCCTGATTTAACTTACAGCGGAATGAATGGAACTCAAATAAGCGACATCAAAATTGTTCAAATGTATAATTGTGTCGCCGCATACAATTCTGAGGATGGATTTAATACCCATTATATAGATTGGGCAGCAAATCATCCTGAATCTGTAAGGGAGTGCTATTCATTATATTTTAATTGTTCTGCTTATAATAATGGGCTTCAAAATTCAACAAATGCAAATAATGCCTTTACATCTCACGATGGAGCTTGTGGTCTCTATGTGAACTGTACGGGGAATGATTGTAAGGGACCGGTTTTTGCCCATGTGAATGGCTGTTATTCGGTATTACTTGGATGTTTTTCTTATCATTCTCAGAAGACCGTTACAGACCGGGGACATGCAACATATTATTTTGATAACGTTTCTCCCCCTGCTGATATTACGGCTTATGCTTACCTTGAAGATTGCACAGGAGATGATATCCTGTGGGATTTATCGGGAGGAACAGAAACTTTTCCTATAGATATAAAAAATTGCAGGCTGCCTAAAATACACTCCAACGTCTATTCGGATATCACTTTTCTTGATGATGACAAATATCCGGTAGAAAAGAAACTGTTTTATGAGTCTACATTAGAACTTCTCCGAGGACTCGACGTTACGAGAACCTTTAATTTTGCTGCTGATGCACAAGTAAATGATACTTATGTCATCACTTTAAGTCCAGCACCCACGGCCTACATTACTGGAATGACGATAATATTCAGTGCTAACACTCCCAACACGGGTGCTTGTACGATAAATGTAAACGGCTTGGGAGCTAAATCGTTGAAAGCGTATCATGACCAAGATTTGCCAAATAATTACATTGAATCGGGAAGTATGGTGATGGCAATCTATGATGGGAATAATTTCCAAATGTTACAAGCGAATGCAAACGAGTAAAAAAAAATGGCTCGATAATAAAATGAAAAAGATATTTACATTTTTACATATTTACATTTTTATTTTATTTTTAGTTGGATCGCTTTGGGCTGCCAACGAGATTCAATTTTCTTACCCTTCCACCGATGACCCGAACATCTATTGTATTATAGGCAGAGCTACCGATGCCAATGTCTGGGATGTTGTTAATATCACCTGGGCCACGTGGGCGGACGCAAATGAGCCGAACTATGCACTTGACCTGAGCTTTAGTTATAAAGATTTCTACAAGGCATCCTTCCCTGCGGGGATAACCGGTGCCGGAATATATCCCCTGACAGTCTATAAATGGGAAGGAGCGGAGCCGAATGTTACCGATGATTTGCTCGTTGGTGCGGATGAATTCAATTGGGACGGCTCCGCGGAGATAACAAATTATACGGCTTATACTGACCGAGTGGCAATCACTACCGACACCAACGAATTGCAGGACGGCTGGGCAGGACTGGTTGAGGATATAAATGAAGTGCCGACGGCGGCGGAGAACAGGGATGCGGTATTTAATAAGACAGGCCTTACAGAAGGGGGGACGTGGCCATTCGGGAAAATCGTAAAATTAATGATCACCTGGATGGCCGGCAACTGGCAGGAATCCGGCGACCCGAATGTTTATGATATTCTGGATGCTGAGGATTGCTCAACACCTGTAATGGATGTGAATATAGCTGACTTAAAAAAGGTAACTGTACCATGACATCAGTCGGGGATAAAATATCTTTGGCGACCGGCGGGGTAATAATAACTGAAGCTGGCGGAGCTGGCGGGGAAAGACCGACTACGCCGATACTGGGCGTTGTTGTAGGGACAAATTCAGCTGTGGCCACAATCACAGGCGATAGCGGCGTTATGAATTATCTGAAATACAAGGCCCCAAGTGATTCTAATTGGCAGGACGGCGGCAGCAGGAGCGGAGATGGTGAGCTGACAGTGTCGGGACTGGCCAATAACGTGCCTTATGTTTTCGTAGTCTACAGTATAAAAGATGATGTGGCATCGCTGCCATCAACAGCTGTTACTGTGACGCTTGCGGCAGCGGCGGCAAACACGTTCGATGAATTAATCAAGGCCACCGCACATGAATTTCTAACGGAGTTCGGTGTGCCGATTAAATACAAGCCGAAAGGCGGCGGCAGCAGGGCCATACTGGCAATATTAAACTACGAACCACCTGAGGATTTGGGATATGGGATTCAAACAGAGGTTAAATCTATAGGAGTAATGAATGACCCGGTAGAAGGGATAAGCAGCAGCGAGCTTAACATGGGTGGGGACATGGTCGAATTAGCCGTAAATATAGGCGATGTGCCCATGGACAGGCCAATTAAAGAAATATTAAGCCAGGATGCGGGAATGATGGCTTTAGAGATTAAGTAGTATTTTAATGTCGACACCAATAATTGACATAAAAGTCGATATGCGAAATGTTCAGCGGTTGCTGCAGAATGTGCCGAAGGCAATGCCGAAGGTGATAAGCCGCAGCATCAACAAAACAGTAACACCCGTAAGGACTTATATGGTACGGCAGCTAATCAAGCCGGTAAATGCAGAAATGAAAGCCGTCAGGGCGAGTCAGAGAAAGGCAGGTAAACATACACTCGGCTATTATAAAAAAGTACCCTCCACGAAATTTAAGATTAAAGATATAAAAAAGAACATAAAAACCCAGAAAGCGACGTACAAGGTCTGGAGGGCGAGTATCTGGATTAAAAGGTTCAAAGGTCAGGAGGCGGTGGAGTCAAAGCAGCCATCCTTTGTAGCCCGGATGAAGAGCGGGAAAGTCAGTATTTTCAAACGGCTGGGAGCGGCAAGAATTCCGATTGCAGACCAGCTCAGACGATTGATGAGGGTGCATTTTAGGGGAATTAAAGGGCAGGTAAAAAGAGAGGCAAAGCAACGATTGAAACGTAATGTCGATAGCCAGATTAAGCTGGCCCTCGGCAAGTGGAAGACGGGAGCGAAAAAAGCGGGATAGAAAATGTCAACACCTGTAAGAGAAAAGATAGCGGTTGATATCGAAGCGGCCATGAACGCCATAACAGTGGCCAACGGTTTTAATCAGACATTTGCAGCCCAAAGAACCCGCAGAGATGATTTTAGCGATGTGGCGCCGGAGGATTTAATCACAGTAATAAAAATAGATGAGCCCACAAGGGTTGAACCAGCTGCCTGCGGTACGGAACAATGGCTCCAAAAATTTATAATACGAGTATTTGTTATAGACAGCGACAAAGCAGCACAATCCATAGAGACAAGAGAAAACCAGGTATGGGCGGACGTGAACAAAAAATTAAATGAAGATATTCAACGTGATAATAATGCCCTTAATACCAAGGTTGAAGGCCCGGACCACTTCGATGACGGCGAATTTACCGGAATAGATATTCCCGTCGAGGTCGAATACCGGACCGTTTTAGGAGACCCATATACGGGAACGTAAAGAAGTGAATAGTTTATAGTTTATAGTTCATAGTGCGTAGCGCGGGCTGCGTCCTGCGTGAATCGATGAATAAATAAAGGAGAATTACGATGCTGAGTCAAAAACAAGTAATACAGGCGAAAATTGAAGCGGAAAAAGGCACGGCGGAATCAATGGGCTTTACCGACATTTTGTGCTACGAGCCGAAAATTGATGATACAAGCCCGTTCGACAAGAGACCGGCGCCCGGCCAATTTCTCGGACCGGCCGTGGCGGGGGTCATCTTAGAAAAGACCGGAGTGTTTACAGGAGAGGTTGAGCTACGGGGAAATGCCTCCGGCGGTTGTGATGCGGGATTGGCAATACTGCTGCAATGCTGCGGGCTGGCAAAGACCGACGAAGTCTATCAGGTCACAAGCACAGAGGCAAATCACAAGACCTGTACCATGTTCGGATTTATTGATGGAATGGAAAAATTAATTTACGGCGTGATGGGCAATGTTACCTTCGAGGGAGAAGTCGGCAAAAAGATAATGTGTAATTACGATATGCCGGGTATCTGGAGCCCGCCTACGGATGTGGATCTGCCGACACCATCTTACGGAACGGCAAAACCGTTAATCTTCGCCGGTGGAACATTTAAGATAGCAACAGTAGCCAAGAAAATCAGCAAATTTACCCTGAATATGGGCAATATTGTTATTTTAAGATCTGATGCAAATGCAGCTGGCGGAATAGCCCATGCGATGATAACCAATTTTGAGCCGATTTTCTCCTGCGATCTCGAATCGGAACTGGTGGCTACAGACGACCATTATGGTAAGAAACTGGCCGGCACGGAAGTGTCCATTGAGATAATGGCAAAATCAGCAACTGATAAGGCCACATTCGCCATTCCGAAATTCCAGTATACCGGGATTGGCCAGGGAGACCGTGAAGGGCAGGCAACATTCGATATAACTGGACAATGCAATAAAGATTCAGGCGATGACAATGTGAGTATTACCTTTGCGGCGGCGTGATTCGTGCTGCGTAATGCGTGGAGCGTAGTGCGTGTTGTGTGCTGCGTAGCGAATAAGCCGCAGACCGCAGAACTCAGAACGCAAAAGCTAAAAGGAATTTGATATGGAAACAAGCAAAGAAATGATTCGAAAGGCGATAATGAAAAATCGAGGTGGGCATGAAACGGCCACCGATGAGCAGATTATGACGCTATGGAACTCGCTGATGCCCGATACGCAAAAACAATATCTGGAATCAATAAAAGTCAGAAGTCAGAAGTCAGAAGGTAAAAAGGAGAAAGAAGATGCCGTTAGCAACGAATCCAAACGCAACATATAAAATAGTGCTTAGTACGGACACATATTTACCAGAAGAGGAGCGGCCTGTATTTATTTTCCGGTATCTCAGCGCGACAGAGTGGCAGCAGATAACAAAATTGAGTGATAAGTTTGACCAACTGTCCAATACAGAGAAAATGCTTAATCTGGCGTTTGAAGTAATTGAAAAAATTATGGTTGGCTGGGAAAAGATGATTATGCCGGACGGCAAAAAAATACCGTTTGATTTGGCGAAACTGCAATCGATGGTTACTCTGCAGGAAGCTACGGAATTGATGCAGGCGGCAATTTCACAGCGGCCGAATATCGACGATAAAAAAAAATTCACCTTGCCGTTAGAATACAATATGGACAGCTCAGCCTCTGCAAAAACTGCAAAGGCCAAGAGAAATGTAAACATAAACCGACACAAAAAACACCGTTAATGTTCGATTGTAAAGAATGCGATGGATCGGGATGTAGCGCTTGTAACTATATCGGCAATTTGAGGATAACCGAATGCCCTCTGGATTATATAACGAGCGATGTATGGCAGGTGATTAAAAGTGCAGAACTTTACAAAAAGGGCCTGCCCGTTGTAGGCACATGCCAACTGGACCAGGCACAGAACTTTATAGAGGCATGCAGGTTTATCTGGGCAGAACAGAATTTCTGGAAGAATAAATTGAAAATCTTCTAACTATGAACGGATAGAATAATGGCACAAAGCGTAGATATTTTGATTAAAGCCAGAGACCAGGCCTCGAAGAAGTTTAGCATTGTTGGTGCCAGCGCCACAATTATGGGCAAGACCCTGAAGGGCGTCGGGAATATGATGAAAACCGCCTTTGCCGCAGCATTTCGAGCCGCCAAATATGCCGTAATGGGTTTAGCAGCTGCATTTTCTTATTGTACTTACGCTGCTATAAAACAGGAGGCGGCAGAGATTGAGCTGGCAAGTGCACTAAAAATGGCCGGCGAATACAGTGAGGAGCTTATTCAAAAAATGAAGAAACAGGCGGCTGAGATACAGGCGGCAACCGTGTATGGTGATGAATATGTATTAACTTTGATGCGAATAGCAATGAGTCAGGGTGTGGCGGCTGATAAGGCAGCCGAGGCGGCTAAGGCGGCCATTGCATTATATGAAGGATTTGGCGGTGGGCGTGGTAAGCCTGAAATTTTTATGCGTTATTATATCGATGCCATTCGAGGAACGGGCAGCTCGCTGGAAAGTTATGTGGGAGAGCTTCGAAAGGCAAAAACCGAGGAGGAAAGGCATAAAATTTTACAGGATGCCTTGGCAAGAGGCTGGGATGTAGCGAAATCAAAGACTGAATCCGCAGGCGGCGCTCTAAAGCAGATGAAAAATAAATTAGGCGATATTGCCGAAGCGATTGGTCGACCGCTTTTGCCGGCTATCGCTAAATCTTCGACAGCAATCACAAAATGGGCAGAGGAAAACGAAGCAAGTATATCCTACTGGGCGAATAAAACCTATTCCTATGTAACCTTTGTAAAAGATGTATTTTTCGATTTCATTAATTTTATGAAGGAAGATTGGCGAACCGGCATAAGCTTTGTATTTGACTCATTTCTTAAATTGCTCAAGACCACTTTTGATTCCGCGGTTATGTTGGCTATCGCCGGAGGAAGAGGGATATGGAAGGGTGTAAAAATAGGAATATTTGGAGGGAAAGAAGCTCAAATTGATAAATTAACTGAACAAAGATATTGGAAAGAACGAACATTAGGGCCTATGACTGCGGCAGAAGTAGCGGCTTATGAAGCAATACCTTTGAAAGAAAGACCTTTTTATAAGGAAAAATATAAAGAAGTCAGCGCTGAATTTCTTAAACAACAAACCAAAAGTATTCTCGGAGAAACTCTTAGTGTTGTAACTGATTCTTTCCAAGAGACTTTTGCGGAAATTTTGAAGGATATGCCCGCTGATATGCGCAAGACATATGAGAAATCCCAGGTGAAACTTGCAAAAAGACTTGAAGCACTTGGTATGCCGCCAGGCAAAGGCACTGCCGTTGCTGCCGGTGAAACCGGTGCTCCTACTATTTTTGATATGCTCAAAGATTCTATTCAAAGAGCCGTCTCCACAATAAAACGACCGGGTTTGGCGCCGCGAGAGGCGGGGCTTCTGACAATGTTTCCCGGTGGACACATGGACTATCAGCAGCAGCTTGTAAACTATGCCAAAGAACAAACGACCATACAGAGAAAATTCATAATGTATCAGGAAAAATTACTTAAATACGCAGAAGAATTAAATCGCAAGGTACAACAGGGGACACCTTTGAGGGCAGTGGATCTGGGATAAAAAATTAGAAATACAAAGGACGAAGGTAGAAGGCGGAAAAAATGGCAGTTACGAGCGTATTGGAAGATGGAACGGCATTAGAAGCAAGCGCTGGTATCGAAGAGGCAGACGCAATCCGAAGATTTACCGTTACATTCGATACCGACGATGACCCCTTCAAAAGGCCTTTTCTGGCCATGGAAGCGAATGGAATACCACATTTGCGGGAGGTGCATCCGCATAAAAACTGGTTATTTGTCAGGAACAGACGGCCCAAATATATAGGTCCAACCTATTATGAGGTCGAGGTATTTTATACGACATCACCACAAAGGGGAAGCGATGAGCAATCTGACCCGTTTACATCCCCGTTAGACCAGCCATGGGAGTACGAATGGACATTCGCAGAATATACCCTGCCGATTGACCGTGATATAGAGGGCAAGCCAATTTTAAATCCGGCCAAAGAACGATATGACCCGCCACCTATGAAAGAAATATCAGACCAGGTATTACGAATCAGCCGTTATGAATCCAGTTATAATCAGGTACAGGCAGGCAATTATAAGGATTCGTTAAATATCGATGAGTTTTATGGCTTTCCCCCGGGGTTTGTACGATGTAAAAATTATAGCACGAGACTCGTGGTAGTTGCAAACCTGATTTGCTTCCGGGTAAATTATGAATTCCAGATGCGAAAAATCGGGTGGAAATTAAAATTGTTTGCCGAAGGCAGAAGGTTCTGGAACCCTGTCCACAGTAAATATGAACCAATAGTACACATAGATGGAATAGGCATCGGAGAGCCGGGGTATTACGAAGCGGATAAAAAAGATGGAACTCCCGTTGCGGAACCCTGGCCGCTCGATCTTAGCGGATATGTAGTAAGTGAAACTGAGGTAAATGACGGAATAGCATACTTTATCGAACGTGATATTTATCCATCCCTGCCTTTTACGAATTTGGGATTATAGAAGACGTTAACAGACATAGACGACCCGGCTTCGCTAAAAGCTACGCCGCGGCAAGAAAGGAATTGAAAATGAAAACGAAAGTATTTATCGGGATTTTATTAACATGTTTAATGGTCAGCCAGGCGAGCGGAGAATATGCAAATAAGGTTTGGGTAGGCACGGCGGATGGCAACGAAGGCGAATTTGGGTATCCAGCCAATTGGGATCCATGCGGCGTTGTTGATGATAACGACTCTGTATATTTCTTAAATTCATCACAGAATGTAACAAGCGGATTCGACCAGAACTCAATCAATTTATCAGGGCTGTATATAGAAAATTCATATACAGGATATATAGGCGATTCGGATGAATATTTAGACATCAATGCAACAACGGTCGAAATCGGCCAATACTACGGGACGGGAACGACGAGCGGCTCCGGCAGGATAAAACTTGACCTTGGCACGGCACAATCGACTATCATAGTTTACAATTCCGGCACATCTTACGATTCAGGACTGCCGGCAATACGGTTACTTACCAACCATGCAAGCACAACCCTCGAAGTCCGCAAAGGCTCAGTCGGTTTGGCATATCAAACGGGAGAGACTTCAACACTTGGCAAAGTCATCACAAGCTATGTTAGCCAAATCGGTAATGATGCGGATGTTTTTATCGGTTCAGGGGTAACATTGATAACGCTGGACCTGAAAGGCGGCCAGACATACCTCGGCTGTGCAGCAACGACAGTAAACGCATACGCGGGATGGCTGACAACCACCGGAAGCGGGGCAATAACGACCGTCAATGCTAAGGGGACTACAATTTACAGCAATTCGACAGGGACGATTACTACGTTAAATATCACGGGCGGGATAGCAGATTTTCTGCGTGCGGCGGCGGCAAGGACGGTGACAACGCTCAAGCTCGATGCGACAGGCACGCTCAAATATGACCCCGGCGTGGTAACCATCACAAATAATATCGATTCGGACAACCCGGTTGTTCTAATGGCGGCAAAACCGTAAATCAGTTTTGAGTTTGAAATATGGAGCAATTCGTATTATCCAGAAGAGGAGAGGCCCGCCTTCAAGCAATGCTTCGATGGTGGGACCAAAATAAAAACAAGCAGCCAATACCACAGCGGCGAAGGGCTGTCAGCGGCACATCAAGAGGTACGAGCGAGGCAGTAGATGTAAAAATCTTCGAAGCCCAGTCTATTTTGAAAAAACTCGATTTTACCAACGGCGGGCCTTACGAAGTAAAAACAGGAGATACCATTATAGGAGAAACTTCTGCGGCGACGGCAGTCATTTCAAGAGTAATTATAACGAGCGGGGCATGGACTGCAGAGAATGTTGCCGGCTATTTCATAATGGGAAACCAGGCAGGGACCTTCGAGGAGGAGAACTTAAAAGTCGGTACAGAATCAGATGTGGCCACCATTGCCGGCGATTCAGCAGCCACCAGTTATGGAGCTTATTATTGCTATGAACAAACGCTAAAGGCCGATGAATGGGAAGATACTGATGGCGATGATAAATTAGATGATAAAGATACGATAGGCGTTGAAGTCCTGAACCTGTTGGAGACCGACTCTGTCGCAGATTATACGCCGATGCTCGGGTTATATGACAGGATAACAGCCTGGAAAATGACCGATGACGAAGGCAATAAGCGATGGGTTGGAATGCCGTTAGTTAATTCCGTCCGCCAGGTCAGGGCAACAGAGGAAGCGGGAGATTTCGACCATATTACCTCTAATTTGCTGCTAAATAACGGTGTAGAAGCCGCAGAGAGTGAGCTGGGCTATCATATCGAAGTTTATGCTCGGATTTGCTATGGCGCCGCCTTAAGCGCTGCTGAACCACGAATAGCAAATAGCCAATGGCTAACGGCTCATAATGAGCAAGGTAAATGGTGGTTTGATACAGTTTTCAATACCACCATAAATCATGGAGCCTAATAACTTATGAAAATATTAATAGACCCAACAACAAAAAAGGTGTTAATAGACCCCTCAACAAAAAAAGTCCTGGCCGCCATAGGTTCGAGAAGTGCCTGGGAGTTAAACAATTACGGGGCATTGAATAAGAACGTTTCAACCGCCGAAGATACATACGATATTGTCGTTGATGGAAATGGCAATATCTATGTGGCGGGAAAAAGAAACAGCGAAGCCAAGACTATCTGGGTATATGACCGCGACTGGAATCTTCTCTGGTCAACAGGACAAGGCACGGGGGCGTACAGCAGCGGCATAGCTGTCGATAGTAATGGCAATGTCTATGTAACAGGAGTGCGTGTCGGCTCCAAAAGCGTCTGGAAATATAACAGCAATTTGGTATTTCAGGATTCTATAGATACCGGCGGTAACACTTTCCGAATAGTTGTTGATGTAGATGATAATATCTATGTGACGGGAGAGCGTAATAATAATATCGGAGGAGTGTATAAAAGTATATGGAGCTTTGATAGCGGCTTAAATCTGCGATGGGCAAAAGACATCGGTATAAGCCCGCGGGATGTGGCAGTATCCGGTAGCTATGCTTATTTCTGTGGAAGTACGATAGGAAATAAAAATATCTGGAAGCGTTATACCTCGAATGGGAACGTTGCTAATTCCTTCCTGGCGGGCACTCATCTTTATAGTATAGATATTGATTCTTCCGGCAATATCTATATTGCCGGAGACCCTGATATTCCTGCGAGTGCAAACGCCTGGGCCCTGAATAGTTCAGGAGCAGTCATCTGGACTTACAACACATTCAGCTCATATTTATTTGATATTAAAGTCGATTCTGATGGCTATGTTTATCTGGCCGGCTATTGTGATAGAAACAAAAAAACAGTCTGGAAAGTTAAAGGCATTTCGGCGGCTGAAGAAAAAGTCTGGGGTTATAACACGATGAGCGTTCCTCGCGATGTTGCCGTTGATTCTTCAGGCAATGTCTATATAGCGGGAGTCCGTGTCCAGGTCGGGGGAACGTGGGGAAATGTTTGGAAATTAAACAGCTCTGGAATATTGCAATGGAAGGCTGATACGGCACCGGGAGGGACAGTAGATGAGGATGCAAATGGCATAGCGATTGATTCATCAGGCAAGGTCTATGTCGCCTGCAAACGCTATAACAATAAAAATATCCGGCAGTTTAATAGTGACGGTTCTTCCGGTTGGTCTGCTGATACTACGGGCGCCTATACTTACAAAGTAGCGATTGATTCTTCCGGTAATATCTATGTGACAGGCAATACCGTTGGCGATATAAATCTCTGGAAATACAGCAGCACAGGAGAGCCGTTGCAGTCCATTACTATAGACGTTGATTTAGGCCGTACATACGCCATAATCATTGACGAATTCGGTAATATTTATGTGTCCGGCGATTATTTCAATGGCGGCGGCG
>Ga0307431_1000454_pt1 | contig 28020 bp, 26 predicted proteins | sample SalMarWE160170MG_FD_202155 | JGI IMG/M metagenome (GOLD analysis project Ga0307431, IMG submission 202155) | Salt marsh sediment microbial communities from the Plum Island Ecosystem LTER, Massachusetts, United States - WE1603-170 | ecosystem: Environmental > Aquatic > Marine > Intertidal zone >...
AATGTGATAGAAGCCATGATGAAGCAATGGTTTCTAATCCGATGAACATCTTGGAGGCACGTCAAAAGGAAGTGATGAAAATGGAGAAATAAAGATTTCAAAACGGGATATCTTTAAACCCCTATCAATAACCTGTATCTTAAGCAAATGTTTAATAACACAAATAAGGTATATTGATGAAAGATTGATTGAGAGTTTGTGATGCTGTGAATAGAGAACGAAGACCTGAGGGAGAAAACATACGGTTGCCTTTGCCTAAAAGGAATAAGAAAGAAATGTTTGCCATAGCAGACAGACTAATGGGTGGATCAAGGATACATGCCATCTGTGCAGACGGAAAGTCTCGGATGGCACGGATACCTGGAAGAATGAAAAGAAGAGCCAGAGTACGTGCAGGAGATCTACTTATAATAAGACCGTGGGACATACAAAACGAAAAAGCTGATGTTATATGGAGATATACCAGAACACAATCAATAATACTCAGTAGAAGAAAACTGCTTCCAGAGGAAATTGATGTCTTCTGATTATTTTTTAGATGAAAAAAGGACTAAGAAGCTAGATAGAGAAATGCAATCTATGCTTGATAGAATAGGCGTGGATAGAAAGACACAAGATGAGGTTTTTGACAAAGCTACATTACATAGCATGGAGAAACTAATTTCTAATAAAGTAATTGACACCCTAGACTTCCCAATATCCACAGGTAAGGAAGGAAATGTATTCCGAGGGACAACGCCAGACAGAAAATATGTTGCAGTGAAAATATACCGCATCTCAACATCGACATTCAAGCACATATCAAACTACATAATTGGAGACCCGCGTTTTAAATCGATACATAAAACTCGAAGAGATATAATATATGCCTGGACCAAAAAGGAATTTATAAATCTAGAGAAACTATTGGCGGCAGACATAATGGCACCTAGACCCATTGCAAAAATAAACAATGTTTTAGTAATGGAATATATCGGCGATTCCAAAAGACCTGCCCCACTGATGAAAGATGTTAGATTAAAAAATCCGGAGGACGTATTTCTGACTCTGATTGATTTTATATCAAAAATGTATAAGAAAGTAGAACTAGTCCATAGTGATATGAGCGAATTTAACGTGTTGATTCATAAAGATCAACCATATTTGATAGATTTAGGGCAGGGCGTACTGTTGGAACATTATAATGCACATGAATTTCTAAAAAGAGACATACATAATATCGTAAAATTTTTCAAGAAATATGGTATAGAAAGTGATGAGGAAAAAATATATAAGGATATAACGATGAAACAGTAGAGGTAAAATGCGATATCTAAAAATACCAATGGAGCGAGTTGGAGTACTAGTAGGACACAACGGAGAGACAAAGAGGAAATTGGAACAGAAAGCAAAAGTAACCCTAAACATTGATTCGCAGTTGGGTGAAATATCTGTCGATGAGCATAGCACAGAAGATCCTTTACTAGTGTTAAAAGTTGAACGTATAGTTTTGGCAATAGGTAGAGGATTTTCTCCGGAACATGCATTTATGCTTCTAAGTGATGATTTTGAATTCTTTGTTTTTGATATTCACGATTATGTTGGCAAAGGAAAATCACATGTTAGAAGACTGAAGAGCAGAATCATAGGTAGAAATGGCAAAACAAAACGCGTATTGGAAGAGTTGACCGATTCATATCTATCAGTTTATGGACACACTATCGCGGTTATTGCAAATATCGCAGATATCGATATAATAAAAAGAGCGGTTGATAAGCTTTTAAGCGGCAGCAAACATGCCACAGTCTATAGCTTCGTTGAAAGCAATATGAAGAAACTGAGAATGGATGGGAGTTTTTAAACAACAGGTAATCTTTTAATGGGGAATTGTATTCTGTTGTGCTAATATTGCCTCAGCATATGCCGTCCTAGCTCAGTTGGTGGAGCACTCGGCTGTTAACCGAGCGGTCGCCGGTTCGAGTCCGGCGGACGGCGTATCAATTTTTAAAAGTAATTGCCTTCTGTTGATGTTTTGGCAAATCCTAAAAAGCAAAAAGAAAATTTATAAAAATCATTATCAGTGCTTTGTAATCGTTAATCTATAAACACATCAAAGGGCTACAAGCAAGCACATATTATTGCTATACGAACCAGAAGCCCCACCAAAAGAACATTAAGTTTGACGTCTAATCTAATTCCAGCCATCTCGACCCATGCTCTCCTCCATTATTATGCAGGTAATAATGCATGCACAAGATATTTAAAAGTTCAATACATTTTTGTTTCTGAAAAGCAGTAACAAGATATTTTGTTAACAAACCAAGGGATTGGTGAATATGATGGGATGTGAATTCGAAACTAAGGTAAAGCTTGACTATATCCAAGATTTTGAAATGATGTTTGAAAGGATGAAAATAGATCGTCCTCGTGAGGCAGCAGTATATTACTCAATACTTATACTTGATAGCCCAAAGGAGTTTTCTGATTTTTTGAAGGCTGCAGAGGAACTGGCAAATATTACACGACGTCCCCTTGAAACAGGTCGTGCCTCTCTACTGCGAAACGGACTGATAGCAAAGGTATTATTTTCTAATGAAACAAATGAAAGTTTTGGGAGAGAAAGTTATCTTCCAGTGCATCCAAGAGCAATATGGGAAAACATCAAGGATGATCTAAAACATTTCATTGCAGAAGACACGTTCAACGCAATAGAACATCATCTAAAGGAATATAGCAAGAGCTATGATGACAATTTCAACAAATATGGAATAAAACTCAAGAGAAATGGCAATGTAACACTTCAATATAGCGGAAAGTGGATATTATATACTCTGCTAAACAATTGTATAGAAAATGGCAATCATCTTAAAATGCAGGTTGGAGGGAAACATTTTTTTGAAGAGCCTTTTTTAGGATATTTCAAAAAGTTTTTGGCACTGGATACAAAAGTTCAGCTTATCGTAGATACCAAAATCAACGAAGAAGCCATAGAAGGATTGAAAAAAGACTATGGGGATAAATTCGAGCTAAAATATTTCCCAGAAAATGTATCTGGAACATTGCGCAACTATGTTTTTGGAAAAGAGTTAGCAGTAAATGGCATTAAAATTTTACCGGAAACAAACAAAGAACCATCATACATAGGTACAGCATATGTTAATTTGGATGACGTTGAAGTTCTTGACAAAAAGTTCAACAACCTGTGGGAATTGGCAAAGTTTATAAAATAGAAATTTTAGTTTTCTGCAGAATTTACAGTTACATTAAAAATTCTTCATTATAAAAAATTAAAGATTGTAGGATAGTTGATTGATTCTAAAACATCCTCTTTTTCATTTTCAACGGTCAATGATCGTTCACATATGTATAAATTCACCCCAACATGTTTCCAGCAGGCATCAAGCACTTGAGTAATGTCTCTCGGAGCGCGATATTTACATAATTCAACAGTATATGCAATAATTTCATGTTCGCCATACAGCCAATTTTCAGAGGACCCTGGTGCTCCACAGAATCTTGGTATTATGTATTCTTGTGTTCCATATTGACCATAAATGCGTAAATCATAGTTGTTTATCCTTGAAATATTATATCCAATCGATCGGAAAAGAGATTCATGAGGAACATGCATACTTGTGTGCATCCATGGAAAAATCATCCATTCGCCATAATCATGATATGATAATGAAATGCCGATATTATGCGTTTCTACAAAATTCTTAACTGCACTAGTTTCGTTTTCAGAAAAAGGTTTTTCACCTCGATATATCTGACTCGTTTCTTCCAATAACCACTCAAGATGATACTGTTCTGGAAGCACATATGGAAAATACCATTTATACCCATAATTTCTATTTAGATCTACGCCATAATTTGGAGCGCGGTTCTTTCTCGTGTTTGCCTCAACTCCATCTGGATTTACCATAGGAATCAAAAATATTTGAGTGTTATCTATGACCTCCCTTACCCTACCTTCAGATGGATCTTCATCAATTAATCCATCATTATCATTGTCATCACCATCTATTGGATCCTCATTTATCTGCCCATCTTCATCATTATCTGTATTTTCTTTTCCATAGTTTTCAACCATGTATTGGATAAAAAAGATTACCACTTCAAAAGATGGTTTTTCATTACCATGATGGGCGCCCATAAGTAAAACCCCTGGCTCATCCTCCTCTTCCTCAACATTATCAGAAAGTTTGACCAGCCATATGTCCCGTCCTTCGTATGTCATTCCAATAGAAGTCAAAGACATTATGTTTGAATAATTTTTTTCAAGTTCAAGAAGCACCTCCGTCATTTCCGGATAGGTAAAATACTCATAAGGTACAACGTTAATATCTACATATGAATCATTAAATGAAGAGGCGTTTGTCGTCGTAAAAACAACATTCATTAAAAAAAGGCAAGTCAGCAGAAAAGATACTAATTTTACAGAATTTACGTCCATGTATTTTTTGCTCCTTTGTTAGCATTCATAATAAGCATCTACTCAAATTTAAATGTTCTGATATAGATAAAAAATGGGTTTTCAATTATTTCTATTGTTATTCTGTTCCTCAATATCCGCCCAATTATCTGTTCCATAGGTTTGATGTTTGATTTTTAATAAGTGATGTAGAATCATTTAAATCTAATAATTTCAAGATTCATCGGAGCAGTCGTATTTATATTGAATCGCTTATGAATTGTAGAAGAAAGATCAAGGCATTTAGACTCTTCTCCATGGCCAAATATAATTCTCTCAGGACGCGGGGACATGTTATTTACAAAGTTTAGTAATTGCCGGCGATCACTATGCCCTGAGAACCCATCAACCGTCTCAACATCCATATTCATCTTAATGTTAACGACACTACCACCAACATTTAAAGGTATCTCGCTCCATCCTTTTTGAATTCGTCTGCCAATACTGCCCTCTGCCTGATAACCGACAAAAACAATCGCATTCTTTTTTTCTTCAGCCCATGACTTGAAATATTCCATAACAGGACCGCCGCTCATCATGCCACTGGTGGCCAACACAATACATGGATCAGGGTCTCCAATTATTTTTTGTCTCATTTCTTGACCATCAACTCGTACAAAAATTTCTGACAATAACGGATTTTTCCCTTTTTGAAATGTCTGAGCACGGAGTTTACTATTCAGATATTCTGGGTAAGCAGTATGTATCGCCGTTGCTTCCCATATCATACCATCAAGATAAACAGGAACATTAGGAATTGCCTTCTTTCTCATAAGATCTTCAAGAACGATCATAACTTCCTGGCTTCTACCTACTGCAAAGACAGGTACCAACACTTTTCCTTTCTTCTTTAAGCGCTCCTGAACAATATTGCTGAGATGCTGCGTAGCTTCTTTTCTACTAGGTTGAAAATCATTTTTGGCCCCATAGGTTGATTCCATAAACATGGCTTCAAGACGAGGGAATCGATTTACAGCAGGGTTAAACAACCATGTCTTTTCATACTTAATATCGCCACTAAAAGCAATATTATACAGACCTTCCCCTATGTGGAAATGAGCTATTGAAGAGCCCAAAATATGACCAGCATTATGGAGAGTAAGCCTCACATCCGGGGTTATGTCTGTGGTATCTCCATAGTTCATGGTGATACAATGTTTAATCGTGTCTCGTATGTTTTCTGCAGAATATGGAATCTTTTTTGCATCAGCTGCTGCAACCTTGAGGTAATCCATCTGAAGCAAAGTACTCATATCTCTAGTTGGAGACGTACAATACGTAGGACCATCAAACCCATATTTATATAACAATGGCACCAAACCTGAATGATCAAGATGTGCATGGGTGATTACAACAGCATCAATTTCCTCTATCGGCAAGACTTCTGGTAGATGGATGTACGGTGCACCGTTATTAGGAGAAGAAACATCAACACCACAATCGACCAATATTTTGCTGTCTTGAGTGTGAAGCATACTGCAGGATCTACCAACCTGACGGAATCCCCCAAGGGTTGCTACTCTAACAAACTTCTCCCCCTCAGATACACCACGATGAAGTCGTCTACCAACCTTACGTAATATTTCCTTTCTCTCATCGCTCATCATTCTAAGATATCCGCGTATTTCCTGTACTGTTTTAGATTGAATGGGCGGCGTTCTAATAATTTTTGGAGACCAATTTACAGTTCTTCTTATCTCATTGAGAAATTTACCTTGTTTGCCAATTGCAACGCCCGGCTTCATTGCTTCTATGGTAACTTCTCCAACCTCTGGAAGAAAATAAATATTGGTTATCTCTGCATCCTTTGGAATTATATTTTTTATCTTTCTTTCAGCAGTATCTGTATCTGTGATAACCGAAGGATCCGGGCGTACGGCAATACGTTTCTGTAGCATCTTAGCCAATTGTCTTACCAAGTCTTCTTTGGTTGCAAATTTATCAGGATGCTTTGTGTAAATTACAACTAGCGCTCCTTCAAATTCGACATTTGAAACGTCTATGCTAGGTGGCACAACGCCTCGCACTTTGCCTTTAATCTCTCGTAAAACATCTTGCGCAGTCATATTATACCTTTTGACAAATTTTTTTACAATATAATTACTTACTAATCTAGATTAAGTTATAAGAAATAACGATTGTATTTTACCTTACGAACTAAGTTTTTCCATACGTTTTTTGACTTCATCTTCAGGGACTTCCCTGAATCCATCTTTTGTTATAACTGCAACACTTATCATTCCCCCTGACGCGGAGTCTCTGTTCTTAGCTGCAGTTATTGCTCTTATTGCCATATCTACCCCTTCATCTGTAGTCAAATCGTCCTTATAGTTATCCTCTAAAACACCAAACACATATGGTGAGCCAGATCCTGCCGACGTATACTTATCAGGTATGGCTCCACCTGCAGCATCAAGAGCATATATATATCCACCACTATTGTCATATCCTCCAAGTATTAGTTGTACATAATACGGGGCAAATTTTCTTTGATTCATGATATTTGCCATTAATGTCGCTGCACTCTTAACAGGCATCTTCGTGTCCCTTTTTAGTCTATACAAATTGGCCTCTGCATTCAGATAACGAGCAAGAGCCTGTAAATCACCAACCAAACCTGCGGTTGCTAATGCAAGATGTTCATCAATTTTATAGAGTTTCTTGGTCGTTTTATGAGCAATAAGTGTACCCATTGTTGCTCTTTGTTCAGTCGCAATTACTACTCCTTCCTTGCATACCATTCCTAACGTGGTGGTACCAGTTTTCGTTACATTCTCTAAAGTCATAATATCTCCTCAAAACCAGGAAAAACGTAAGTTAGAATCCTACAACCTTTATATATAATTTACGCTGAGCAGATTTGAGCATGTGCATCACAATATTCTTATATACAAAACAATTGATACAGCTATTAGAAACCTATGAAAACCCTCATTCTAAATGTAGATCGTGATGATGATCTCGGGAGAAAAGCAAAGGTAAAAACTCCTATAATCGGTGTAAAGGACAATATTAATGCGGCAAATAAACTGGGGCTGGCCGATCCAGAGGATTCGGATCTTAATGCTATCTTTTCCGCCATATCTACATACAATTCCTTAACCTCTGATAAGGAGAAAGATATAGAGGTAGCCACAATCTGTGGGCATATTAATGTTGGTTTAAAATCAGATGGAATATTAGCTGAACAACTGGAAAGGGTTATCGAAGAGACTGGCGCACAAGATATAATCCTCATAACGGATGGTGCAGAGGACGAATACATACTACCAATAATCCAATCAAGAATAAAAGTAACTTCCATAAAGAGAGTTTCTGTCAAACAAAGCAAAGAGTTAGAAGACACCTATTACCGTATTTTAAAAATCCTAGATGACGAGAAAGTACAAAAACAATTTCTCCTACCCATTGCATTGGTTCTAATCGTATGGGCATTTTTTGTACTATTGAATATCGCATCAAGCGGATTTGGTGCCATACTTTTAACTCTTGGCGCATATCTACTAATACGGGTATTCCGCTGGGAACGAAGCATATCGTACATGTTTGAAGAAATGAAATCAGGTCTTTTAACTGGGAAACTATCCATATATACATCCATTATCGCTGCAGTAATACTGATTGCCAGTATTTTTCTTGCGTATAATACTGCTAATTTTAATTCAGACGTTGAATTTATTCCAATTTTGTCATTCGCTTCCAACATGATATGGGGAATAGTGATAGCTGGATTGCTTGTTATACTGGGGCGCGTAATAGACTTATATGTCAAGGATAAAAGGACCCCATGGAATTATTGGATAGTTCCATTCTCGCTATTCGCATTTGGATTCATCTCCTCAGCGATTTTTAACTCACTGCATAAAGCCCTCCTTAACTGGCCTAACAGTTTTTCCATAACACCATTTCTAACATTATCTTTTATTGGAAATACAAGTACTGGAATTATGATAGGCATCGTTGGAGCAATTACGTACCATTACATCAAAGATATATATGTTGCAGAAAGTAGTGAATTGGAAATTGAAAGGCAAACAACATAATTCGTGCATATGTTTTATGAAGAGTGGGAACCTATCTACAAAAGGATAGTAAGGGATTTTAATTTCAATATAGAGGATGACAAAAAAACAGCACAAGTTTTAAACAAACTTCTTGAAAACAAGAAAAATCTATGTTCTGTAAATAAATTAGAGAGCGTAATCAGTAACAAAGAGGTTGTAATTTTTGGTGCAGGGCATTCCCTAAAAAATTCGATACACAATTACAAAAAAAGATTGGAAGATAAAGTGAAAATATCTGCAGATGGTACAACAACTGCTCTTTTGGAATGCAATATGCACCCAAATATTATCGTTACTGATTTAGATGGGAGAATCCCTGATCAAATAAAGGCAAATTCAAAAGGGAGTACCACGGTCATTCATGCCCATGGGAACAATATCAACGAAATCAATAAATACACCATAAAATTCGAAGGAGCTGTGATTGGCACCACCCAAACCAACCCAAATCCTTATGATAACCTTCACAATTTTGGAGGTTTTACAGATGGAGACCGCGCAGCATATCTTGCAGTTCATTTTCATGCAAGGAAGATATATCTAGTGGGGTTCGATTTTAATGGCAAGATAGGAGAATACTCATTTGCAGAAAACAAAGACAAAAAACTGAAACTAAAGAAGTTGAAATGGTGCAAGTATCTCATAGATGAATTAAGTAAACAAAACAGCATACAACGCCTATAGGGGCATTCAAAATACTCAAGTAAAATAATTGCTTATAGAAAACGTGATTAGTTTTTTAACTTTGCAGACCGCGTTTTCGTATTTTATCAGAATATTCCCTTAGCATTTTCTCTTCTTCTGGTCTCCACTGAATTTTCTCAAGTAGCGCATAAGAGATCTCCTCCCAAATATCTCCAAGATTCCACTTAACTGATTTTGAATATGATTCGACGAATATTTTGCAAAGTTGAAACTTTTCAGAGGTAAACATAGGATCTGTAGTAAGAATTGAAGAGCACATATTGGCAATGTCCTCAACGGGTTTTCCTTTCCTGGACTCTTCAAAATCAACACCCCAAATACGGTCGGTAAGGACAAAATTTCTTAGAATTGAGTCGCCACGTATGTAATAATTATCCAATGTTTTAAAATGACTGTGGAACTTTTTAAACCATTTAGCCAGCAAAATCATAAGTCTTTTTTTCTCACTGAAGGTGGTTTTCTCATTATTTACCACATCGCAAAGGTTTTCTCCAAGAATGTAACTCATGATAAGAACATGGTTGTCTTCATCTTTTTCACATATGGTGGGCATGTTTAGAGTCGATGACCCTCCTTCAAGGAATTTGTATTCTGTTTCCATCCGTCTTTTAAATCCTGGCGCATACCATTTCAATATACGGGGTTTATCTTCCAAGATAACATATGCCACCGTGTTTTTTTTACTTTTGAAACTCTGTTGAACAGATGTTTTTTTGTATTTTTCAACGTTTTTTACAAGCTCATCTATGTTTTTCATGGTCGAAAAACCTATTGGTGTAATAAAATGGAGCTTTTAATTTTTATGCAAATTTTCAGATGTTGTAATTTTTCTTGCAGTCATATAAATGCCAATAAGAACAATTGCTCCTCCAAAAATTGTATATTTCGATGGGGTCTGATGAATCCAAGGAATGGCAAATGCAAACAGCGTAGATACAAGTGGCTCTCCAAGAAGTACCACAGACATAATAGAAGATCGGATATATTTAAGAGTCCAATTATAGAAAGTATGTCCAAATATCCCTGAAACTATTGCCATTAATAGTATTATTTGATAATCTCTCATAGGTAAATTATATACAGGTGCACTAAAAAGAATACAAATTAAAAGCAACGCCAAAGTACCAATTCCATAAACAACAAGCGCATACGATGTAACCGAGACATTTTTACGTATTTTTCTACCGCCAAGTATATAGAAACCTGCCGCTACCCCGCCAAGCAATGCCAACATATTTCCCTCTAAACTATCTAATGCAATCGAAGGAAACCCATAGTTTCCATAAACAAGTATTATAACCCCAATAACAGACAACAGGATACCAGTTGCATTTATTCTAGAGAGTTTCTCCCCAAAGAAATAATGTGATACTGGCCCAACGAGAAACGGATGCGCAGTAACAAGTATCACTGAACTTGCAATGGAGGTGAATTTCAAAGAGGTGACCCAAAGCGAAAAATGTGCAGCAAGAATCAATCCAATACCAACCATTATAACCAATGTCGTGCGTGGCAGATTCATTAATTCGCTTCTTGTCTTTTTATTCAAAATTGCAAATGGGAGAATAATCAATGTCGTGAATAATAACCGATAGAATGCTATTGAGAGTGGATGTGCACTACAGGATACTATGAAAATTGCTGCCAATGAAACAGACAGAACGGAGATGAAAAGTATAGCATACGGTTTGTTTATCATGGTATATTAATAGCATAATACGTATGTATTACTTTATGATTTTCTGACAGTCTAACAACGATATCAATTTCTGCTGAAATTCATGATAATTTGGCAATGAATCGATAGCCCGACATTGTATAGAAGTTTTGATTCGGTCATTTACTCTTTGCACCATCATGCTGAAACTCAGTAATGTAAAAGGGACAAAAAATATATCTGGTAACACAATATAACCCATGATATCATGAACAGCCCAACCGCTTTTGGCTTTTATGGCCAATCTAACACCGGTAAAACCACTTTAATTACAGAGATAATCAAGCATTTAACCGATGAAGGATTTAACGTGGCAACGGTAAAAAATACAGACAAGAATATTGGCATGGATGTTAAAGGCAAAGACACATGGAAACACAGCCAAGCCGGTTCTAAACTTGTGGTTTTGTCATCACCCACTGAAACCGATTTCGTGATTAAGTCGGAAATGAATATTGAGAAAATTCTCCTACATATCAATAATTTCCAGGATTGTGATGTTGTTCTCATAGAGGGTGCTAAAGATCCAAGCATACCAAAAATACGCTTGGGGGACAATACAGATGAACGCGAGAATACAATATTCTCATATAACGATAACTTAGATGAAATTATTGAAAAAATAAAAGGAGGAATAGTCAAGAAAAAAGACAATAAGGATAAAAAAGTATTTGTCAAAATAAATGGAAAGCATGTCCCACTTTCTGAATTTCCATCAGCGTTCATAAAAAGAACTATAATTGGTATGATGGGCTCATTGAAGGGCACGGATGATGTAAACAAAGTGGAGATATATTTTGAATCCTAGAACGTAACCCATATATTGGGGATTGAAGGGACGATGGCGATAGAATCACCCATTTGCTACACATACATAGGAAGGCGATAAAGTTATAATCGCAAAATTTCCTATAACGCCTGCACATATCTGATAAAGGAAAGTATATCTCCACTAGGAGTGGCAAAGATACAATGAAAGACGGAAATAAGAATCAAAAAAAAGAAACATCTACTTCGGCTAATCAAATCAAAAAGAGTGGTGCAAATTATAAAGATTTGAGTGAAGGATTTAGACTTATAATTGAGAATACGGCAGATATTATACTTCAGGCAACACTGACGGGTAAAATCACATACATGAGTCCGTCTTGTGAAAGAATTGCAGACTATAAACCAGAGGAAATGATCGGAAAGAGTTTTACAAAATTTGTACCGAAAAAAGAGTTGCCAAGATATTTTTCAAAGATTAAAGAAATGATATCGGGAAAGAAAATAGACAATTTTGAAACCTATGTGGTTCATAAAGATGGACATTTAATATCCGTAGAGTTCTCTGGTCAAATCGTAAAAATAAAAAACAAATCATTCGTCAATGGAGTTTTAAGAGATATCACTGAGCGAAAGAATGTGGAAAAAGAACTGCAGGAATCTGAAAGTCAATTAAAGAAATTTGTTGAGAAGTCCCCTATCGGAATATACAGAACTACTCCAGATGGGGAAATCATAATGGCAAATCCAGCATTAGTACACATGTTAGGATATTCATCTTTTGAAGAACTCAGCAAGTGGAACTTAGAAAGTACACTTTATCATCCTGCTTATCCGCGTAAACAATTCAAAAAACGCATTGAAAAGGATAAAAAAATTATCGGATTAGAATCTACGTGGACAAAAAAAGATGGCTCCACTTTGTTTATCCGTGAAAATGCATCAGTCATTTATGATGCTGACGGGGGCATATGCTGCTATGAAGGCACTGTAGAAAATTTAACAAGACAAAAAGAAATTGAAAGGTCCTTACGGAAAAGTGAGGAAAATTATAGAACACTTGTGGAGAATCAAACCGATATTGTTTTTAAAATCGGTCGCGATATGGAATTTCTATACATAAACCCTTCATATTGTAATCTATTTGGCAAAAAGGAAAAGGATTTATTGGGTAAAAAATATTTGTCCTTCATACACGAGGATGATCGCGAAAAGACGCAAAAAGCATTTGATAAAACCTGCAAATCCCCATATACGTGTTATGTAGAACATCGAGCAATGACAAAAGATGGATGGCGGTGGATCGCTTTATCCAATAAATCAATACTTGATTCGGACAATAATATAGTGGGCATTATAGGCATTGGAAGAGATATCACCAAACAAAAAAAGGCCGAGATAGAGCTTTCCCAGACCAAAGAGTTCCTTCAAAACGTGATTGATAGTGCAACAGAGTTTATACTAACATTTGATGTAAATGGTAAAATATCATTCTGGAATAAATCAGCAGAAAGAATTACTGGTTTTAAAGCACAGCAGATCATTGGGCGGCGACCAACCATGCTCGAAGTTTTTGATAAACCAAAGGAGCTAGAGGGCTATTTAAATGAAGCTTTTGAGGGGAAAATGTCTACTTTTGATGATCTACTGTTAAAAACAAAAGGCGGACGAGAAAAGCTGATAAAAACAACTAATTCAATTATGAGAAATGAAGGTAAACAACCCATTGGCATCCTTTTCATAGGTAAGGACATTTCAAGAGAAAGTGAAATTCACGGAAAGCTACTGCCAGGAACTAGCTATTTAATTATAAATGAAAACATTGAACCTGCATTAGATTTGTTCATCGATTTAACTATATCAAACTATGATGGATTGTTTATAACAAGAGATAGCCTCAACAAGATGCAAAGCATATTTCCATCAATTGATGTGGATGTTGTTGAGTTGAGTCAAGAAAATATAGAGGGAGTTGACTGTGTTTACGACCCCGACACTTTAACGGCAAAAATAGAAGAATTTTCATCAAAACATTTTCAACCAATCATATTGTTTGATAGGATTGATTACCTGCTTTCTAATTTTTCATTTGAGAAAGTTATTAAAGTCATATACAAACTCAATGACATAATTGCACTTAACAGTGCTATTTTACTGTTGCGCCTCAACCCAACCATTATAGATGAACGGCAACTGGCAATAATTGAAGAGGAGATAAAAAGGCTCCCCAGCCAAAAGATAGCGAACATTAAACTTGAAGATGAGATATATGATATCTTAGCATATATCTATGAACAGGATAAACGTAACATGCTGGCTTCCTTTCAAAAAGTTAGTCGGGAATTTTCAATATCAAAGGCTACCACTGCAAAAAGAGCAGATTCACTCAAAGAAAAGGATTTGATTTTCATAAAAAAACGCGGAAAAGCGAAAACAATGCATGTTTCTGAAAAGGGAAAAGCATTATTGAATAAAAGAAAGGCGGCATAATCCCATAATTTACCTATTTTTAACCTGTTTTAATTACATCTATAAATATGATATGATTGTTTCATGATTAAGTAGATTTGATGGACCTAACCTACAAATATAAAATTTCTAGGTAACAATGGCCTACTTTAGGCGGATTCTCGATATATGAATGGAAATAAATCAAAAGGAGTGACATATTATGGCAAAAAGTAGTAGAAAGAAAATCTTGGAAGATGAAAGAAGAATCCTCTTTGAGTTACAGAAAAACTCTAACGAGAGTATCGGGAGAATAGCTGAAAAATGTAACTTTTCGCGGCAGAAAGCATGGAGAATTGTGAAAAGATTGGAGAAGAATAAAGCGATATGGGGATACCGTGCAGTAATAAACAACAAAGAAACAAATATGAACGACTATATTCTGCTTATTAAATTAAGACGATTACCGATAAACAATTCTTTAGAAAAACAGATAATAGATGGGGAAATCGATGGATTAGCAACAGATATGGGAGTCATTATCGAAAATAACATATGGCTCCATGGCATATATGATGGAGCAGTTTACTTTTCTGCTGAAGACATTAGAAAAGCAAAAAAATTCCACGAGGGTTTTTTAGATCTGTATCAAGATAACATCTCTGAATCCCAACTATTAGAACAGATAGTCACAATGAAAAAAGGCGGATTTACAAATCCTGAAATCAAGGATGCGAAAAGTCTTTTAGACATCTGAAGAAGCCTAAAGACATTTTAGATAAATGCAAAGAAGAGGAAGGAGAACAAAAATATAGGGACAAACAATATGAAGAAGTAATCCTTCCCTCCCTTTGCCTATTTGTACATCCTGCATAGGTTATATTGGTATATAAAATTACCCATGTGCAGGATAATAATATTGCAACGTTTGTTACAATGCATAACTCCAGCAGTCATTGGGATACATGTGCCATAACTCCATATGACAAATTACAGTAATCAAAAATTTTCTGAAGATTTTACTGATTGAAGGTCCAATCTAACAAGATTATATTGTAATTTACGCCCACATCGGGATGCTGCCCCCTAACTTAATAGTATGAAATTAGGTTTTATATCTGTTGATTCTGCATTGGATTTTGATACTTCGAATCGAACTATATTAATTTACAGGGGGCAATATTTGAACACTAGTTTACTAGTGAATTTTTAAAAATCCAAAACGCAGCCATAGGACACGTTTTACCCGTTGGCAATGTTTGCCAAGAAAGGAAAAGAAGGTAGAGGTTTTTAGATCTCTAGTCCCAGCAGCTGCTGTAGAAGTGGGAACAGATGTGGATAGTTCTCAAGAATTCTAATAAACACTGAGTTTTCACTAACAGTTTTGATTTTTGGCATACTAACCTCTAATGGATCAGACCAGTCACTCCATGCTCCATATTCATCTTGAGCTCTTACGCATATGTTAAACGTTCCTTGTTCATTCCACTTATAAGATATGCGAACAGCCTCTCCTGCAGGATAATATTCTGTAATTGTTTTGTTTCCATCTCCCCAGTCAAATAAGTATCTAATTTGATCACCATCAGGTTCAATACTGGAGGTTGTATACATATGTTTAATTTTGATTCTACCAGAATGAGGTCCATCTGGAGTACTAGGTTTTTCAGGTGGATTTGAAATAGGATACAGGCTTAGGGCTGGATCACCATACAATGTAGTACCCATAAGTGTACTATAGCATCGATAGATCCATTCTGGATTGTATTCGTTAAACATAAAATGGTTGGAAAAATAAAGTTTTGAGTTACTTAATGCATCACCGCAGGTCTGATCTTGGGAGATAAGATAATAAAAGAAATAATAGTCAATTGAAGCGAATCCCCCATCGGATTCATCATTCCAAACTCGGGTAATGTTGTAAAAACCTAGGTCAGTTGTACCAATATATGCAACTGCAGCATTATTTTCAATAAAACTACGTCCCATGTTATTTGGGCCGTGTAATTGGCTGCATCCGCCTGAAAATACAATTGGAGGTTTTCCCATTGATAAAAGCTGGCCATCACTTCTTGTTAAAATATCTTTGTAAATAAGTTCACCCTCACCTACTTCGGGTATGTTGTCTCCGTCATCATGATCCCAAATCCATCGTGCAGCAAGATTTTCATTTGAATGTCCCACCATGTTTACAATAGCATAGTTATTTGTCCATTCAGATAAAACATTTGAGCGATCTAATGGATATTCATAATTATAGGTTGATGGTCGAAGGCCCTCTGCTTCATACATTCTTACATAGTTAAAATCTTCAGGGTCAAAAATATCAATTCGGCACTCTTCCATGATTGTTGCGCAATCTGATCGGTCATAAACCCATCCATATGCTTCTAAACCTTGATAGTAACTAATTGCCCCAAGTAAAAGAGCGTTTTTCTTCCAAGTTCCTATATCAGATCCGAATTGCATGATATTTTCACATATTTGGGCTACTGTATTTTTGTCATCACTTGGAATCCTACCCACAGAAATTTCTGGAATAAAATCGACATCATCATCCCCATATTCGCCATATTTCCCATCTTCATCAAGATCCCAATTTCCAGTAATATCAGAGTAGTAATAATCAGAATAAAGATACTCCCCAAAGTCCCAAATTATAGGATCGCATCTTCTCATAGGAATATTATTACGTGTTCCAACAATCAAAACATAACCAATTTCCCATTCTTCATATTTATCAATTAAAAAATTTCTGATTTGCTCCTGTAAATCCTTTCCGTTATAGTTATCAGAGATCCATGAGATATTTACTATTTCAACAGAAAAACCAGGATATTCTTTCCAGGTTTTAAATTCCTTAACTGCATCTTCAAGATCTGAAGTTGTTATTATTACGTAATTTGCGTTTTGTGAAGAGCATATATTTTCTTGAATAGTATTTTGACTAACTGAAGACATGTTCTGATAAAAAGCACCTGCAACACTCATCTGAAATAAAAATATCATAACTACTAATAAAACAATTTTCTTCATATTTTCCTCACAGTATTATCAATTATAAACATGAGAAAAGGAAAAAGACCTTTTATCAAATCAAAGAAACTTGTGAGATCATTATCTAATGAATTCCTGTATTTAGGCATACTAACAGGCAATGGATCAGACCATTCACTTTGAACACCATTACTATCCTTTGCTCTTACTTTTACCTGATATGTATCTTTCGTATTCCATGTATGTGGTGTTGTACATTTTTCACCTGATTCAAACGGACCGAGCCAATCACTTGTTGTATCATCCCCCCAATCAAAAAGATAATGCAATTCATCATTATTTGGATCAGTAGTAACAGCAGTAAAATCATATTCAACTCTAATGGTACCCTCAGATGGGCCAAGAGGAGGATTTGGTTTTATTGGTGGTTGTGAAAAATCAGCTATTTGAAGGGAAGGATCACCAAAAAGATGATTTTGAAGAATCGTAAGAAGATCAACAATATCATGTTCAACAGGTTGATATTCAATAAGACCATTGCCCCAGAGATCACCAAGATGTGAAACCCCATTTTGATAAAGCATGCACATTTTTAGATCGAGTTTCTCTATTCCTTTTTCAACAATTCTTGTTCCAGCATATGCTAAATCCGTGTCAGATCCACCAATAAATGCAATAGCACCACCATTGGGATTTGAAACAAAACTCCAACCAAAACAATCAGGATAACTATCATATTGAAGATGATAACAAGCATCTGAAATAACAATAGGTAAAACATCACTATTGGTTAACTGATTGATATGCGATGTCCGATAAAAACCTGGTGGAACCATGGTATTTCTGTTATGTAAATAAGTACCCCATAAATCATGGGAACCATGGCCATTGAAAAAGACAAAACCCGCGCCCTCTTCAATTGCATCATTTATATTATATGCATCATGTAACATCCCATTAGATGCCCAAATACAGTTTGGAATGAAACCCTTCATAATGTCTATAATGTGTTCTTGTAAATATTCACTTTCATCAATAGACTCTGGATCAAAAGGGATGCCATCACCAGCAATGAGAACAAGATTGGTAAACCAATCCTGGCTCCATGATTTTTCTGTTTCATATTGAATGATTTTATTCACACATGTCTGTACTTGTATCTCATTAACACATGCAAGTCGACCAAGATACACATCTGGAACAAGATCAATTTCATCGGTATTCCCATTCCAATGATATTCAGCAAACACATCATTTCCATTACTATCCCAACTACTGAAATTGCCATTGGAATTGTAGATATCGGCATAATAAAAATCAGATGTGAAAACCCAGTCATCTGGTGTGGGGTAATCAAACGGTTCATCAAAATACACATGGGTATATCGACCAGGGATATCTTCTGCATCACCAATAAAAAGGACATAGTCAATATCATATTGTTCTATCGCTTGTTTTATATAATATTTGATTTGTTCAGCATGATCCCTTCCATTATATTCATTATAGATTTCATCTGTTGTTTCTAAAAACGTTTGGATATCTATCGAATTTTTATACTCAATTAATGGCTGAATGCATGATGAAAAAATCTCAGGTGCAATAATCACCATGTCATATTCATCCAAACTCAAATATTGCTGTAAAGGCGGAATTCTTATTGGTATAGCACTAGCACTAATTCCGCTAATTACCAAAAACCCCATTAATAAAATTGAAATTATTTTCTTCATATTTCAACTTCCCAATATTTATTAAATATAGACTATTATATAAAATCTCCTTCAGAAAATTTGGACGAAATAGGATTTTCTAAGCTTACTGTTTTTATTTTGATTCAATAAAATCAAATATGAAAATCTTCACAATATTGTTTCCAGTCAATTCCTAAAAAATCATCCTCACATTCATCAGACAAGGCGAGATTTGAACTATCTTTTACCAGTAGAAAAAATACTGTTTTCTCCTGTTGAGTTAACGCCCGCATCGGGATTCGAACCCGAGTAGAAGGCTCCGCAAGCCTTCAGGATATCCAAGCTACCTCATGCGGGCTTATTTGATAATATCAACCATTGCCACTTTTTCCAGAATAAGATTCCCATATTTAGCTTTCGTGACTGTTTTAATTTCATTTTCATCGATGCCGAATCTTCTAAGTACATCCTTATTCCCTTCCAGAACATCATCATTTCTGCGCAGGGATAACGACCCTAACATTTCATCAATCAAATAATCGATCTTTTTACTTTTTATCTCCCCAATATTTTTTACAAATACGAAGGCAACATCCCTGCTACCTTTCTTTATGCCCATCTTTGGGATGGCAAGTTTTAACTGGCGCTCACCGGATGCATACAACAATAGTTCCATGCCTAGCGAATTAGTAGTATTGGTTTTTCTTTTTATCGCTCTCACAGCATGTTCAACTGAAGAAATAAGATGGTTTTTCCCATAAATCATATCTGCATCAAACGTCTGAATAGTGACATCATATCTTTGTGCAAAACTGAGGACTGTCTCTAAAAAACTATCAACATTCTGAACATTTCCTTGTGTACCGATAATTCTAAACATATATGCCTCTTCAATTATTTTTGTACGGTGAATTCAGACAATTCTTTATCTTCTCCCCTATCGCTTTCACCTATTTGATTCTTGATGCTTTTAGCTATTCCTTCACCTATGGTTTTAACTTTGGAAAGTCGACTCAACGGTACACCATGCAAATCACCAATTGTTTTGAAGCCTTCGTTAAACATTGATCTAGCTCTCACCCTGCCAATGCCTTTTAAGGAGACAAGATTGAGAAGTTCTTTTTTGCACCCATACTGAACCTGCATAATTAGGTCACTAATGCCAGAAACACTTTCAAAGTTATACATCCTAGCAAATTCTCTAGCAGCATGAAGAATCCATCCTGCCATTTCTACGATATTGTGAATATCACCAGGTCCAACATTATATTTGGATATAATTCCATCTTCAGGTATTTCTCTAGTCCAATCCTCAATCAACAATGCGGTCTTAAGATCACTTAAAAACCAATCATATTCTTCACTTGAAATATCGGGCACATCTAGTAAAAATTCCCCAGCATGTTGCTCTGCTTTTTCTTCAACCCAAAAATCACTTTTTCTAAGATAAAGTGAACGAACATCTGGAGTGGAACACACTGCATGAATAAAAGACAATGGCAAATGGTTCTTTTCACATGAGGCCTCAAGTGCCTTTTTTAACTGCAACGCCGATAATGGATCTATGTAAAGCGAGGATGTTCTTTTACCAAATAAAGTTGAAATATATTTGTCATCAATGTTTTCAACGAAACCGTGTTCTAATAAAAATTCAATAGTTTCATCAATATCATCTTTTAGAGCAAATGTATCAGATTGGTATGCATAAAAAGTACTATCAATGAACTTGTAAATGCCTTCCATGCTATCTACAAAATCAGTGGCAATTGCCGATAATAAATGCATTCTCAATGCAGCCTGACTGCCAAGCTTCGAAAAAATTGGTTCAGTGTCACCCAATATATAATTATTAAAAATCTGCTCTTTTTGCTCCTCCTTTTTTGCTATTGTAATTGCCTCTCCATGTTTGTCATATCTTGGCCTACCCGCTCTACCCGCCTGCTGCTTATATTCCAAAATAGGAATAGGCCTCATGCCAAAATTTGAATCATACCGCCACAGATCTCTAATGATAACACGTTGAGCAGGAATATTAATGCCAGCTGCCAAAGTAGGAGTGGCTACAATACATTTAATCAAGCGATCTTTAAACCCCTGCTCGACAACCTTTCGTTGAACACTAGATAGGCCCGCATTATGAAATGCTACTCCTTTCTTTATGCATGAGAACAATTTTTTATCGACAGATGTGAGTTCCGATTGTCCATGTTTCATCGAAATCAAAATTTTTTCAAGATTGTTTTTTTCTTCATTAGATAATGTTTTTTCAATTATTGGCGCCAATTTATTTGCCGCAGAAACAGTTGATCTTCTAGTGTTTACAAAAACAAGAACCTGTCCTCTATTGGCAATCGAATCTTCAACCAATCTGTTAAGAGGCTCACTTTCAGAACCATCAATCGTCTTTGTTTTTCCATTATCATATTTAATCTTATTTTTAAAATATACTCCTTCTCTCAGAGGGACAGGCCTCCAATCAGACTGGATAAGTTTTCCATCAAGCCATGCTGACAAATCTACCGCATTTTTAATGGTGGCTGAAAGTGCAATTATCTGAGTATCGGGATTTAGTGCCTTGAACCTGGATATAATCACTTCTAACGTCGGACCCCGTCCTGCATCGTGAATGAGATGTATTTCATCGACTACAAGAACTCTGACCTCGTCGACCCACCTAACTCCATGCCTTAATAAAGAATCTGCTTTTTCAGAAGTACAGACAATAATATCATAGCGGAAAAGTCTAGAATCCGAGTCATCAAGATCTCCAGTTGAAATACCGACTTTGAATCCGAGTTTTTCAAATAATTTAAGCTCCTCGTATTTCTCCTTTGCAAGAGCCTTCAATGGCACTATATAAAGAGCTTTTCCACGTTCAGAGAGAAGTCTATGCATGATTGCCACATATGCAACCAGGCTTTTCCCACTGGCCGTAGGTATAGATAATACCATATTTTCTCCATTTATTACATATGGTAGTGCCTTTTCTTGAGGGGGATATAGCTTAACAATTCCATGTTCTCTTAGAACATCGATTATTCCCTTATCTATTGGCAGATCATTTAATTTCATGGTTTCCCTACAATGAAAGAGGTTATAAGTCAAAAACTTTATTCATAGGTATCCAAATTACTTGGTGGACATCATGGGACGAAGACAAACAATGCAGGAAAAGTACAAACAACAGATGAAAGCATATAGAAAAAAAAGGATGAAAGTAGACAACACTCCCTTTTTACCACCTGATGGTAATGTATATGTCATGAATTCTCTTGATCCAACAAAAGAAATAAAGGTAGAGGTATTAAAAACACATGCAAAACAACATAGGGAGATAATCACAAGCCTTGCATGTCCGGTCTGTGGAAATCCGATGACATGGGATAGCAAATGGGAAGCGTTTATCTGCGTAAAACATGGCAAAAAAGCAATTTATGAGATAGTAAATAAAGGCTAAAGGTGGCAATCTTAAGTATATCTTACTGCATTAAAGTAGACGGTGATTTGAGATATGGTTGAAGAAAAAATCGGCACAATTGAGCATTTCTTCGCAAATATTAGTGTGGCTGCCATAAAGATTACAGACGGTGAACTCAAAGTCGGGGATATCATTCACGTTGTCGGTGCCACCACAGAGTTCAAACAAAAGATAGATAGGATGGAGATTAATAGAGAACCTGTTGAAACCGTTAAACCCGGCGATGATGTCGGTATAAAGGTCAAAGAAATGGTTAGAGAACACGATATAGTGTATAAAGTAGCAGAGGAATGAAAAATGAAGGAATTAGCTGAAATAAGAACATTGAAAGTGAATCGGTACATCATCATAGATGACGAACCATGCAGAATTGTAGGTCTATCCACATCCAAACCAGGCAAACATGGTGAAGCAAAGGCACGTATTGAAGCAATTGGCATTTTTGATGGGCAGAAGCGGAGTATTGTTAAACCTGTTAAACACAAAGTTCATGTTCCAATTATTGACAAGCGAACTGCACAAATTTTGGCGTTAATGGGCGATAACGTACAGCTCATGGACCTTGAAACATACGAAACTTTTGAGATGCCCATTCCTGATGAATACAAAGGGCAACTTGAAACGGGAAAGGAAATACAATACCTACAAGCACTTGGTAGAAAGAAAATTACCCGGGCATAAAAAGAAAGCCCATTGTAATTATAATAAAAAATTGGATATCTTAAGGTTAATATGGATTTTCCAGATTACTTTGCCGATGCTGACTCAAGTTTCAATGAGGCAGAATTTGTCATATTCGGTGTCCCGTATGATAAAACTTCTTCTTTTAGATATGGTGCTAGCCGAGCTCCCACTAAAATAAGACAAAGCAGTTGGAATTTCGAGACGTTCAACCTAAAAAATGGTGTAAATTTTAAAGACATTAAAGTCCATGATTATGGGAACGTTGATGTAAAAGAAGATTCTCCGACAACAATGATAAAAAAAGTTAAAAAATTCACGTCCACACTTTTAGAAAAAAACAAATTTCCCATAGCACTCGGAGGCGAACATTCCATAACTCCAGGGATTGTTCAGGCTTTTCCAGAAGAAATTGCAGTTTTATCACTTGACGCCCATATTGATTTTAGGCAAGAATATGAAGATGAGTCGTTTAATCATGCATGTGCTGTAAGACGCATCGTCGATCACGTAGACATCGGCAATATTGCAATATTGGGCATTAGATCAGCAGGGAAAGAGGAATTTAAAGAAGCAGAAAAACAAGGTCTTTTCTGGATTGATTCGTTCGATATAAGAAAAGCAGGAATCAAAGAAGCAGTGAACAAAGTGAAAAAGCGTCTTAACAACAAGAAAATATATCTAACACTGGATATCGATGTCTTAGATCCTGCCTATGCCCCTGGAACAAGCACTCCTGAGCCTTTTGGCCTCACGCCATTTGATATTCTAGAATGCATAGAAAGTTTTTCTCAGCAGTTAGTCGGATTTGATGTTGTTGAAGTGTGCCCACCATACGATAATGGAGAAACTGCACTTCTTGCCGCAAGATTTGTAAAAAACACTATTGAGGAGATATGGCTAAGAAAGCACTAGGATTAATTTAATATATCATGATTTCATTCAAACTCGCCATGCAAAATGAGGAAATAGCGATAATAGCATTGGTAGTAATAATAGTTGGAGCGTTATCAGTATATATAGTAGCAACAAACGATGGAGATATTTTTGAAAATCTTTTTGGAGAAAAGCAACAAGAAGGTACCATTGAAATTGGTGATTGCATCGATGTGAATTATATTGGCAAATATGCTTCGAATGGCACAGTATTTGATTCATCATATTCAGATTGGAAAAATAAATCTGGTGGAACTCCATTAAAAGTTTTTGTTAATCTAGATACATCAAAAATGCCGCCTGCGGAATATCAGGGCTATTCATCTGGTATTATAGAAGGGTTAATGGAAGGACTTATCGACTCTGGATTAAAAGAAGGGGAACATTCAACCATCGGTCCAATTCCCCCGGAAAAAGCATATGGAGCAAATAAACTGAAAATTGGAGATGTATTTAATACAAGCAGTTTTGCTTTAAACACGTTGAATCCATCGCTGTCTTTGAATCAGACTCTTCAGGTTACCAATCTAACAAGCGATTACATAAGTCTAAAGTGGATAAATGTGGAAAACTTTGGTAAATTTACCATGCCTCAAATTGTTCTTAATGATTTGGAAAGCGGAAATCAAACGGATATGATTATACTCCCGCCACCTTATTTTATATGGGAAAATTCCACAGAGATAATCAATATTTCTGATGAATCGATCGTAACAAAAACGACTCCCACAAAAAATGAGAAACTGTCTGAAAATTTTGAGATAATACAATATGGTTTTGGAAGCAGCGATGTAATGTTTATCTTCCCAAATGAAACAAAAGCAACGTGGGATGACACTTCTATAACCTTTACCAGTTCACCAGATATCGGCAACATATATTATTATAATTATTCATATTATGGTCAAGAAATGAAAATGAATTATACTGTGGAAGCTATTGATAATAACACAATAAATATTTCTGTCTTATCGCCAGGTAACAATGAAGCACAATATCAAGAGGTCAATAGAACCTTAGAATTTGACAGAACTTTTTCACTGCCTCGGACATACAATAACATTCCCTCGATGTATCAAGCAGCATTATTCGGACCAGACCTAGAACGAGAGGGATATGAAATACATGAACTTGCAGGTGAATCATTGATCTTCGAGGTTACAATAGAAAAAATTTATAAAACATCTCAAGAAGAAAGCTGAGTTTCGTCTTATATATAAATCAAAAGCAGGGGATTTCTTGTTTCGTTCTAACTCCCTCTGCTTTCTTCTTATTTTACATATAACCTACTAGATTGGCCTGTTTATTTTCAGACGTCATTAACTTTAGAAAGTCTTCTCTGCCTATCAAACCCTTCTCAAGCAATGCTATATATTTGTCTGTTTTGTCATCTTCTGGTTGGGATTTTGGTTGTGGCTCCGGCATAGGTTTTATTTCTGGTTGAGGTTTTGGTATCTGTTCATCCGAGAACTGATTAAATACCTCTGTATATACCTTCTTTACTCGCTCTTTACTAGGGTTTATGTAGTGTTTGGTTAGAGTCTCCAGGCTTCTGTGTTTTGTCTGTGCTTGTATCTCTACAAGGCTCATTCCTGCATTAGACATATGTGTAGCACTACTACCCCTAAGTAGGTGAGGGTATAGCCTCTTTTTTATACCTGCTATTGCCCCATATCGTCTTAACAGATAATGAACATCTGTTATACCTAGTCTTTGCGTTCCTGCTCTGTTAAGGAATAGTGCCTTCTGAACATCATTTAATCTGTTCTCGTAGTCTTGTTTCTTCTCACCTTTTCGCCTGTATGGTTTTGGACTAACGTATCTGATTTTAAGATATTCGTTGATAGACTTCAATGCAATTGGATGTATGTTTCTGACGTCATGGTGACCACCTTTCCCATTCCATGTGGTTATAGTCTCATTTTCAAAGTCAATATCTTCGATGTTTAGATTCTGTAATTCACTTCTTCGTATAGTTGTAAAGTAGAGTGTCCTAAGTATTGCGTTGTCTCTCTTGTCGTGTTTCGATGCTGAGAATAATCTCTTGATTTCATCTTCGGTTAGTAGTTCTTTAGGCTTTACTTCCACAGAGGATGTTTTGAGTCTCTTCTTCCAAGATTCAGGTTTCTTTAGGACTTCTGTAATGAAGATTTTTACACCAGAATATTTTGGTATCAGAGAGTTTTTGTCAAATGGCTTACCGTTATTACCTTTAGTATTACACCATGTTTTATACTTCTGTATGTCGTCTTCGGTTAGATCTTCGGGGTTGGATTTACCTATTGCTGTAAGGAATTGCTCAACAGCTTTTGTATATACTCTGATAGTGCCTTTCGCTACGCCTTCTCCTAGAAGATAATCTATGTATTTGTCTATGTGTGTTTTAGCCATAGATTATCACTTCTGCTTTTGAAGAATTAGTATCTATATTGGACTGTCCTAATTCTCCATGATTAAAATCAGGCACATCGTTATAAGTTTTTGTCGAAAGGTTTTTGAATACGGAAGCATCTAATCGCTTGAGTTTTGGCAATCCTTGAATCTCTCTCCTCCTGTTGTATTCGTTAAACTCTTCTATGCCTTCATTAATCAGCATATCTGTAAAATCAGATACAATTGCATTTACTTCTTTTATACATTCTTTGGGAATCTCACCATCCCAATACTCTTTTATCCTCGTTTTTATCCCATTTTGAGAATACTCACTACTCATGTGTTACCTTCTGCTTACGGTATGGTAAGCATTGATGACATTCTCCTTTTATGGAGACAAACAGAAAAACAGATTAAGCTAATAACTTAGACATATATAGTCACAAACAAAGTATACGTTTTCAATTACGAAAGAATTCTATTGAGTCGAATAAGGAAAGATAGAGGTTTTTAGACCTCTAGTCTCAGAAGTTGTTGTAACAGTGGGAACAGATGTTGATGGTTTTCAAGGAAGTTTAGGAACAGTGAGTTGATTGCTTTGTTTTTCGGCATACTAATAGGTAATGGATCAGACCAGTCGCTTTCATAATCATTGGTATCCATTGCTTTCACCCTTATTTGATAGTTACCTTTTTCCTGCCAAATATGATTTGCTTCGCAAGTTTCGCCTGAATTAAATGGACCAATCCATCCAGTGTTGGTTCCATCATCCCAGTCAAACCAAAAGAGGATTTGTTCACCTTTGACATCTATCGTACTCGTAGAATAGGTGTATTCTTCTCCAGGTGTTCCACTTGTTGGACCAACTGGTTTACTTGGTTTTTTTGGTGGAGAGTTTACACTATTTAGGGCTTTGTTGGCGTTTACTCTACCACTACCTATATAGACATCTGAAATGTAGGGGTCTACATTTTCGCAAATAATTGTTCTTACCTCCTCAGGAGATAGATGAGGGTTTTTAGATAAAATTAAGCCTGCAATTCCAGCTACAAGTGGACAAGCATACGAAGATCCGGTACCATAATCATAATCTTGTTGGTATCCATCGTCATTCATAGAAACATGGTACGTAGGCATTGTAGAATAGATATTAACTGCTGGAGCAGCAACATCTACCCAATCTCCGTAGTTGGAAATTATCCACTCTCCATAGTGTTCATCAAAAAAATTCATTTTTTCATCATTATGATTGGTCCCTGCTACGGCAATGACATTATCTTGTGCTGCTGGATAACGCTCTTCGGTTTCTCCAGAATTCCCTGCAGCTGCAACTGCGATAACACCCAGACTGTTGGCATAATCAATTGTATCATCTAATGATTTCATATAAGTGGTTGTTGTAAAACTCATACTAATAACTCTAGCTCCATTATCTGCTGCATATTTTATGCCATTGAGGACACCAGTTACACCGCCATGTGGTCCTAATACAATTAATGGCATAATTTTACAGTTCCAGCCAACACCTGCTATTCCGATATCATTGTCAGTTACAGCACCTGCAACACCACTACATATCGTCCCATGACCATATTCGTCTTTGGGGTCATTATCTTTATTTCCAAAATCCCAACCCTTGATATCATCCACATAACCATTTTCGTCATCATCTTCTTCATTATCTGGTATTTCATCTTCGTTTATCC
>Ga0307431_1000457_pt1 | contig 27875 bp, 25 predicted proteins | sample SalMarWE160170MG_FD_202155 | JGI IMG/M metagenome (GOLD analysis project Ga0307431, IMG submission 202155) | Salt marsh sediment microbial communities from the Plum Island Ecosystem LTER, Massachusetts, United States - WE1603-170 | ecosystem: Environmental > Aquatic > Marine > Intertidal zone >...
ATAGAATAGAAATCGATAAGTCCAGCTGCACCTCTTGTGGAATTTGCGCATCCGTTTGCAAAGCAGAATGCATAAATTCAAAAGACAAAGTTGTAGATAATTCTTCCTGCATCAGATGTTTTAACTGCTTAGAAGTATGTCCCGAATTTGCAATTAAATACAAATTATTTGCAAAGAACAAAAGAATAGAAGCCGAAAAAAAAGAAAGCTTCTCCAGAAGGAAATTCATTTATTCTTTCCTTGGTGTTTTAACTTTTTCGGGAATCAATTTATTACTCCGCAATAAAAAAACTGCTGACAAAACTCCTCTTCCACCCCCAACCCCACCAGGAAGCATTAGTCTTGACAAATATATAAGCAAATGTACTGCATGTTATCTGTGTGTAAATAAGTGTCCTACAAACGTACTTCAGCCCTCTTTATTTCAATATGGACTTCTAGGGGCATTTCTTCCTCATATGGATTTTTACAGCGGATATTGTGCTTACGAATGCAATGAATGCCTGAAAGTGTGTCCGACTGACGCAATAATGCCTCATACAAAAGAAGAAAAGAAAAAAATCCAGATAGGCAGAGTCAAATTCATTAAAGAATTTTGTGTTGTTTACAAAAATAATACTAACTGCGGCGCTTGCGCCGAGATATGCCCAACCGATGCCGTAACCATGACACCATATAAAGGATTATTGTTCATACCCACGACAAGACCTTCAATTTGTATCGGATGCGGAGCATGCCAGAATGTTTGTCCGGCAACGCCGGACAAGGCTATAGTAGTAGAAACCAATATAGTCCATAAGGAAGCAAAAATACCTCAGTTTAAAAAAGGCAAAAAGGACGAAGAAACACCGCAAGACTTTCCTTTCTAAAAACTGCATTGTTCTATAAAGCATTGACAAATAACTATTAATAAAATATATTCAAAGAAGAAATATTAATTATTATAAGTATTTCAGGAGATAAAAATGAAATCATTGAAAATTTTTACAGAAAAAAATAAGAAAATTCAAAAATTAAGGAAAATATTAAAGAATTATAAATCTGTTCTCGTTGCCTACTCAGGTGGATCCGACAGTAGTTTTCTTTTAAAAGCAGCTGTAGATTTTCTTGGGTTTGATAACGTACTTGCCGTAACTGTAAAATCAGAACTTATCCCGGAAAAGAAAATTGCGGAAGCAAAAAGTATAGTTGACAATATTGGAGCTAAATGGGAAATCCTTGATATTCCAATACTTTCTGAAAATAACTTAATCAAGAATCCAACTGACCGGTGTTATATCTGTAAAAAAATTATACTCACAAGTTTAAAGAAAATCGCAAAAAGAGCAAAAATAAATCAGGTGGTCGAAGGAGCTATCATAGAAGACTCAGAAACGTACCGTCCCGGAGCTAAAGCGATAAGAGAACTCAGGGTTAAAAGTCCTTTAATTGAGGCAGAATTTACAAAAGAAGAGATAAGAAAATTAAGCAGGAAGATGAATCTGCCAAGTTGGAACAAACCTTCTTTCACATGCCTTGCCACACGTTTTCCTTACGGAACAAGACTTACAAAAAAGAATTTAAAAAAAGTGGAAACTGCAGAAAACCTATTGGCAGATAAAACTTTCAAACAGTTTCGCGTTAGACATCATGGCAACATAGCAAGGATAGAAGTTCCCGAAAAAGATATCGACAAACTCCTATCCCATAGAAAAAGCATAGTCGCAGAATTCAAAAAAATCGGGTATGACTACGTAACTCTTGACATTGAAGGCTATCGAAGCGGAAGTATGGATATAAATATATGAAAATAGATAATTCTCAAATATATAATGGATAAAAATAAAATAAGAAAGTTACTTGAAGAAGTTAGAAAAGGCAATAAAAGTATAAAAGAAGCATTAACAGTTCTTGAAAATTTACCTTTTATAGACTTAGGTTTCGCAAAAATCGATTCGCATAGAGAACTCAGAATGGACGCGCCTGAAGCTATCTACTGCAAGAATAAAACGCCCACACAGATAATGCGAATCATAGAAAAAATGAAAAATGATTCTAATATCATAGCTACAAGAGTTCCCGAGAAATCACTTAAAAAAATAAAAAAAACTTACCCGGAAGCGAAAATTTATCCTGAATCGAACCTTGTTTTTATCGGTAAATTTCCCAAAAAAACTATCGGAAAGATAACAATAATCACCGCCGGAACTTCGGATATACCCGTAGCAAGAGAGAGCGAAATAACGGCAAGATCAATGGGAATAAAAGTAGAAACAATATTCGACGTGGGAGTTTCCGGAATACACAGGGTACTTAATATAAGAAACAAACTGAAAGAAGCGGATATTGCTATAGTAATCGCAGGAATGGAAGGAGCCCTTCCTTCTGTAGTTGCAGGGCTTGTCGATACTCCGATAATTGCCGTTCCTACTTCTGTTGGCTACGGTGCAAGTTTTAAAGGCATAGCTCCCTTATTGACAATGTTAAATTCATGCGCTCCCGGCATCAGCGTTATGAATATAGATGACGGCTACAGCGCAGGCTTCTTTGCCGCGGCAGTTATAAAAAAGATACGTAAAAAGGAAACAGAATGAATAACTCAAGTAAAAGAATTCTTTATATAGATTGTTTCTCAGGAATAAGCGGTGATATGTTCATCGGAGCTCTTCTTGACGCAGGCGCTGAAGAGAAAAAACTTGTAAAAAAAATATCAAGCATTCTGCCCCCACACGCAAAAATAAAAATATGGGATGAAAAAAGAGGCAGTTTCACCGGCAAAAGATTTAAGGTAGAATTATCAAAAAAAGAAATAAAAGAAAGACATTTAAAAGATATTAAAAAATTGCTGGAAGACTCTAAACTCGATAAAGACATTATAGAAAAAAGTAAAAAAATGTTCGAAGAACTCGCGGAAGTCGAAGCGAAAATCCACGGAGTATCAAAAGAAAAAATCCATTTTCACGAGCTTGGCGCTATTGATTCAATAGCCGATATCCTTGGAGGCGTAATCGCTGTTGCGCTCTTAGACGTAAATAAAATATATTTCTCCGCAATAAACGTTGGAACGGGCGTAACAGAAATAGAACACGGCAGGGTGCCTCTCCCTGTTCCGGCAACTACTGAACTCCTCAAAAGATGTCAGGCTCCCATCTATTCTACGGGAATCAATAGTGAACTGGTAACTCCTACCGGAGCACTATTCATAAAACATTTTGCCCATTCATTTACCATGCCCGAAATGAACATACAAAATACCGGTATCGGCTTCGGTTCTAAAAAATTGAAGGGAAGTCCTAATTTCTTAAGAGCAATATTAGGAACTGAAGTAAAAAAATATCCGGAAAATGAAGTGTTAATCGAAACAAATATTGACGATATGAACCCCGAGTTCTTTCCTTCAGTCGAGAAAAAACTTCTAAGAGTTGGAGCACTTGACGTTTTCAGAGCACCCATTCAAATGAAAAAAGGACGCCCCGGATTTAAATTATCGATACTATGTGACAGGAAAAAGGTCGATGTCGTAGCAGATATACTTTTCAGGGAAACAACAACAATTGGTATTCGGATTCATAATATAGAAAGAAGAAAATTAGAGCGAAAAACAAAAAAAATAAAAACTAAAGTAGGTGAAGCAGAAGTAAAACTTGCTTTTTCAAAGGGCAAATTGGTAAATATTTCTCCCGAATTCGAATCCTGTGAAAAACTTGCTAAGAAAACCGGATTGCCGGTAAAGGAAATCTACCAAACAGTAAAAGAAACAGCAAATAATTTACTTAAGAAAAATTAGCCACAAAGACACTAAGACACAAAGGGAATAGGACGCAGATTTAAAAAGGATTTACAGGATATTTTTGTTTTTCCCAACTACTATCTACTAACTTCTCTCTATTAACTACGTTAATAGAGTTCACTTAATCTTATCACCAACAGTTGCTTTTATTATGTTACACTGTTTTATGCCGGTTGTTGCCCGTAATTTATTGAAAAACTTGTGAATATCTTTAGCTTTTCCCCTAATACTTATTATCTCCATACAATTGTCATGCTCCATATGTATGTGCTGTGTGGAAATAACAAGTTTATAAAAATGGTGCTGGATTTCGGTTATTTTTTCGGTAAGTCCTGGTTTATGGTGGTCATAAACGAGTAAGACACCTCCACACACCTCATCTTCTTCCTTCCACTCCTCCTCTACAAGTCTTTCTCTAATCAAATCCCTGATCGCTTCAGAGCGGTTTTTATAACCTTCCCCTCCTATAAGTCGATCAAACCTACCAAGAAGACCTTTATCCATGGAAATACCAAATCTTATAATCTTTCCCATAACACAGCATTACCCCTTCTAATCTATTTCATCCACAAAAAACAATAAATCCGAAAAACAAAAAAAATAATTTCACAAAAAAACACAAAGAGCACAGAGTTTATTTTTTCTTTTTTTACTACTTACTACTCTCTGCTCCCTACTTACTATTCTCTAAAACCTGTATTACTGTCGAAAACGAACCGGGAAGGAAAGAGGAACCGCAACCGGTTTATTCCCCTGTCTGGCAGGTGAAAATTTCAATTTCCTTGCACTTTCAACAGCAACCTTATCCAGTATAGGATGTACCGACCTAATAATAGTCACATTAGTAACATTTCCTCTCTCATCTATCCATAATTGCAGGTAAACAGTACCACTAAGACCCAGGGTCTTGGCTACTTCCGGATAGGCGAATACTACCTTATCAAGATTCAAAGGCTTAGGAGGAACTTCGTGCGCCACAAACGCTGGCAGTTTATCCGTTTCTGCCTCTTCCGAAGAAGTTTCCTCTCCGGCGCTTCCTGTTCCTTCAGTTTCTCTACTAACCACAGGAGGTCTTTTCTCAGGCACCGAAGGAGAAGCAGATGCCCGAAGTATTTCTTCTACTTTCGGAGCTTCTTCTCTTGGAGTTGTTGTTCTCGCTACTGTTCCTACCTTGGATGTCTTATAATTTTCACCAAGAGAAGCAAGTTCTACAACACTCCCGGGAACCTGCCTGAACCACAATTCATCAACAAGCGAAAGAACCGATCTTTTATCTTGCCCTGAAATACCTTGAATATTTTTCTTGACAAGCGTTATTTCTTTAGGCGCATAAAGAAAAGTATAGGGCAAATCATCCCTGATTATCTCCTGAAATTCATATAGAGCCTTCTTAGCTTTTTCTCTATCAAGAGATAAAAGGGCTTCCCCAATAAGGCTATCTATTTTTGAATTCTTATACCCAACAAAGTTGTAAATTCCATTCGAACCCCATATCTGAAATGGATTAAATTCCTTTTCAACATCCCATCCCAATATATAAGCATCAAATTCTTTACTGAACAAACGCTTAATCAACTCTGAACCGGAAAGGGCCACGATTGAAGACTGAACTCCAACATCTTTAAGATCCGAAACAACACTTTCGGCTACTTTTCTTCTGATAGTATTTTCTTCCTCAACAAGTATCTTTATATTTAGACCCTGATAATATTTTTGTCCTCTTCTTTTCGAATAACCAGACTCTTCAATTAGACCAATCGCACTTTCTTTATCTTTTCTAATTCCTCTTAAGCTTGGATTATAAGCCCAATGTTCCGGAGTTATCGGTCCATTGACAACTTGCCCATAATTCTCCAGAACATCAGAAATTATTTTCCTTCGATCTATAGAAATACTGAAAGCCTGCCTGAGCTTTTTATCGGAAAAACGCTCAATATTCCAACCAATATATGTATAAGATCTTCCCGGAGTAAGAACTTTCCTGTAAGAATTAAGGGTATCATAATTATTCCCCGGAGGCAAATCGAAAGCCAAATCAACATTCCCCAGCTCCAGTTCACCTAAAAGCTCATCCATAGAAGAAGGCGTATAAAAAACCATTCTATCTACAGGAGCTCTACCTCTAAAATAATTAGGATTTGCGGTCATTTCGATCCATTTCCCCTTATTCCATTCTTTCATTTTATATGGTCCCGAACCTACAGGATTAACATCGAAATCAATACCCGTAAGGTTATCTTCCTTTTCCAAAATATGCTTTGGGATCGGACGTATATTTGTACTCTGCAATTCACCGGCAAACACCTGTTTGAGATTAAACCGGACTCGTCTTGAACTAAGAGCTTCCACGCTCTCAACATAATTCAATTTTTGCGCAAGTGGAGATTTGTTCTTGCTGCTAAGTATTTGCTCTACTGTAAAAACGACGTCTTCAGCTGTTACAGGTTTTCCATCATGCCAGGCAGCTCCCTTTGCGATAGTATAAGTAATGGATTTCAGATCTTCCGAATAAATCCAGGATTCGGCAAGGGCGGGTCGTACTTTTCCATCAGGTTTTTCGGAAATTAAAGGTGTAAACAATTGACCGGCAACAGGAGAAAGCCCCGAAAGAGAAGGATATATAGGATTCAAATTAGATGGCTCATTAAACACCGCTATTATTAATGTGCCCCCTTTGTTACCGCTATACCGGAATTCTTCTATTTTTTGACACCCGGATAAAAACAATATAAACAAAAATATAAAAAAAAGACCAAAACCCAGCTTTCTCATTGAAGCCTCCTTTTCTTTTAAAATTAAGGGAAATATATAATTAGTCAAGGGTTTATTTTGTTTTTCCCTTACATCCAGAGTCCTTATATTCTTTAATTCTAATTTGGCTCGGCTGCACTACTCAAGCTTAAAATGAACCGGAAAGGAATAACGCACAGCAACCGGCTTATCTCTTTGCATTGCCGGAGAGAATTTAAGGTTTCTTGCGTTTTCAACTGCAATTTTATCTAAAGTAGGATAAAAAGACTTCGCCAGTATAACATTTCTGACATTACCTTCTTTGTCTATCCACAATTCCAGGTAAACAGTACCTTCGACACCTAACATTATTACCGATTTAGGATATTCGAACTTTACCTTATCAAGATTCAGTGGTTTAGGCGGAACATCATATGCAACAAACCGAGGTGGCTCAAATTCGATCACGGGTACTTTTCCACCCTCATCGTTAAAATTTGTCTTGTCAATAGTCCGAGCTTCTACATCTTCATCACTCTTCGCAGCTACCGGCATCTTCGGTCTACTTGGAGGAGGAGGTTTAGCTATATTTTCTAATTGAGGCGGCATTATATCGATTATTATAACATTGCCCACTTTAGGCTTATATGGTTTTGTTTCAAATTCGGGTATAAAGATAAATCCAAGAATAAAAACAACAAGTGTCACTAAAAAACCAATCCTGACATGCAGTCTAAACATCTTTTTTAAACTATAACTTTTTTCATCCATATCCTCCTCCTGTTAATTTTTTATTTATAATTTAGATACATGTTAAAAAATAAAGTTCCCTTCCCACCACCCACAACAAAATAACGTTAACCACAAAGACCTTAAAGTTCTTAATTGTTACTCCCCACAACCCATTTTTTAACAACAAATAGCACAAATTGCACAAATGAATTAACAACAGTTATTTTTTTGAAAAAACAGAATTTTTTTATTCGTGTTATTCGTGTGATTTGTTGTTCCTACTGGTAGTTTGGGATCGAGTCTTAAAAAAAACAAAGTTATATTTTTTCTTTGTGTTCTTTGTGTACTTTGTGGCAAAGTTTAGGTGCCAGACACCAGGTCTCAGGTCCCAGTTATGACTTTGGACTTGGGACATTGGACTTTGGACTGAATATTTTTTCAAAATGGTGTTGACATTTCCAAATTGAGATATATTTATTGCTATGTTTTTTGTAGAAAAAGGAATCAAAAAAAACATTGAAAACCCACGGGCAAATTCCCTCAAAGAAGATATCTTCTTGCTCGGTATATTTTCGATAGAAAGAATATGGATAAATGAGATATTTTACCTTGAAGGGACATTAAGCATCAGCGCCATCGAAAAACTAACAAAAGAAGTACTGGTAGATCCCTCTCTCGAGGAATATTCAATAAACAAATTACTCCGGAGAAAAGGAAAATCTACAACTATTGTATATAAACCGGGAGTTTTTGACGGAGAGGGAGAAACTTTAAAAGAAGTTGCCAACAGTCTTAATTATAAAGTATCAAAAACAAAAACAGGTAAACGCTATATATTTAAGGGGAAAATATCTGAAAAAGACCTCGAAACAATCCGGAACCGGATTTTGATGAACGACCTTATACAGATGACCGTAGACCCTATGAAAGTCGAATTTCCTCATCCCTCGGTATATAAATTCAAAAAAAATATAATTTCAATAAGAAAAGCAACCGATAAAGAATTAATCGACATATCAAAAAAAGGACTGCTTGCCCTAACCCTTGAAGAGATGAAATCGATTAAACAATATTTCATCAACGAAGGCAGAGAACCAACAGATTTAGAACTTGAAACCATAGCTCAAACGTGGAGCGAGCATTGCTGTCATAAGACTTTTAAATCTCCTATTAAATGTGTTGAGCCGGGAACCATCAAAAAAGGCAGTTTATTTAAGTATATCAAAGGGGCAACCGAAGAAATAAACAAAAGCAACGTATTGCTCTCCTTCTCCGACAACGCCGGAGCCATAGAGTTCAACAATGAATACGCGGTTACATATAAGGCAGAAACACATAATCATCCATCGGCACTTGAGCCTTATGGAGGTGCCGAGACAGGGGTTGGCGGAGTAATAAGAGATACAATGGGATGCGGTCTTGGAGCAAAACCGATCGCGTCAACCGATATTTTTTGTTTTGGAGATCCCAAAACCAAAAGAAAAAAGTTACCTCCGGGAGTTCTTCATCCTCAAAGGATAGTCCGCGGCGTAATCGCAGGTGTGAGAGATTATGGAAATAAAATGGGAATTCCGACGGTCGGCGGTGCGGTATATTTTGATAAAGACTTCAATTACAATCCCCTTATCTTTGTCGGAAGCGTGGGAATAATTAAGAAAAAACATTTAAAAAAGGAAGTTCGGGAAGGAGATATTATTATCGCCGTAGGCGGAAAAACAGGAAGAGACGGAATCCATGGCGCGACCTTTTCGTCTTTAAGTCTTGACGAATTATCTCAAGACGTATCCGGAGGCGCCGTTCAAATCGGAAACCCTATTGAAGAGAAAAAGATGCTCGATGTTCAAATGGTAGCAAAAGATAAAAACCTCTACCGCGCGGTAACCGATTGCGGCGCGGGTGGGTTTTCTTCCGCGATCGGAGAATTGGGAGAAAAGGTAGGAGCTACCGTAAACCTTGAAAAAGCACCTTTAAAGTACCAGGGACTCTCATATTGGGAAATCTGGGTTTCCGAATCACAGGAAAGAATGGTGCTGGCTGTACCACCGGAAAATCTGAAAAAGATAAAAGAAGTTTTCGAAGAGGAAAACGTAGAATTGACAGTTATCGGAAAATTTGGCGGCGAAAGATTAATTTTAAAATACAATAGAGAAACAGTCGGAGACCTTGACCCTGATTTTCTTTTCAACAAAGTACCTATTCCCGAAAAAAGTATAAAAATTAAAAAATACGATAGAAAACCATCCTCCTTTAAGCCGCTTGTCGAATTCGAGAAAACCCTTTTAAAAATCCTTTCATCCAAAAATATCGGCAGCAGAAGATGGATAACCGAACAATATGACCATGAAGTTCAGGGAGGAAGTGTATTAAAACCGTTCTGTGGAAAAAAATCTCCTTCTGACGGAGCCGTAATAAGACCTCTTCTGAATTCAAAAAAAGCGGTTGTTTTGGGTTTCGGGATAAATCCGGCTTACGGAAAAATAGATCCGTACAGAATGGCTGCTTCGGTTATTGAAGAATCTTTACGTAATCTAGTCTCTGCAGGCGGAAATATTGAAAATACGATTCTTCTTGATAATTTTTGTTTCGGTGACGTCTCCAACGAAGAAGTTTTTTCCGATCTATTAGAAACAACAGAGGCATGCTACGATTACGCGAAAATATTTAAAACTCCATTTATCTCCGGGAAAGATAGTCTAAATAACTTTTTTACAATGCAAGGAAACGGTAAGAAAAGAATCTCGATACCCCCATCACTGCTTATTTCTTCAATGTCTGTGATAGACGATTATAACTATTCTATGACCTCTAATTTCAAGGGAGAAAATAACTATATTTATTTAATAGGAGAATCCAAAAATGAACTCGGCGGCAGCGAACTTTCAAGAATACTTGGAATAAAGGGCATGGTTCCCGAAGTAAACGGAAAACTTGCATATAAAACATTAAAAAAACTTAGCATAGGTAACCGAAATAAATTTTTCCTTTCCATACACGATTTATCAGAAGGCGGACTGGCAGTAGGACTTTCCGAGATGACTTTTTCTAATAACATCGGATGCGAAATAGATATTTCTCTAATCAAAACTGCTCTCCGTAACGATATATTACTATTCAGCGAATCAAATTCAAGATTCATAATCGAAGTAGAAGAAGCAAATATAAAGGCAGTCGAAAAACTTCTAAAAGACATCCCGCATTACAACATAGGAAAAACACAAGGAAATTCTCTAGTAATAAAAAATAAAAATAAGACTTTAATAAACATAAAAGCAGATAAACTTTCCGAAAAATGGGAAGGGGCAGTAAAGTGGTAAAGGCTCTGATTCTAAGAGGACCGGGAACCAACTGCGATAAAGAAACAGGTTTCGCGTTCGAAAAAGCCGGCGCAGAGGTAGAATTCATATTCGTAGATGCTCTGCTTAAAAACCCTGAAAAATTATCAAACAGTCAAATACTTGCAGTTCCGGGGGGATTCACCTACGGAGATGACCTGGGAGCAGGAACTGCTATGGCAGCAAGGCTCACCGCTATAAAAGATGAAATTCGAAATTTCGTAGACAAAAGCAATTTAGTCATTGGGATATGCAATGGGTTCCAGATACTTATTAAAATGGGATTACTACCGGGATTTAAAAACGCTAAAGTGACTTTAACGCTGATACCCGGAGCAACATTCAGAGACCAATGGCTTAATTTAAAAGTGGAAAGCTCGCGTTGTGTTTTCACAAAGAGAATAAAAACCTTGCATGTACCAATGGCTAACAGTGAGGGCAGACTCTTTATCGGCGATGATTCGACGAAAAAGAAAATAGAAGAAGAAGATTATATCGCACTTAAATACGTCGGAGAAGATCCAACCAATTCGAGTATGCAAATAGCGGGATTATGCGATAGAACAGGCAGAATATTAGGACTGATGCCTCATCCGGAAAGGAATATATTCAAACACTCTCCCCCCGAATGGCAGGATGGTAAACCGGGAGGAGAAGGACTGCAGGTATTTAAGAATGCTGTTGAGTATTTTAAATAGTTGCAAAAACGCAACAGTTAGAGGGTTGGAGCGTTAGAGAGTTAGAGAGTTTTAAAAATTTACGAACCAACGAACCAACGACCCAACGAACCAACTAAAAAAAGTAACAACAAATTGCACAAATAACACGAATAAAGGAAAAAAATAATCTTGAATAAATCACAAGACAATGCATATTATTATTAAAAGGAGAATTTTTTAAATGATTGAAATAATTTTACCTGCAGCGTACTTTTTAATAATAGTATTTTTGATATATATTTCTTTTGCTAAAATCAAGCCTACCATTGAGAAATATACGGACATAGAAATGCAAAAACTTAAGACTCTTGATTCGTATAAGCTACTTTACGTAGAATACAGAAAAATATGTAAAAAAAATGGTTTATCTTTGCGATACAGCAATATGTTTATTGTTACTCATGTTCTTGCTTTAGTAATATTACTTTTATGGATTTCTAAGTTTTAAAAATTAGAGGGTGTAGAAGGGGAATTCTAACTTCCAACTACTAACTTCTTTATTTACAACAAATTACACAAATATCACAAATTATCTTTATTTTTTTGACTCATGACTCACGACACACGACTCATGACTTAATTATTAACCATTCAACTTAGATTCAAAGAATCTACATATTTGTCCAATGTCTAGATTTGACCTTAGATATATGTATTTGCTCTACATAAAAAAGCGGTAGTCATAGATTTCGTTTACAATTTCTGGCGCTTGCTTAACAATATCTGCAAAAACCTTAGAGTAAACTAGAGTCGCAGGCATTGTCTTATAAAGTGTGTTGTTATTCCAATCCACTTTTGTTAGAGCAAGAACACTTGAACAAGTATCATGCCACCCTCCTTGCCCGGAAAACCTCCTTAACATTATGGGCGAAGGCAAAGGTTTTAATGATGCTTCTTTAAAGACAGGACGACTGGAATTCGCCACATTAACATCCATAACGCTACCTTGGGTCCAAAGAAGACACTCCGTCTTACTGATAGGTTGGTATATTCCTCGGTCTACAGGATAATTTGCCGGGATGATTCTTCGACCTGACTTATCAAATTTTAAGCCATACCAATTTGTTCCTCGTACAACTTGGATAAGCTCCACTTCTGTTCCATCACTAAATGCATCAAATGCTCCTTGTATCTCTTCATCAGTGAAATGTGATGTTTTATGAATAAATATTTTCTTAGGTACTCTACCTCCATGACTTCCTTGATATAAAAGTAAACTTCGGGATAAAACAAACTGCATTTCCTGATACCTGAGGTATGGATTACCCCTGCTATCAGTTTCATATTCTTTCGTATCATATGCTACAAATTCGAAGCCGGTACCATCGGGATCAAAAACTTGACTACAGCATGTTGTGTATTCATTGCCCTCACGTAACTTTTTAATTGCATAGCTGAGTCCAATATATGCTTCATCCTTATTTAAATCGGCTAGTTTCCACGGAATACCTCCAGCTTTTGTATATAATGCGACACTAAGCCCCCACATAACATTGGCCCTACAATTTCGCTCAAACGCTACATCATTTATAATTTGTATGGTTAATCCAATAGGTGCTACTTTAGCTTTAATTCGATCATGCAGATTGAACCCTTCATATTCAAAAGAGTTTTTCCATGTCTCAGGTAAGTATAACAATAAAACGTCGAAGGAATGCCTTTCTTTTAAAATCTTACCTATAGAGTGCATTATAATATCAACCAGTTTATCCCCATCCCTAGCCCGAGCATATTTTACACATTCTTCTGGGGCTTCAAATCTAAGGTTATTATCTGGTTCCACTAAAGGAATTCGAAAGATATTCTGGAATCCATCATATTGCAAATAATAGTTTAGTGCTTCTTTCGGAATTGCACTAGAATTCAATTCTACTATAATGCTATCAAGTTTTTTCAAGGAATCCGAAGGAGCGAAATAAGCAAGTCTGACTTCATTTGGGAAACCAAGGCTGGCACTATACGGACCATAATTAGTTAAACCTCTCAATGGATGAGTATCTATATTAGAATCCCTAAATAGTAGCTTCGGTTCAGGCAGAATTTTGTATTGAGGTAGTATATTCAGAGGTTCATTCATTTATATTACCCTCTTTTGCTATATGCTGTTTGAGTATTAATCTTAAATGAAGAAGGGTAGGCGGTATCAGAATGAGAAGAAAACTCAACTTCTTTATTTACCCCTCCAAATAAAACTTCTATCCATGCGTTAAGCAAATAATGCGATTTATTATTGTATCTATGTATCTTTTTTCTACGTAAAAAATCTCGCATTTCTTCACGCATTTTTAATGGACTGATCCAAATATCTGGCTTAAGCAATAACCAGAGTATTCCATTCTTTTCTTCAAGTTTTAAGGAGACTGCTTCAGCCCAAAATATCTCATCACTTCCTGTTATCTTACCTGCTATAGCCCCCGAATCCCCAATAACATCCTTAAGAGGCTTCAGGACAACTTTATTTACGGGGCTATCATTAACAACAGCGTAATAGGTTCGATATCTTTTTCTTAAAACTAAAGCGCCTTGAGAACATATTGCTTTCGCTAAAGCTTCTTCGAAAAAAGCTTTCACAAAACTTGTTTCGGCTATAGAAGCTACAGGATTTTCGAAACTATAATCTTCAATCGTATTTATATTTTCCTTCCCAAGAACATTAAAAATTTCTTTACTTGTTCCCCAAAAAAGAATTTTATCAATATAAGTCCAAGTTATATTGAGTCCATACTTTGGGAATTTTTCTTTCAATTCACTATAAGTTAACGCTTTTGCGCATTCCACCATTCCACAAATATTAGGGTAATCGGTAATCGCTAAAGCATTTGTCCTAAGAACTGGGAATTCTTTCCCAGGCTGCGGCAAATTAATACATACAGGCAATATTTTACTTGTTTGTACTTTTAATTCTAAGTCTCTTGGTTTCTCAGAAATTTGACGCCATATTCTTGAAAGCATAATGTCAAAACTTCCAGTTTCAATTGTATGTGCCTTTACATCTTTTTTTCTAGCCAATTCAATCAAATCTCTAACTGATTCTAAAATTTCCGACTCACGTGTAGTGGCCCAAAAGATCCCTTTAGGAAAGGCATTATCTTGTTCAAGTGTCTCCCTGAACATATTCATTACATTATCATCACGTCCACTATATCCAGATACAATAAGACCATATCTATTTGCGGCAGCCTTAAAACATTCTTGTATTTTTTCATCGTTTTTGAGTAAGTCTCGCTCAAGATTTTTTATACTTTTATATCGAAAATCTCCGTGTATTTTTGCATAAATTGGAAAATCCTCATTATTTAATGCATTCAAAGCAGCATAAGACCCCTCAAGATGATATACAGGTAAATTCTTTCCTGATATTTTAGAAAAAGCTGTTTCTAGGACTTTATCAAAGTTAGTGGTAAACACTATTTTACCAATACCCATTTCTAAAATGGCTGCTAACGCCCTATGCCCTATGCTCAAGTGCATTTCCGGCGGAGAGAATAATTCTTTAATATATCTTTGTTGTAAATCATAATCAGTACCAAACATAAGTTCAAAATAGAAAGAATACTCATCCTTACTCCCAAGTTTAGGATAACCCTTGCTATCAAAATAGCTTTGAATTTTTTCTTTTATAGCTTTTTTATTAATATCGTGGTCCTCAATATCCTGATTTTCTTGATTGCAATAATATTTCTTTTTGAGATCCCAAACAATATCAGTGGCAGTGGGTATACCGGCGGATCTCGATGTTCCCGCGCCAAGAAACCACATAATCTGCTTAGAATTTTGAATATAATAATTTAAAAATTCATTTTCTTCCATCTTCAAAAACCTGAACCAACTTTTCATCCCTTTGCATTAATATTATTTTATTCATAAGAATAAAGAAAATGCCTATAATAGTCAAGGGGCTATTTATAGTATTTCTTGAATACTACTATTGACATTTAGTTCTTTTTTCGATATTATATATAAAGAAGGAGGTAAAAAATGGGATATAGGGGGACAATCAGATCTATTAGTGCTCTTTCAAGGAGTATAGAACGTGATGCAAGAAAACGGCAGGCTGAGCTTGAGCGGCAAAAAAAATACCTTGCTAAGATGCAGGAATTAGAACGTGCTCAATATGAAGTATCAGAACACGAGAATAAAGTTGAATTATTGCAATCTATTCATAAAGAATGTGGAGAAACATTAAATTGGAAGCAATTATTAGAGGCCAAACAGCCAGTCAAACCCGAATATAGCCGGAAGGCAGAAGGAGCCGCAAATGTAAAACTGGTAAAATATCATCCAAATTTTATTGATAGGATTTTTTCTCTCCAAGAGAAAAAAAGGAAGAAATTAAAAGAAGCTATAGTTTCTGCTATCGAGAAAGACAAAACTGAGTATCAAAAGAAAGTTGAAGAATATAATAAAAATTTAAAAAATTGGGAACAAGTAACTGATTTGGCAAAAAAAGTATTATCGGGTGATGTCGAGGCTTACATATCTGTTATTGAAAACGAAAATCCTTTTGAGGAGATTAAGCAATTCGGTACTGGACTCAAATTTGCACCAGTGAACAAAGATATTGTCTCAGCCTCTATGATAGTGGAATCGCCAGATTTTATCCCTTCGGAAATAAAGACACTTCTGAAGAGTGGAAAATTATCGGTAAAATCAATGCCTATCACAAAATTCAACGAATTGTATCAAGATTTTGTATGCAGCTGCTCTTTGCGGATCGCCAGAGAATTATTTGCACTTTTACCTATAAAAATGGCTATAATTAATGTCTATGGGAATCTATTGAATAAAGCTACAGGTCATAAAGAAGATACTCCTATATTATCGGCGGCTGTTTCAAAATCAACACTTGACGGGTTAAACTTAGACTTGATAGACCCTTCGGATTCAATGTCTAATTTTATTCATAAAATGGACTTCAAGAAAAGCGAAGGCTTTAGGCCCGTGAACCTTATTGATCCAAATGAGCTTATTTGATTTGCATTGAGGGTTCACGTCTCATTTTTCGAATTTCCAAAAACCTAAGATCCAAAACCTAACACCTAAAATTGCATACCACCATTGACATTTAGTTCTTTTTTCAGTATCATCTTTTAGAAATGGATACAAATAATTATGAAGAAGGTTTTCGCTTAGCATTTGAAAATGCAAAGAGGCTTTTTAAGGCCGCAGAAGCATTGGAAAAAGAAAAAGAATTTCCTATTGCCAATTCACTTTTAATTTTAGCCGCAGAGGAAGGTATTAAAGCATACACAATCCTTATTAAATATTTTTTGCCTGATAAAAACCTGGAGATGTTTAAGTCTGTATTTGAAGATCATACTTTCAAACTTAACGTCTTAAGGGGCTTTGTTCTCTGGATAGAGCTAATGAAGAAGTTCATAGAATACTATTATCTTCCAGCACTTCAGAATCTCGATAAACCTTACAAAGAAGTAAAAAAGCTCAAATCTAAATATATAGCCAATTTTGTTAATTGGGCTAAAAAGGATCAGAGAGACAAGAAAAATGGACTTTTAAAACAACTCAACTGGTGGAAACATGCAAAGGCGATGAAGGAAAACGGATTTTATGTAAGACATAATAAAGGGAAATGGTTTGTGCCTACAGCAATAAAAAAAACGCACTATTTAAGGACAAAAAAATACGTCGAAGCGAATTTTCAAATATTAGAGTACCTCTATGATCTCGATTTTAATGATAAATCTACACAAGAGGATTTTTCCCAAGTAAAACAATCAATGGAGAAAATTTATAAGGAAAAAATAGAAGGGACACTAATGTCAACAGGGTCAGGTCTTCTTTGAAAAGTGTCAAACACTTAGTTTGTTGGGTTTATAGTGTTCATAGAGTTCGTTGGGTCACAAGCAAAAGACATATTTTTTTATTTCTGGGGTTAAATTAATCTTTTTTTACCTCCTGTTTAAGTTAACATTAAAATTATTTGAGAAGTTAACATTTCCCAATTTTCCCATTTTTCAATTTTTCTGATTCGTTCTTTGTGTCCTCGTGGATAATTCAATCTTGACATTGTCCATAAAATACCTACAATTTAAATAATGAAAGATATAAAGAAAAATATTATTATTCTTCTCTGTATCAGCTACATATATATTATCTATACAATTCTCATGATTTTTTTTATTGGTCCGCCCTTGGGTTCTTATTTGTTTGCTCCGCCTTGGGCCCGTTTTACAATGTTTTCCCTACCTCGAGTCAGTTCTTGTTATCCACCTTATTGTTATATGTTATTGTTTCCTTTTTATATGTTTTTATTATTCGCTGCAGTTATAGACTATATTTGTGTTTCTTATATATCCAAGGGCAATAAGATATTTTATCGAATTGCATGTTATCGTTCACTTATTACATGCCTTCTTGGTTTTTTGCTTTTTATCTTAGGCCGTTTCGTATTCATACCGAACTATTTCACACCATTGCCTCTAATGATTGAAGGATTTACTCATTTTCTCTTCTATGGAACTATTTTTACATTGCTAATGATAAATGAGAGAAATATAGAGGGGTCAGGTCTTGTTTTTTGAATTTCTAAAACCTAAGATCCAAAACCTAAAGTTGCATACTACCATTGACATTTAGTTCTTTTTTCGATATTATTTATAAAACTAAATGGAGGGATTATGAAGGAATCATTTCTTGTTTTATTTCTTTTGGTTATTGTTAGTTGCGGAAAAGAACTTCCTCAAAGAGAAGAAATAAAACCTCAAGTAGAAGAAAAACCTTTTCTGGAAAAAGAATACCGCCTTATAAAAAGAGAAGACCTCAGTATTGGCCCTTATAAGAGTTTTCCTGGCGCAAAACGTATGCAATACAGTATAGAAGTTTCTTCGAAAAAAACGGATAATGAAATAAAAACAATACTAAAAAAAGCTGTTGAAAATCTCAAAGAAGATTGGGACGCTTTAGCAGTTCATCTGTTTCTTGAAGGAACCGACCTTCCTTATGCTATAGCTGATTGGGCTCCTTACGGAAAATGGGAAAAGGCGAGAAAGGGACAATCTAAGTTAAATTTTAAAATCTCAATTCAAATATTTAAAAACAGAAGACCCTCTGGAGAATCCTTAAAAGAAAAATGGGGTTTATCTTCTGAAAAGAGGAAAGAAATATATTGGAATATTAATGAGGCTTATGATAAAGCAATGAATGAAGCAGTCAAAAAATATAAGTATGATGCAATGAAACAGATTGATTACGAAAGGTTTTTTCAAAAAGAATATTTGAGAAAAATAAGAGAAAAATATAATATTACCGAAGAGCAACAAAAACAAATTCAAATTGAAGGAGTTAAAAACAATTGGCCTGCGCCTGAATTGTAAAACATATAGACGGTATATCTGTATCAACATGTATCTGGTGTATCTGGGGTCAGACCTTCTTTGAAAAGTGTGTATAAATGGGGTCAGACCTTGAAATGTGAGTTATTTACTAAAACCTAATGGTGTAAATGGGGTCAGACCTTGAAATGTGAAAAGAAAAATAGCTGACAGCCGACTGTAAGAATTGTCAATTTTGAATTTTGGATTGGAATTAGATTTTAATTTTTGACTCGTGCCTGTGGACTCGTGACTGAATTTCCTTTTCGGAAATTCCTTCTTGACTGATAAACTTATTAATCTATTATTATGCTATGAATAGAAGAAATATTATTATAGGAATATTAATTGGAATCACAATTGGATTTGTAGACAGTCTCTTCTTCGAATATGAATTCAAATTATATTATTTAATACCATTAACACTGTTCTTTATATTTGTATACACAATAAATATCTTTATTCATGAGATTGGTCATATGTTTTTTGGAAAATTAGTAAAAATAAATACCTGGAAAATAAGAATATGTAAATGGGGTCATGTGTAAATGTGTAAATGGGGTCATGTGTAAATGGGGTCAGACCTTGAAATGTGAAAAGAAAAATAGCTGACAGCCGACTGTAAGAATTGTCAATTTTGAATTTTGGATTGGAATTAGATTTTAATTTTTGACTCGTGACTCGGTGCTACGCACCGCTCTTGACATTGAATATTCCCTTAGGTATGTTATACAATAATAAAGATGATTGAAAATCAAATGTCCAATAACGTTACCAAAGTGGTTAAAAGAGGGGCTAAAACCGGAGCCCTTATCGGTCTTTTTGGCTGGATTTGCATATTCGCAATTCTTGTAGCCGCAAGCATAATCATTGTACGGTCTAATCCTGAGTACATACCCGATCTTACCCGTTTGGGTTTAAAGGAAATATTAACATTATTTTCGAGCAACCGTCTACTTAGAGTCCTATCGCGCATTTCTCTTCTTCTTCTATTTCTACTGCCTACATTACCTCTTATAGTAGCGGCTTTAGGAGCTTCTCTATCGTACCTGGCCCATAAAACAAAGCTGGACCCTGAAGGATTTGGATGGCCTTCCCTAAAATGGGCTTTTAGATCTCTGTTTACTTGGCCCGGTATAGCATTATTGCTGGCAATTCAAGCTTTAATAATTGTTGGCACAATTTTTTTAGATATGAGCTACCAATCATGGACAGAAATAGCATTAAGCCACCTATTATGGATAAGAATAGCATCAGCAGCGCCTGTGTTTTTTACCTCTTTAGCTATTCCTCTCATTGTATGCAACACCGATACTGCCTCAATTACCATTAGTCGTTCATGGTGGAGGCCGAAGTGGCCCGGATGGAAAGTGTTTGTAGTGTTTCTACTGCTTGTGGCCTTAAATACGATTCTCAAATCTATACACTATGTTTTAGTCTTAATACCTATATCCTCTGCCGCCATCTTAATAGTAACTCTCTTTCAGGCTTCCGTGCTCCTGTCTCGGTCTATACGTATTTCTACTATCGCTGAAAAGATCTTTCAGCGGCAAATAATTAGCCCGTGGATAGCATATAACTTGTTCTTTGCACTAACAGTTTTAATTATTTCTATTCCTTTTCTTTCTGTTGACCTTTTTATGTCAAATATGTTACCTTCAATCTTTTATCTATATGAAGAACAGGGTATGCCTGTGCCTCCTATATGGCATCTCTGCGATACAACATTCGATTTTATTAAAGATCACCTGCGTTATTTTAATTTTACCAAAGCATTGTTATATTGGTTGGGCGTGACCCGACTCGGATGGAAAATCGGCTTACACAAACTTTCCTAAAATAGAAGGACCATATCTTATTTTTTGAATTTTTTAACAACAAAAAAAATCCTTTTAAATCTGAGTCAATCCGCGTCCTATTTCTGTTTTTGAATTTTCAATTTGCAACTTGCAATTTACAATTAAATACTGAGAAGTGCCTTCGTGTGAGAATTCGTCCTTCAAAACCGTATTGACTTAAAGCATCAAAATCCTTACAATATAAAATAAAGGAGGTAAGAAAAAGATGGAATCTTTTTTTATTAATAAGTATAAATTTCAATTTTTCATTATTTTCCTGAATATTTTTCTAACACCCCAAATTGGATTTTCATGGGGAGAAAGAAAACATCCAATAGACGAAGTATTAGTTCGGGAAATTCTTCTTACTGAGGATTACGTTTTTTGTGGTACTAATGCTTCCTGGGGAACAAATAAGTTTGGGCTTTTTGTCTTTGATAGAAGAACAGAAACCTGGAGCAACTATTGCAAAGGTAACGATTTCCCTTCAAATAAAATCAATAAGATCGAGAGAGAAGGACAGAATGTCTATATTAGAACTTGGAATAATTCGGGTCCCATAGTTCGTTTTGATCTAAATACCGGGAAACATAAAACAGTTAAAAAAGAATCTTTCAAATTTAGCACACCAGGTTTTAATCTCAAAATTGCTGCGAAAAATTATAATTTCGTATTGGATTCTATCGTTGTTAGCAGTGACAATAAAGAAGAAGTATATCGCCCTTCCACCCCCCCACCCCAATATACTCAAACTCCTGAAGTTTTGAGGCTTGGATTTAGTTTCTCATATCCTATATTTTATGAAAACAAGATATACTTCGCTTATAACTTCCATGAATATTACGAATCTTCTACCAAAGGTATAGGCAGTTTTGATATCAGTGATAATTCATTCGACTTTTATCCATCAAAAAACTTCAAAATTGGAGACGTTACGGATTGTTTCATCTATAATTCATATATAATTTTCCCCACCGCAGACTTTGGTTATGAAGGAAACGCAAGGCGTGCAGTTGGATTTGTTGAGTTTTCTCCCACCGACTCCAGTTTCAAAATATGGAACGAGTTGCCATTTCCAAGCGATTCAGTTGCGCTCTTCGGTTTAGAACAAGATAGTCTTGAATACTGGATAGGAACCGATAGGGGCGTTTTCAGGATAAACAAGAAAACAGGGAAATGTATTCACTATGGAATTAAAAAAGGATTGATGCCGAGAGATGGAATAAATGTATATTCTCAGTACGGAGAATATCCCATAAATCAATATCCTGTTGTAGCTGAATTAAATAAATGTGATACCGCAAAAATATTGGGAGTTTTAAATGGCTGGTGTGAAATTAAGGCTCCTGCAAAGATTAAAGGGTATGTCTCGAGCTCTGATGTGGCAGAAGAAATAGCTCCATCTGGCAGAAAAAATCCCAGAAAAGTGAGACTTAAAACTGATAAAGGCAGGATTGAAGTCAAAATCCGTTCAAGCGATGAATCAAACAACTTGCTGGTTCTTGGCGGATGGGAGAATCCGCCAGAAGATGAATATATTTGTGTTGGTGGAGCCGGAAGAAAAAATTTGATTAAGTGGTACAGAATAATAATTCCTACCGCATGGATTAAAATGGATGACTTAATCTTCTCTTTTGAGGAAATAAAATAAAAAAATCCTGTAAATCTGCGTCCAAATTTTAGGATTTGGGATTTGGGAATTGGGATTTAATAATTTTGAATTCTGAGTTTTTAATTCAACATTCATAATTACTGTTGTGTCTTCGTGGTTATTTCAATCTTGACAAACTTCTAAAAATCTCTACAATTTAAATTATGAAAAATAAGAGAAAGAAAATAATAATTCTTCTCCGTATTAGCTATATATACATTATCTATACAATTCTCCTAACTTTTTTTATTGGTCAGCCCTTGGGTATATATTCGTTTGCTCCGCCTTGGGCCCGTTTTACAGTGTTTTCCATATATCGAGTCCGTTCTTGTTACGAACCTTCTTGTTATAAGTTATTGACTCCATTTTATATACTTTTATTATTCGCTGCAGTTATAGACTATGCTTGTGTTTATTATATATCCAAAGGCAATAAGACATCTTATCGAATTGCATCTTATCGTTCACTTATTACATGTCTTCTTGGTTTTTTGCTTTTTATCTTAGGCCGTTTCGTATTCGTACCGCACTATTTCACACCATGGCCTCTAATGATTGAAGGATTTATTCATTTTCTCTTCTATGGAACTCTATTTTCCTTGTTGATGATGAATAAGAGAAAGAAGAGGAGATGAAGACAAAAATTGAGGGGTCAGGTCTTGTTTTTTGAATTCTTCAACAAACAAAAAATTCTCTTAATCCTTTTTAAATCTGCGTCCCAATTTTAGGATTTGGGATTGAATAATTTTGAATTCTGAGTTTTTGATTTTGAGTTTTTAATTCAACATTAAACATTCAACATTCATAATTAACTCAGTGTCTTCGTGGCAGCCCATCCAAATATCTTCTAATAATACTCTTTACGATATTACTTTCCTCAGAATCGATAATCTTTTCAAATTTTCCCTTTACATCTTCCCCTCCAAGTAGGCAAAGACCTCTTGCCGCATACTCTCTTCTTTTCCAGTCGGGATGCTCTAAATTTTCGAATAAAATATTTTCTACCCTATCTCTATATTTTGAACTATTCTGGCGTACCGCTTTCGCTCCAATCAGTAATAATTCGCAATGAAAATCCTTTTCTACCTTTTTCTCTATATATATCAACAGGGTCAGCCCTTGAATTGTGAAAAGATTTCATTAAATTATAATACTAATGTACAATTATTTATAGAAAAGGAGGTTTATTATGAAGAAGAAAATATTTTTATTACTTGTTTTTTTTATTTGTAATACGTTTGTTTTTTGTAAATCATATGGTTGGGGGGAGATAAAATATGCTCAAACCACTACAAATGTAAGAGAAAATCGGAATACTAATTCAAGAGTAGTAAGGCAATTACAACCAAGGGAAGAAGTAAAGGTAGATTTTTTGAGGAATAACTGGTATGCGATTTTTGAAGTAGAAGAAAGTAAAAGGGAGGAGGGTAGGGCTTTTGGATATGTATATGCTCCTTTATTAAAACAAAATCCCCCTTTAAATTTTAGAAATACTTATTGGGGTATGAGTATTGCAGAGGTAAAAAAATCGGAAAATAGTAAATTTGAGTATGTTGATACATTAGATAAGGAAGGGTTTGCTTATTTAGGAGGTAGTGTTAGAGTATCTGGTATAGAGTGTGGATTTAACTACACTTTTGCTAATAATAAACTTGCACGAGGAAGATATACTGATACAGAAACCTATAGAGATCCTAATGAGTATATAGACGATTATTACAAATTGAAAAAATATCTAATAAGTAAATACGGCGAACCAATACCTCCTCGTAGGAGTGAAATGGTGTGGAAAAATGAACGGTATAGAGATAATAGAAAATATTGGGGACGTGCTATTATGGAGGGTCATTTAATCTTCGGTGTGAAATGGGAAAATAAAAATACTGAAATGTGGTTGATTTTAGCGGGTGGTAATCGGTATATCAGTCTCGTTAATTTATATGTAAGTAAAGAGTTAGAACATTTATTAGAAAAGGAAAATAGACCTATGTATTGATAATTTTTTTTTTCTCAGGAACGGAGGGTATATAATATCAACAGGGTCAGACCTTCTTTGAAAAGTGTCAAGGGGTGGGGTTAAATTAATCTTTTTTTACCTCCTTTTTAAATTAACATTAAAATATCTCTGGGTGACTTTTTTTCTGTTTTTTTTCTTATTCTTCTTTTGATGTCTTTTACATATAGTATTGTATAGAAGGCCGGTCCCCTATTCTTGAAAAGAGCGCGAGGTAATACCTCCGCTAGGCCTGACAGAGGGCGACCGACCTTTATTTTGTTTTATCCTGTATTCTTCTATGTATGGTCTTCTTTCTTTTAATACTTTATATATTATTGTAGCTAATTTCCTGGCAGACGCAATACTAGCCGCTTGACTTCCGGCTTTCCTCTTTACACTGTCATAATGTTTCCTGAAATAAGGAGATACCCTAACGGATGAAAGTACTAATGGGGTCAGACCTTGAAATGTGAGTTGTTCACTAAAACCTAAAACCAAAAACCTAGTTCTTGTGTCTTTGTGGCAATATTTTAGGATTTGGGTTTTTCCTGTATGTTTTGAATTTCTTTCTTTAATACTGAAAGTTCAAATTCAATAATATTCCAAATAATAGAAAAATCTATTCCGAAATACTCATGCGAGATTCTATTTCTTAAGCCAATAATACCTATCCAATCAATATCTTTATAATTATTTCTTACATTCTCAGGGATATTTTTTGCTGCTTCCCCTATTATTTCAAAGTTTCTTACAACTGCATCAATCGTCTTTCTATCTTCTTTGAAATCATCAAAACTCATACCTTTTACATATTCCTCAATAAGGCTCATAGATTCTAAAATATCTTCAAGAAACAGTTTCCACTCTCGTTTAGACATAGACCAACTTCTCTAATATGTATTTTTTGCGATTAGGTTTTATTGCCTCAGGTGTTAATAGGTCAACCTTAACGCTCAAAATTTCTTCTAAATAATCTGCAAGATGGATAAAAAGCAGACCCACCGGTTCTCTGAATTCAACAAGTATATCAACATCGCTTTCTGCGTTTTGCTCATTTCTTACATAAGAACCGAATATAGCTATACTTTTTACTTTATACTTTTCCTCTAGTTCCTTTTTATGTTGATTTATAATTTTCTTTAATTCTTCTAGATTTTTCATATTTATAATTTCCCCCAAATCTCTTTTTTATAAGATATTAAAAGTATAAGAATTAGTCAAGGGATATTCGTAAACAATTGAGACAAGCGTAGTGCGTCAAGAATTATGAGTAATGGGGACGGTGCTTGACAGGTTGTTACGGAACAAGTCTTCAAAAACAGTTTTATAGGTGGAACATTCTAAATCTCGCATTTAAAAATGTCAATGGGGTCAGACCTTGAAATGTGAAAAGAAGGATATCGTCACTTGTCATTAGCCCCTGGTCACTAGTCAAAAAAACAAAAAAATAATCCTGTAAATCTGCGTTCATCTGCGTCCCATTATCTTTGTGTCTTAGTGCCTTTGTGGCTTCATATCCAAATATCTTCTAATTATGCTTTTTACAATAAGACTTTCCTCGGAATCGATAATCATTTTAAATTTCTCCCGGGCATCCTCACCTCCGAGTAGGCAAAGACCTCTTGCCGCGTATTCTCTCTTTTTCCAGTCGGAATCTTCTATATGCTCGAATAAAATATTCTTTACCCTTTCCCTATAACCGGAACTGTCTTTTTCCAGAATATAAACAGGGTCAGACCTTGAATTGTGAAAATAGTATTGAGGGGTCAGGTCTTGTTTTTTGAATTCTTTGGATTCTTCGAATCTATAGATTTGTCAAATGTTGAGATTTGAACACAATTGTACTTAATCACAACAAATCATTAATATTTTCACTAACAGGCTTCAAGTACCTTTTCAACTCACGATAAATTGTTTCAAAAATAGGCAAATCAATTATATGGTGAATAAGCCTTTGCTCCCACAGTTTTTTATAAGCATTTTCTTTCTTTTTTAAAACTAAAAGCAGATCAAAGGAAATAATTTTTTTATAACTGCCCTTTTCCAGAATAGGGTTACCCAAGAACTCATAATCCACACATTTATTTTTCAATAAATACCACAAGTCATATATATCCCTTGGCTCTCTTCTTGCGTTATCGAGTACACTTAAAATTTTCTCAACAAATATCTCCTCTAAAGTATAGACCTTCATTTCTATGTCTTTAGGTATATCCCTATATTCATCATAACTACGCAAGAGTTCCTTAAGAGAGGGCTTAAAAACTAATTTTTCTTTTATAGTAAAATCCGCCTTAATCTCTCCTCTCGTAATATCAGCATCTAGAGGGCCAGAAAAATTAATATAGAAGGTATAACCGTTTATATGTCTTTCGCTATTTTTTAAAGCCAACCTTATATTTGATTCATCCAATACGATTTTATAAACTTCTTGTAATTGTAACTCTATTTCTCTTAAAGATATTTCCGCTATTAAAGTAAAATCTAAATCTTCGGAAAATCTATAATCAGGGAAATAGATTTTTTTTAGCGCAGTACCTCCCTTGAAAGCAAGATTTTTACACAATTTTGACTTTGCGATACCGACAAGTAGCCAAGAAAGCACATAATCCTTTTCAAGTGATTTTACAGGAATAGCCTTCTTACCTATTGTTAATCTTGACTGTAATACAAATAATTCTCTAGACTCTATCATCTTTAAGTACTGATCGCTTTAGTAATTTCCTCTTGTCCTATATTAGCAATGATTTTCCAGGAATTTTTAAAAGTTTCATCAGTCGGCAGCAAGGGATCCAATACGTAATACTTGTTGTTTGCTTTAACACGTAACTTGCTTAAATATTCTGATTTACTCAGATTCAACGACTCCAGAATATACCCCAACCTTTTAATTACTATATTTTTATCGAATTTTAAGGAATAATCTAAAAGGCGATCAAAATCTATTTTGTCTTTTTGTATCCATATTCCCTTGATTACCTCTAAGACGCCCCCACAATATTTTGGTCTATACAAACAGTCAATAATAGTTTTCTCAATATCGCTAACTCTAACTCTTTCAGATTTAGTAGCCCAATAATTTTCTATCCCCCAAATATTTTGTTTGCCAACGAAGACAAATTCTATTGAGATACCCCCTACGTTTTTAAGCTTCTTATAGTGTCTTTCGGCTGCGGAAACATAGATTCTCGTTATTGGGTGTACAACCATATTATGAATATCCATTGCGCTATAGTATGAGATATAATAGTCGGAAGTATTTACTACCTCCCTTGCTACAACATACCAATTACCAACGTAATCACTGCTCTGTCCAATTTCTTGAGGTATTAAAATATACTTTCCAGGTTTTATTCGCGAAATCAGCTTTCTTTTAAATAAATCATGCGCTAGTTTCAATGAGGCATTATAATTTATCCCAGCAATTTCCATAATATCATTCAAAGAAAATATTAATTTGGATTTTTCATATAATCCCATAATTAGCCTTGCACTTACAGTCCCTATAGTTTTTTTATTCATTTTTTCTACCTATTAAGTTTACAATATTACCTCTCAAGTAATATATTATTCGTTTTAGGTAGTTTTGTCAAGTCCAAACTTGACATTAAATGATAGTTATTATATAATAACTATGGTTTATAAAAATTTAAGGTCAAGTCCCTTTTTTTCTGTAAAATTCATTGAGCCACCAATTCCTTATTCAACTCATATTCTTTTTTTGTTCTTTGTAGTTCTTCCATAAATTCTTCTTCTGATTCATTTTCTTCAAGAGAG
>Ga0307431_1000458_pt1 | contig 27875 bp, 45 predicted proteins | sample SalMarWE160170MG_FD_202155 | JGI IMG/M metagenome (GOLD analysis project Ga0307431, IMG submission 202155) | Salt marsh sediment microbial communities from the Plum Island Ecosystem LTER, Massachusetts, United States - WE1603-170 | ecosystem: Environmental > Aquatic > Marine > Intertidal zone >...
GACAGGGCTAACTCGGCGAAATATAATTATATTAGTGTTAAAATAGGACTATAAGAATGAAAGCCTACTTAACCCCCGAAGAAGTGGAGCATATGGCACAGGCAGCCAGGTGCGTTCGGGACGAGGTGCTTGTCCGTGTGTTATTCTGGGGAAGCTGCCGTGTATCAGAAGCCCTGGGAATCAGGGTAGAGGATGTAAACCCAGCTCAGGGCACAGTTACTATCAAGCACCTCAAGACCAGAATTAGCCTGAGTTGCCCCTACTGCGACACCAGGCTATCGAGGGCGGCAAGGTTCTGCCCCGGGTGTGGTAAAGATGTCCCCGCGCCGCTAAGAAAAGAGCAGGAAATGCATCGGATTAGAACTATTCCTTTGGAGAAGCGAACAATGGACAGGCTGGTGTATTTTATCTCCCGGGATAAGACACAGGGGCTTATCTTCAAGATCGGTCGTATCCAGGCCCAGAAAATAGTAAAGGACTGTGCCAGAGCAGCAGGGGTGGAGGAGCTGATAAACCCTGAGACCGGTAAGGTGCGCGGTGTTTCACCTCACCGGTTGAGGGATGCCTTTGCTGTTATGGCGGTCCAGCACGATGACTCTACCGACGCCATTAGGATGCTCCAAGAGCACCTTGGTCATCAGAGCATTGCAACCACTCTCAAATATAGAAAAGTTGCGGGTAAGGAGCTAAAGGAATGGTATCAGAACCTGAAATCATAAGGCCGTATCGCGGGGGATTTTTACGGCCGTTTGGGTTGGGCGTATTCATAATGGGATATCTTGCAGGGCTTGGCCCCTATGGCTCAACGAAGATAGACCCGATGGAGGGTGCCTGCCAAACCGATATCCGGGAGCAATATAAAACAGCATTGTTCAAGGAGCACGCCGAAGATGCCGTAGCCAAGGAAGTAGAAAGGCGAATAAAACGAAAGCTTCCTCCCATGACCGATGAAGAGGCGGAGAGATTCAGGATCCGCACGTTTGCACGGATCCCGTACAAGTTTACCTCAATCAGGTCGCACAGCTTTGCCCGCTACTTCGGTATGTTAACGCAGCTGGGGTGGGTGGAACCTACTGGTAAAGAGGAGACATCGGCATTTCAGGAGCAGTATGCGGAGGCTCAACCCAGGCGCTACTTCAGGCTAACTAACCAGGGGCGCACCTCTTCTGATTTTGATCGGTCGAATCCGCAGCGTACTCTTTATGGCTACTCTATTGAGGAAACTAGACAAAGGAACCATGAGTCCAAGCAAAGAGTTAAAGAAAAGCTGAGGAGCTATGCTGAGTAGAGACAAAACGAGCTGCTGGAGGCGAAGAAATGGCAAGACGCAAAAAAAAGACGGAAATACAAGATGCCTTTGATGCTATCGCTGGCTTTCGTGATTTAGTGAATGAGACCTTTGAACGATTGACCGGGAAGAACATTGCGTCCTGGCTGAAAGAGTTTCAGCAAAAGCCCAGGGAGCTGCCCCGCGGTGAGCCGGCGCCGGCACTAGAGGAGGGCATGCTCTTGGCCGATGCCTACGCGGTCCTCGGGCTTCCGCCGACCGCCAGCATGAAAGAGGTAAAAAGAAACTACAGGAATCTAGCCATAATCTTCCATCCAGACAAAGGTGGTTATGTTGAGGCAATGAGACTTCTTAACCAAGCCTACGACCGGCTCAAAAAGGAGAATAAGGGATAATGACTGAACAGGTGCTGCTGGACCGAAAGATAATCGCTGACAATATCGTCAAATTTGCCCAGGATAATAAACTAAAGATTCACCCTGGCCAGCACCCCCTTAAGTGGGCTGACTTGCTTATAAAGCGTGGGGGTCACTGCCCCTGCGTACGCGACCGAGACCACTGCCCATGTGATTTTGTCCTGGACGATATCAAAAAATTAAACCGCTGCCGCTGCGGATTGTTTGTCAATGAAGCTTACATCGAGGAGTACAACAGCCTTAAATCTCAGCAGAAAGGGAAGAAGAGGTGAACCCGAAAGCCAGAGGGGAGTTTCTTAAGAAAATTGTCATAAACGGGTTCTCCATCGAGGAGATGGGGAGCCAGCTGATCTTGCACCCCAGAGGAGCCGAGGCAACAGCTCAGGTTATCATTGATGAAGTGAAGCCGGATACCTGGGTAGTCATGTCAGCTGCGGGGAATTATGCCGGATTTAGTCGCGGCAAGAAGCGGTTGTACTTTGAGAGCTACATCAAGCAGTGGGTGGCTGAGTCGATTCTTCGAGCTGCTGGGGAGTCGTTTTCTCTTCCTTCGGCTCCCGAAGGGCGATAATCTCATCCCCACAAGCCACTAAGGTAAAGTCCTTATCATGGAACATCTCGCAGACTCTTACCCCTTTACCGTCTTCAACAAGCGCTGACGGATACTTTATTTTATCCGGAGCGCCTGCTTTCTGTAGGAGCTCCAGGGCTTCGTCGGACCTTATGTCTAAGACCCTGATTTCGCCCGACTCTATCTTCTCTTTGTTTGCCTTCTTGATTTCCTCGCACGGCGAGCATTCGTTACTGTCTAAAATGGTAATTTGCCTTTGCGTCTTATTTCCCTCTGGTTTCTCGTTCATAGTCCTCCCTCCAATTTGGGTGTTCGGCTAGTATTTGCTCCGTAGTGAGCCCCTTCAGGGCTTCCCTGGCTGCCAAGGCCGATTCAGGAATAGGCAGGCCGGTGTCCGGGTTTAGGGTCACCCCTACTTTCCCTTTCACCTTGTCCATAGCTTCTTTGACTGCCCGCCGGTATAAAAATTGTTTCAAGGTCGGGGGCCGCACTTGGCGGTAATAGGTTATTTGTTGGAGCTTGATTTCTTCAGCCATACCATTACCATAAGGCATCATAAACGAAAGAGACGGCCGAATCAAGGCCGTCTCTTCTTTTGACGCAGTTGTCAGATGCTCTTAGGCGAGCTACTTACCGTGCTTCTCAGCTACGCAAACTGCTGTCTGCGGAACCAGTCTACCCTTGTAGACCATGGTACCGGTTCTGCCGGCGCACTCACCCGACTTGATCAGGTAGCCTTTGAGGTGGGCGGGAACGGTTCCTTTGGGGAAGCTGGCCCTCTTGATCACCACGATATCGGGGTTGAAGGGGGTGCGGCTGATGGACATTTCCCGGCTCGCCATCAACTGCGCTAGATTAGCATAGACTCCAGCCACTTTGGGCCTCCTTTCTTTTAGTTGGCTCCCAAAAAGAACAGGGGCTAACATTTTCTGTCAGCCCCTCTTTTTCTTCCTTGGAAGCCTTTAGATATTGGCTTCAGATGACTTTACGCCATCACTCGCAATAAAACAGTAGCATAAGGGAGAAAGTTTGTCAAGATGGGGTATTGAGCTATTTTTCCCGCTTTGGCAGGGGACAGGTTTGGCATTTGGGGCAACAGCCGTCTTTATCGAGTGGCCCACCGCAAATTGGGCATTGGCCTTTATTTGTCACCCGTAAGTTGCTCCTTGGATTCTATCATCGCGGTTAGCACGGTCGTACCCATAATTCTCTTGCGGAATCCTTTGAACTCCGAGGCCATCCTGGGATACTCCTCATCATACTGCCCGCTTACTATTGCCTCTATGGTGACTTTAGGGTGGTTATCCTTAATCCATTGGAGTATCTCGGTGTAGACGGGGTTGCCAGGTTCCTGGGCTATGAGCTCCTCGGCGGCAGCCTCCAGGCCCAGGGTGTGCTTTGACTCCAAACAGTCGCAGGGCTTGCCGGCTATTCTCAATTTGTTTGAGAGGTCGAGTTCAGCCCTGTAGAGCTCCTTTGCCAGTCTTCGTTTCAGCTCCCTGGTTGTCTCCTCAGTGGTTGGTAGCTCAGGGTGGGAGGGAGGTCGGGTAATAGTAGGGGTCGGCTTTTCTGAAACAGGGGCTTCTCTTGGGCTCCTGGTACCGCCCATGGTGGTTACAAAATGCTCCAGGGCTCTGGTGTTATCCCGGGGAGGAAACAGGACCCTCTCGACCGGCACGCGGGCTATGATATTTGTGACCCACGCTACCCAGTCCATGGTGAGCACCTCCTCTCGGTTTAAAGGATAAAGGGCAAGACACTAAATTGTCAAGCCATCAGCCCCTCTCCGTTTCATTATATACCTGGTCCAGCGAAAGTCCAAGAAACAATGGCTTTACGCCTGCTTTGAAATGCTGAAACGCCTGAAATCCTGTATCCGTTGAAACGTTTCATTTCAATTCAGGGTATAAAAACTGAAACGGGGGCTTGCGTTTCGTTTCAAAAAATGACATAATGAAACATATCTGAAAGGGCTGTTTCAAAAAGGGGGTAACATGGCAAATCAAAATCAGGTTTTACAAGCACTATCATCTGAGGGAGGAGTAGTCACCACTGAGAATTTAGCTACCAATGTAGGGACAACTCAAGATACTATAAGGGCTTTGTGTTCAAAGCTGAAAACTAAAGGCTATGTCGACGGCAGCACCAAGGAGGGCTGGACTATAACCTCAGAGGGCAGAGAGGTTTTAGAGCGTGGACTGAAGATACCAACTACTCCAGAGGATGTTGGTGCTGACACAGAGAGCAAGTTCAAGTATTATGGTAAATTAGCCGGAGTAGACCCTGACCGCATATTAGCTACAACCGAGGCTATTTTAACGGGCGACCCTGAGAACCTTGAGCACGTCTGGGAGGTTATGACCCAGATGGATATCGCTATGCCAAACAGGCGGCGCTGGTTTAATTCATGGCGCTATTATCTCAAGCAAGGTATCCCTGCCGAGCTCAAGGAAAAGGTCATTGGCTCCTCAGACGAGGGAAAAGGGGAGGCTCTATCATTCTCATCTAAAGAAAGGGGTAAAGACTACATAATCGTTGATGAAGAGCCAGTTAGGGTTGGCCCAGGGCTTGGTGACTATGGCCTACAGGATGCCAAGGATATCCTGGGCATAAGGGCATTAAGGAATAGATTTACAGGAGCTGGGCAAGTAGGGGGTGGTCAACCAGCAGCCACAGAAAAGGTCTCAGAACTTATCACGGCACTGGCGCCTTACATCAACAAGGGCTCTGACGTTGATTCATTAAAGGAGATCCTCGCCGACAAACTAGCACTACAAAGGAACGAGATACTGAGTCATATACCCCAACCAACGCAATCCGGCCAGCCTAAGTCCTTGCTCGAGCAGCTCACTGAGCTGAAGGCGCTTGGCCCGATGCTAAAATCCATACTGGGTATTCCTGAGACACCGCCGGCATCCGGTAATCCGCTCTCAGGCGTACCGGTGAAGATAGCCGGTCCTGATGGGTCACCTTTCATTATGGATTTAGGCCAGGTCATCAACTGGAAGAAATTTATGGGTGAGGAAGCAAGAGCTAATGAGAGCCAACAGATGCTGATGGGCCTGGGGCAGACGGTGAGGGAGAACATCCCCGATGGTCTCCAGGCCATAATGGGCGCGGTTAAGGCAGCTAAGGCGGGTACCCAGGCGGAAACCCCGGAAACACAGCAAGCTTTCGAATGCGGCCAGTGCCACCAGAAATTCAGCATACCCAATGTCCCTTACGAAACTGTAAAGTGTCCGAATCCCGAATGCGGCAGAATATACACGAAGGAGGAAATAACAGGCGCATGAGCATTATGCAAGACTCGGCCAGGATCTTCGTGGCGAGAAAGGCGGCCAGGGAGCTGAAGAAGGAGATCGAGCAAGCCGGCGTCGATAACCTCAAATACCTGGCGGAGAAGAACATCAGCATCGTTGGCACCTATATCAACGGCTGCTCGCTCGAGAAGAAAGCGGAAATCAAGCGCAATCTGGCATACGTGCTATCAATGGGCATCACTATTGATATGGTGCTGGAGCAGCTGGGCCAGTTGATGCCCGAGCTGGCTCCTGTTATGACAGGAAGAGAGGTCTACAAGAAAAGCGAGGTTAAGGAGATAGAGCGGTTCCTGGGAGGTTGACAGGGTAAGGGTTTCGGGGTAATCTTTTAGGGAGGGGCTGACAGCTTAAGGTCAGCCCCTTTGTTTTAGGAGGGCTAAATGTCAGGCACCTATACGGATATTGTCGATATAGTCGCCCCCAGCAGCGCCTTCGCCGGCGAGAGTGTCCCGGTGACCATCAAGATTAAAAACAAATATACCGACATCATCACCGTCGCTGCCATTGGCGTCTATGACTCCGAAGTGCGCTTTATTGACTGGCTTACGTATAATATCCCTGCCGGCTCAACTCACTCATTCTCCGGCTCATTTGTGATGCCAAACGAACCGGTAACCATTCACGGCTACAGCTACTACTATGGTACAGATGGCAATTATCACCCTGACGATGAAGCGGCCAAGGATGTCAGCCTCGCAGAGGTGTTTGAGGGGACCATAACCAAAAAAGAATTAGATTATGAGGATAGCTGGCGGTCAGTCCCAATCTATAATATCCCTGCTGGCACGAGAGTCCGTGTCCGTGTTACAGGGCGGAACGATATGGCCAGCAGCCAGAAGATGGGCATCTGGTGGCAGGTCCTGGACAAAGATGGAGACGTAGTAAATGAATATTCCAACTGGGAGACTTACTCGACTGGCCCGGGTGGCGAGCAGGCGTTTGTCGGCGGTAGTTTCGACCTGGATAAGGAGGGTACCTACAACCTACTCATAGCTTTGTCTATGAACCCCTCTGACCCGGTAAGTGTCGATGACTATTATGGAACTTTATGCACTGTGAAACAGGAAGTCGGGCCCCCTGAGTTTCAGGGGTTTGCCATAAGCCAATATACAAAGAGCTAACGGAGGTGTCTCAAATGGGTCAAGCACTAGAAATACAATCGATAGAATCCCTTATGAGTGGTGTGGCTGCCGTTCCTGGGCAAAAGCTGCAGCTGATGATCGGCGATACACTCAGGATTAAGGCGACCATCCAGTACCGCGGCGCCGCCCTGAACGACTATTTCTACGGGGCAATCGGTAATAAGCGGTTGGGCGTCTTCGACGAGATCATCTACAAGCAGGTTGCCATCCAATTTGCCCTGGCGACTACCTGGGTGTCCTATCAGCTGACGGTGGATATCCCGCTCACATCGGCGATCAGCTCGGGTACTGACTACGATATCTACGTCAAGATAAAGGGCCACACCGAAGCCGGGCTGCCCGAGGTCGATAACTGTATCGACATTCTTGGTGCTCCGGAGTTTCAGAGTTTCGAGATTACCAGCTACGAGAAAGTCTAGCTGGCGCCAGGAGGGCTATTATGCAGGTTACTGGCATTAGAGTTGTCCGGGGAACCGCCGAGCGACATTACGGCACGCCGAGAAGCGACGTTGAGCGGGTGATGGCTCACTACGGCGTTAGCCGTGATGAGGCGGAACGCCTGCTTTGCACTTACCCGGCCAAGGACTTGCTGCCGGCAAGGGGCTCAGTTCTGGAAACAGTTGTCGGAGCCGCCCCGGGGGAGAGCATAGAGCTGACCTACGGCGATAAGCTCCGGGTCAATACTGCCTTTGAATACAAGGGGCTGGGGCAGAAGGCCACCCTCTACGGGGCGATTGGCACCAAGGGCATGTTCGGCTTCGATGAGGTCGTCGCGGGCGAAGCCGACGTGAATCTGCCCGACTCACTGACTGAATTTACACCTGTCCAGGCATCTGTCGATATCCCCATCACCGCCGACATCGACCCCAAGCCCGACTACGACCTCTACTGCAAAATAAAGGAATTCCCAGAGGCGGGGATGCCGGAAATCAAGAATATCATCACCATTACCGGCATGCCGCCGACCTTTAAGCTCCTGGAGGAGACCATCTACCCCTACGCCTACGTCTATAATGGTCCGTGCGAGGTTTCCACCTTCACCTTTACGACAATCCCGTTCACACCGGCGAGCTGGATATCCGGCCGCTTGGCCGACCACGTGGAAGATGAGGTGAAAAAGGCGGGCGGTCGAGTTATGGAGATGAGGGTCTATGTCGATGAAAACCTGCTCCGCCCCTGGACAAATTGGCGAATTGAGGTTGTCGGTGTACCCCCAGAGACAACGGCCGGTGTGGCTATGTCCCTCGGGATAGCATGGTGGGCAATTGCCATACTTGCTGCCCTGGCCATAATCCTCATCATCGCGATAACCTGGTCCATAAAAACCATCATCTCCGCTTTCACCCGCAAGCCGATTTCCGAGGAAATCAAAAAAACCTGGTCCCGGGAGTCTTTAATCAGTGTCATCGGTGACTTCGAGACTAAGCTGGAGCGCGAACCGACTCCCCCCGAGGAGTTCGAGGGGAAATCGGACCAGGAGCTCCGGGACTACTGTGACGAGCTGGCGGAGGAGATAGCCCCGCCGGTAGAAGGCGCCGGCCTAGCCTTAGCTTTAGCTGCCGCCGGTGTTTTGGGTATAGGTGGTCTAGCCCTTGTCGGAATGGCTATGGGGAAGCCCGAGGGGAAGAAGAAGGCATGACTCATGGCCGAAAGGGATAGAGATAATGTCTATTTTGCCACGATGGCAATCGCATCTGTGGTTATGGGTACCATCGGCGTTGTCCTCACCCTTGCCCTCCGGCCTGCATCTACTGAGGCCGGCCTAGGTAATCGGGAAGTAGGCCCTACCCCGCTTTCTGTTGATATCCCAAAGGTTCACTACGAAGACAGCCAGGTTCTAGTCCAGGTGCGCAACCCCGGTGAGTGGCGTGAGCTGAGGGAGTTCGTCCAACCCGATAATCCCGCGCTAACGCGGTTTATCAACGGGGCACTCTATGGATGATGTTGCTTTCAAACTGCTTGACCACGTATGCAAAAATGTAAGCTACCGCAGTGATGACGGCGAGTTCTGGTATTTTCCAGATGAAACTCTGGCCAGAAATGCCGGCGACTGCGACGATTCTTCTTTGCTTTTGCTTTCAATGCTCCGCCGCTTTTACTCTCCCGACAGGGTTTATGCGGTTGCCGGCACCTACCAGAGGCTGGGCCACATGTGGGTCGAGCTGGATGGAAAAATATTAGAAACAACCTACAGCTATGCCCACGCTGTCTCTGACCCGCAAAACTACAATCCTATGTTTAAGTTCAATGATACCTATGTAGTCGAGCTCTTCCCGAAGGCAACGGCGCGGCTCTTTCAGCTGGCCCATAACGAGTGCCAGAAACTGGTGCTTATGGCGGAGGCACAAAGGAGGTAAATTATGCTTAACCAAGCCAGAGAAGGTGAAGAACGTGGCAGAGGAATACCGAGGACAGATTTTGAACGGGCGATAACTCACTATGGAATAACAGAGGAAGAATACTGTGCCCATCCTGATTGGTATCCCTTGCCTGAGCGGGGCTATGGTTTAACGACCGGCAATGAAGTTTCTCCTGAGTGTTCCAGCTGCTGGCCATTCCTGGTTTTCGGCCTCGCCATGGGTGGCCTCCTTGGGACAGGCTTTGCTATGCTTCTGCAAAAAGGCATAAAGTGAGAGCTTAATGGATAATATAAAGCACTTGAACCATGTGGCCATTATAATGGACGGCAATAGAAGGTGGGCACAACAACGTAGGCTGCCAACCTTGGCAGGGCACCAAGCAGGAGTAAAAAGCATGCGTTCCACCGTGGAATATTTAGGCAATCACGGGCTCAAATATCTCACCGTCTACGGATTTTCCACTGAAAACTGGGGCCGCGACCCGGATGAGGTCCAGGGGCTCTTCTCTCTCTTTGCCGAGGTCCTGAATAAAGAGACCCTCGAGCTAAATGAGAAGAATGTCAGGCTCCGCCATCTGGGACGCCTTGACAAGATTCCATCAGAGGCGCAGCTGGCAATAAAAAGTGCCGTGGGCTTGACCTCCGACAATACCGGCATGTCGCTTGGCTTTGCCGTCAACTACGGGGGGCGCCAGGAGATCCTGGACGCGGTTAAACGCCTGATGAAGGATACCCCTTCTCAGGTAGATGAATCTTTATTCAGCCATTACCTCTACAGCGATGGCATGCCTGATGTTGACCTGCTAATCCGCACCGGCGGCGACCTCCGAATCAGTAACTTTCTGATATGGCAGGCTGCCTATAGCGAGTATTTTTTCTCTGATGTTCTCTGGCCAGACTTTGGTGTGGAGGAATTGGAGAAGGCGCTTGAGGCCTATAGCCGGAGACAGAGACGCTTTGGAGGAGATTGATGTTTTCCAGAATTACCCAGGCTATAAAAGCCTTTCAGGAGAGGCGCTTCGTTATAATCTTCTCCGAGAATGAGAACGAGGCCGACCTGGCCATCCCTGCCCAGGAGATAACCGCCGAAGCTATCCTCTTCGCCGCGAGGATGGCATCGGGTCTCCTCTGCCTGGCGCTGCCGAAGAAAAGGCTTGAGGAGCTGGAAATAGACACCCTGCCCTCCCGGTTCCGGGCGACCGATACCCCCTTCTACAGCCCGGTGGATGCCAAAGAGGTCGAGTACTCCGGCATCTCGCCACGTGATAGGGCCCACACCATCAAAAAGGTGATCGACCCTAACACCAAGCCCTCGGACCTGGCCCGCCCTGGCCACGTCCAGCTTCTCGGTGCGCATCCTGACGGCCTAATCGGGAGAAATGGCCACACCGAAGCCGTAGTGACACTCTGCGAGCTCGCCGGTCTGTACCCCGGCGGGGTTCTGTGCGAGCTTGTCAGCGACAGCGGCGATATGATGAACGCGAAGGAACTCAAAGCTATCGCCAAACGGTTCAAAATACCGATGATTACCACAGGAACTCTGGCGAGATTTGCTAGGTCAATTTTGCCCCAGCGGGGGCTTGACAAGAAACTAAAAGAGGCATAATCTGTAGATAGAGCCCTGAGAGCTTGCCGGTGAAAGACGGCTCTCAGGGCTTTTGCTTTTATCGGCGGCTCTAAGGCTAATAACAGCGGGACTGACAACCTGAAAGGGGTAAGGGATTTGTCAGCCCCGCTTCCTTTTTCAGGTTGTCAGCTTACCGCTAGGTCAAAAAGGAGGTTTAGTTATGGCAGAAGCAGTATTTGCCGCACCAAGAACGGAGGAGATGACAGGGGTAGCTGTCAGCGGGGGGGGTGCCCTGGTTGCCGGCCTCGCTGAGGGCGTTGTCATCAAATTTGCGCCAGGGCTGGGTGCCCTCGAACCTGTTTTTACATGGGGTACCTTGCTCGGCATACCGCTGGTAGGCGTTGCTGGTGCTCTCTTCACCAAAGGCATGATTGGCGACCTGTTTAAGGGTATTGCTGGTGCAGGGCTTGGCGTCCTCGGTTACTCGCTGCCGGCTCTGGTTTCCCCCTACATGCCCACCGGTGGCGGTGCCCGACAGATAGGCAGCGCACCAGCAGTTAAGCAGCTGCCCGCAGGCCCAGCCACCGCTTCAATAAGGGCACAGCAGCAAGCAGCCAGAATCGGGCTGGAGTTCTAGCCCAAAATAAAACGAGTCCATTAAATCTCAAATGGCACGGAGGAAGAAATGGAACATTACGAACTTAGATGTCTTTGTGACTACCTGCATACCGGTGCTCAGGCGTTAAACACCTGGGCGAGGCCAACCCCGGCCGCGGTCAACGGCGAGCTGGGGGCCGACGAACGGGGTGAAATTGTCTATGCTGAAATCTTCTCTCCCGTAACCGGCTTAGGCGTCGAGGAGGAGCTGAAGAAAATCATTATTGTCCTCGACGGAGAAGAATACGGGAAATACGTCTCACTCTCGGGTATCAGAGCCACGGTCATGGCTCCGCCAAAAGACCGCATCTGGGCAGGGAAACTGTTTAGCTTCGGAACCCCGCTCGATGTTACCCAGGCTATGCAGAACCCCATCCTCAACACCACGCTCAAATTCAATGGTAAAGTCACCGTAAACACCCTCGCCGGCGCCGCTGTCGCCATCACCCAGGACTACCGCATCAGGCTATGGGGCAAGGTCTACAAGAAGGATGAGCTCCCCAGGTTTGGCCATATGGGTTTCCCAGCCTATCTGACGGAGAGGACAAGAAACCGGACCATCCTGCTCAGCAAGAACGCCATCCCCATCAACGGCGACACCTGGCTCACTCTGCCCGGCGGCAAGGACCAGGCGATCCCCAAGATTAACCCCTTCGTCATGTATGCCTATAACCTTCTGGCAACAGATGGTATGCAGGGAGATTACCAGTTCCGGCTGTCAACCGGCGGCGTCCTAGAAGAGCAGGAGAACATGTACTGGGAGTACGACGAGCTTGACGCCCTCTTCGTTGAGAACCTGGGGATTAAGGCGGCCGCCAACCTGGCCAGGACCGGGCTGAGGATTGACGGTGATTACCACCCCAAGGGACCCTCCACCAGAACGTCACTGTTCCCGACCACCCCGGGGGTTAATGAGCTTAACTTCGGGCATCTCGCTCCATTTGCCCCGGTAGACCATCCCTACTACGCTGCAATACCCAAGCTCCCGCAGCCCTACCTCATCTGGAATGAGATAGGCTACCCGGTGATCAGGGATGACGGGGTAGGGGCCGTTGCCATCAACGCCGTTACCCTTGCTCTGGCAGGAATCCGAATCGAGATGAGAGGGTAAGGAGGAAATGGGAAATGGCAGAATTAGTGCTTCTTGCTAAAGATGTTGTTGTCACGCTGACGAAAACAGACCTCGCTGTCGGCGCCCCAGAATTTGACGAGGCCGACATCCTGGAGGTCGTTCATGTGTCGGGAGTAACGGCTACCGCCACCCAAGCTCAGACTGTCGATGCTATGACCCCTACTCTTTGGGCTGATGCTGCCGAACCGGCTGTAGCCAACCACATTATGTTTGGCTATACCGCGGGTGTCAAGCAGTTCAAAGCTAAAGATGCTCTAGCTGCTGGCGATTTGCTGGTGGCGACTATCAGGCCAAAGGGTGAGCGAGTTAAGGTAACATAGGAGAAGGAGGGCAACGTGCTAGTAATTGTTGGCAGAGATGTCATAGCTGACTTCGCTCAGACCGCCTATGCTGCCGGAGTGCCTGATTTTGAGGAGGCCGATATTCTCCTGGTAACCCATGTGTCCGGCTTAACGGGTGCGCCACCCCCAGTGACGGTGGATTATACTGTTGACCCCTACAATGCTACCGATTGGGCAGACGGGGCTAAGCCCGCTGTTGAGCATATCCTGTTCAATGTGGGTGCTAGGCAGTTTAAGATTCAATCTACCGTTCCACCCGCCGCAGGTAGTCTGCTCCTGGTCGTAATGAGGCCGATAGGGGAGCGAGTTAAGGTCAGCTAAAAGGTGATTGCACAAAACTGAATAATATCGCCGGAGCCTTGCCGGTGAGAAGCAAAGTAGTATTGCCTATCTGCGGCAGGTAGCCCGTTGGTAGGCAATATTGTTTTGGGAGGTAACAGATGATTTCAGATGCTATTATCCGCATGGTAAAGTACCCGCCGGAGCTCATTCCCGACAGCTGGTTCGGCGATGTCCCCCTAAAATCGGAAGTCGCCACACCTATACTCGACATTAAGAGGTTCTCCCCGTATATCACTGCCCTTACCAACATCCAGCTTGCCCCCAATGCCAATGTGACCCTGAGGGCGAAATATGATGGTGTAAGGGTAGAGGAGAACACCGCAGCCATGCTCTCTTACGTGGCCGACGGCCCTGTGATAAGAGGTTTAGCAGGAGCCTGGAGGCTTCCCGCCAAAAGTATTCTCTACTACAACCTCTTCGGTGTAGCAGCGGAGCCGGACTACACGACCCACTTCGGCCTGTGGGCTTTCCCGCCAACGGTCGCGCACAAGCTGCTCTACAATATAAAACTTACCCCCGATGAGCAGGCAATCTGCGATGAGCTGGGTATCAAGAACACCGTGGAGAAGGGCCTTTTACCTCTACCCATCAGCCAGCAGATAGAACGGGAATATCATGTCGTAGGGGAGGAGACACACACAAGGAGCGTAGATATTGCCGCAGCCGCCACGCCATTTAGCATTGAGGTTCTCAATGCTAAGCCAAATGAGTTTATTATTCTGACCCGGATGGCAGCGGCCCCAGCAACAACGGCCCAGGATGTCCGCTTCATCGTCGACCGGGATGACGATGTTGGGTTTGCTGAGTTGAGGACATTTGCCCTCAGCCTGGTTGCCGGCGGCGAGGTTAGCTGTTTTATTCCGGCCAAGAGGGAGATTAGGCTCACGGCCAACTCTACCGCTTTCCCGGGTCCTCATCTATTCAGATATACCTTCCAGAGGGTTAAGCTCACTAATTTACTGCGTGTCCGATTCGGTTTAGTATCAAGAGACGAGGTCCCGAAAGACCTCTGGGACAAAGTTGCTGGAGGCATTGTGTAATGGCTGAAAAGGAAGACAAGGTAAGTACTGCCGCGCAGGGTTTGATATTGGGAGGTATGGCCACTGGATTTGGGGTGGTTATTGCCACACTACTCGCGGCTAAGCCGGCTAAGGCAGCTCCTACTGAAGAAAAGCTCGATTACCTGATAGAGGTCCTGACAGCTCTGGTCCCAGTGCTGGCGCAGGTAGCCGAGAGCAACGCTCAGCTGATTGAGTTACTCCAGCAGTGGCTTGCCGCCCAAGTCCCGGGTGCCCCCGGAATAGAGGTTACCGTTTTAACCCCCTGGGTCGCCACAGAGCCGGAAGAGATATTCAGTCAGGCTATCCTATCTATCGGCACCTTCTACAGTGACAGGATGGTTGACTGGCGCCAGGGCAAGAGGATCTATTTCCTCGTCCAGTCAACCCTGAACGAGGATGTTGAAATCCAGGTCATCGGCAACATAACTGACAGCAAAGAAGGCGCTACCGATATAGACATAGCACATACATGCCCGAAGAATGACAATATCAGCATTGGGCCGGCCTGGGACCACTGGTGCCCCTACATCGGTATCAAGATAACAGCCGCGGCGGCACCCACGTCTGGTCTCCTTACCATTTCAGCCATAAGGCAGGAGTAAGATGGGTAAGCATTACGGCCTAGACATACCCACACTCAGGGAGCTCCGGATTGACGTTGACAAGGAGTGGGTTGACGAAGACGGGCAACCGAGAGGCATTACTCTCCTCAAGGAAATCGCTGCCGCCATGGCCAAAGGTGACCTCCCGGTCCGGGGTGGTGACGTCTTAGTTAAGATAACGCCAGGTCCCATTAGTTATGTCCTGACCTCGGGTGGCCCGGGCCACCTTCCCGTATGGCTACCGGCTCCTGGTCCACTTGAGTTATGGCTAGCTGCTGTGATAGAGCTCAGCCATACGATAGCCAAAGTAGCGGTTGATAAATCCCATAATGAAAATGCCCCACTTGCGTCTGAGCACAAGATGGCTTACCTGGATGCCCCCGCCGATATGATAAAGAGGCTCACACCTTCTGTATCATTGTCTGACGTGGAAACCGTCCTGGCCGGACCCGACCAGGCAATCGCTAAAACCAGCACTCCGAGGTCTGCTCTGAGCATCCTCTGCGATGGCTTCGTTGAGGAGACTGCAGCCGCGGTTCAGACCGACCACACTGCCGAGGCTAGAGAAGCGACAGCTAACGACCTTAACCTTAATCCGATGTCCGATACAGTGCTGGATAAAGTTTATATCGGCTCTGCCTACAAGTTTTGGCAGGCGCAGGTTAAGGTAGGCATTTCAGGTGTAGGCAACTGGACAAACACCTGGTACTACTGGAATGGGGCCTGGACCCCGATTGTCGGTGAAATCGATGGGGCAGTTGAATGGCAGTTCGGCGCCGGGCTTGGGATGATCTCCCATACACCGCAGGGCGATTGGGTACCAACGATAATCCAGGGCATGAACCTCTACTGGTTAATGTCCCGTACAGATAACTTCGTTTCCAGAACGACGAAACCGCTCGGCTCCCAGATATGGGTAGCCATAGCTTAGGAGGAAGATATGAAAGCTGAAATTAAGGCAAAACCGGGGGTAAAAGTGATAACAGAAGATGAGATACCCCACCTGCTTCTCCCTGGAGAGGTGGGCGCTGTCCTTGAGCTTACTGTTAGAGATAAGGACGGGAAAATCACCAACCACCGGGTGATGAAGTCAAAGTCCTTCGTCAGGCAGTTCCTGGAGCTGTTATGGATAACAACATACCAAATTCCAGACTCAAAAGCCTATGGTATGATAGATCCAGGTGGTACTTATAGAGAGATACATGCTACAGGGTACTGTTTTCGTTCCTCTGCCCCTGCTGGAACTGTAACTTACGGCATTATAGTCGGCACGGGAACAACCGCTCCAACGATAGACGACTATGCCATAGAAACCCTAATTGACCATGATGCCGCACCGCCAACCGCAGGAGCGCTCCAATATGGAGCGGTAGCCTTTGGCGCACCATCCAGTGATGCCACGACCTCGCATTTCACCATTACCAGGAACTTTGCCAATGCCAGTGGTGGGGCGATTACTGTTAATGAGATAGCCCTTTATGTCGAGGGCTATGATACCGCTGTTCGCTACTTTATGACCATCAGGGATGCAATAGGCGGCGGAATAGCGGTACCCGATGGACAGACACTAACCATAAACTACCGCCCCCAGGCAGCGGTATAAGGAGGAGATATGCTAACAGCAAAACTTATACTGGAAAGGCTAGATAAAGAAGGGAAGCTACTTGAGAGAAGGGAGCAGAGGTCAAGGAGCTTCGTAAGGCATTTTTTAGATTTGCTCTATTTTTACCACTCTAACGTTGGTCTTGCAATAAATGACATCACTGGGGTTAGTCGCATTTTAGACACTATAACTGGTCCTTACTATCCATTTGGCAATCTGAAAATTGGTTCTCCCCCTGGGTTTTCCCGAGTTTGTCTTCCCAATTACGATGGCGTCCGTCACATCTACGATTATAATAGCCCGATAAAAGAAGGCGAGGAAATAGGTATCCAGATTGGCACAGGAACCTCTGCTGTTACTCCTACCGATGATAAGATGGAAAATCGTATCAATCACGGCAAGTGTGGAAAGACAGGAGTCAAAGCAGAGTTTCTCAATCCCAGCTTCGAGACAGGTGATTTAACCAGCTGGACACCAACCACAAATGGTGCTATGGCAGCAAGTGTTAGCAACGCTGCTTGGACACTCAAAGATGGAACATGGTTTTGCACCCTTCTGAGCACTGCTGCCTTCAGCATAGGAGACTATGCCCAGGTTGCCCAAGACATTGACCTAACCAGCATCACCAGCCTAAGGTTTCAGCTCAAAGGTCAGGGTTTACACGCCGGTTATTTTGACATTAGCGTTGAGGTTGATGGGCGAGAAGTTTACCATTATGAGATACCCACCCAAAACGATTACGCTGACCAATTGGTTGATATTCCGTGTCATTATGTAGGGGTCCATACAGTTACTTTTAAGGCACTAGCTACTGGTGCATATACCAGCGGCGGCCATGGTGCTTATTTGGATAACATAGAAACAATCCTAGATGACCCTCAAATGGAATATGGAGGCTGTGAGCTTAGCAATCTTAACTTTGCAGGCGCCAATGGTGAGTTTACCATAAGGAGATACTTCACCAATAATAGCGGTGTTTCCATTACCGTGAATGAGGTTGGGATACAGTCTCCAGGACTTGTTAGTTCCTATATTGCCCACATTTTCCTCATCGCCCGTGATATAGTCGCTCCTGGCGTTGCCGTAGCCGATACCCAGCTGCTGAGGGCGACCTATGTGCCGCAGATAACGGCGTAAGAAGGGGATTGATGGACGAGAAAGAGAAAAAGAAGGGGATATCGCCGGCTATAATCATTCTGCCGGTGGCAGCAGGTTTGGGACTCGCAGGTGTGGCGGTAATAGCTGCCTTGGCCGGGGCTGCGCCGCCAGGTAAAGCCAAGCTCTACGGGAAGGTAAAAGACGCTACAACCGGAGAGGGGATACCTGGCGCCACCATTACCCTGGACTCAATGCAGGTCACGGCCAATGGGAGCGGTAACTACAGCTTCGAGGATTTGGAGCCTGGCTCCTATTCCTTCTCTGTAGAGAAAGGAGGTTACAATTCGATGTCTCAAGATATAATGCTATCCGAAGGGCAGAACCAACTCAACGTCGCCCTGGTGCCGGTGGGAGTTCCGGTGGCCTCGCTCTCCGGGGTGGTGACTGATGGCGAAACCAACGCACGGCTGCAAGGGGTCAAGGTTTCAATTGACGGCCTGGTTACCTACACCGATTCCAACGGCCAGTACCTCTTTGACGGCCTGAACCCAGGCAGCTACACCGTCATGTTCGAGAAGGAAGGCTATGAGCCAGCTACTAGATGATATAGCCATTGTCGAGGGCGCCAATATTCTTAATGTCCAGATGGCACCTGTCGCAGCTCCGCCGGTTGAAGGCGTCCAGGTTTCCGGCATAACCGTAAACCCGACCACCCTGACAACTACACAAGGCGAATACGAGACTTCCCTTGGCCTCGGTTTTTGGGGAGACCCGTTTACTATCAGTATGACTTTCAACAACCCCTATGACTATGATGTCTGGGTTAAACCTGATTTTGCTTTTGGGAAGTTAGCCGGGTCACCTGAATTCGTAGAAGGGACTCTAAACGATTTTACCGCCGAGAAGCTACTCTACTTTCGTCTGCTGTTGAGCAGCGCAGCTATCGAGGGGGACTACTCATCTACCACCAGCTGGCAAAAACCCTGGGACCCGAGGGGACAGAATATGGGCAGCAACATGCAGTTCGTCTACGACCCTGACGGTGTGCCGAGAGCGGGTGATGAGCGCTGGCTAAAAATTCCGGCTGGCGGGTCAAAAACGACCGTTAAAGATGCACACCTGGGTAGCGACCTATCGGTTAACGCTTACCAGTGTGTGCTATGTGGGGAGATCATCACAGGCAGCGTAGAAGCTCACTACGCAAGTAATCACCCTGGTGTCGGAATCACCTGCTGGTCATGGGGAGGTTTAAGCGGGTGCTATTTTAATGATGGTAGCGGCTCAGCCATAACCACTGTTAATGTCCCAGCTGAAGGCGTTGCCGGGCTACATGACCTCTGTGTGGTAGCATGGAGGGCTCTCCATTTCGTTTATGACCCGGGGTGTGGTCAAACACGTGTAGGCGGCCAGATTGTGACCATCAACTGGAGACTTGAGGAGCTTGACCCTGTTGCCGCTGCAGTGCCAGATATGATCAGTATTACATAGGTAGAAAAGGAGAGAAATGCAGGAGCCAACTAAAGCGGAGAAACCAACCAGGGATGAACTGCTGGGCATGCTCGATGCTATTGAGAAGTCAATCAGGGCCAGGCTTGCCGCTAACCCCGACCCGGGAACGGTAGATACTCTTATTGAAATCCGGCAGCAGGTCCAAAACCTGGCGGCCAGGGTGCTGGTCCTTTAAGCTGTGATATAATGTTAGAAAGGAGCTATTAATGAGCGAGAAGAATCTTGTTAGCGACAAAGTCCTTATCGCCGAGATTAAGAAGACACTGAGCAAGATAGCAAACAACGACTCTTCATGGACACTAGTCCTGGGTAGAGAGACATTATCGGCCACCGATGTTATCCAGAGGCTGGATAAAGACAAGAAGCTCCGGAAAATCGTCTTAACCCACTACGTAGGGCTGGCCGTGGAAATGGAAAAACGCGGCAGGGAGAAGCGATTTGGAGAAGAGAGCGCATGAAAGCTGTACTTTGCCGCCCGCGTTTTGACTCGCCTACTGAATATACCTTTGCCTTCGCCGCTGAAATCCTCCAGTGGTGCCGGCAGGCAGGTATCGAGGTTACCGAGCTGGCAGAAGAAGATGCCGTCCGTCCGGCTGTAGAGACGGCACTCGAGAAAATTAACCCCGATATCTTCGTTTTCTATGACCATGGCGACAAGGATGCCCTGATCGGCCAGGACGGAAAGGCCGCTATCGACCTTAAGAACTGCGACCGCCTTGCCGGGAAAGAGGTCTTCACCCTGGCCTGCCTTTCTGCCAAGGACCTCGGGCCGGAGGTGTGGCGCAAGGGCGGGACATACTGGGGGTATACCGAGGTAGTTTCATTCGCGACCGATTCTCTCCCCGAGTTCCAGGAAGCGTTTAATTGTGGGTTTCATTACCGGTGGCTCGAGGGTGATACCCGCGAGAATGCGCTCCGCCGGGCCAAGGAGACGTTCACCCGCCTCTCTGTTGAGCTGGTGGGCGCCGGCAATACTCTTGCCGCTATCTTCATGAGGGAAAATGGGGATAACCTGGTCTATCTCGATGCACATAAACCTGAGGAGAAGGAAGGCTGTCTGCTGGGATTCCTCAAGCTCCCCAAAAGGCTATATGGTTTAGCAAGGTAAAACAAATCGCCATTTTGTGAAGTTAAAGCGGACAATAAACCAGTATTACTGATGTATTTGAAACGAATAATTCCTTGCCATAAAGTATAAGGCATTGTAGAATGAAGCATAAAGAATAACACCCGAAAAATATTAGGATTAAGATGCCTAACCAACCATTAGCAGAAGTTTTTGGATTTCCTTGCAATAACCTGACTAAAAACGCAGCGAGGTATCGTAAGCTGAAGCTTTGTCCTTTCCAGAACAAGGTTCCAAACTGCACGAAGGATAAGGCAGACAATCCGCTTGGGGTTTGCAGCGTCTTTCATAGAGATAACATTGCAATTACGTGTCCCATACGTTTTCGCCAGGACTGGTTAATAGCTGAAGATGCCGCAACGTTTTTCTTCCCGGAGGGCACTTCATGGACTTCATTAACGGAAGTTCGGCTAAATGATAAGAACGGTAATACGGCCGGAAATATCGATGTCGTGCTAGTTGCTTATGATTCCGCAGGAAAATTAACTGACTTTGGCGCACTGGAAATTCAGGCTGTCTATATCTCGGGGAATGTTCGTAGACCCTTCGAACATTATATGCAAAAACCCGAAGAATGCGCGGACATGGATTGGCGAAAAGAAACAAGTTATCCTCGCCCTGACTATCTTTCTTCAAGCCGGAAACGTCTTGTACCGCAATTATTATATAAGGGTGGAATCTTGAACGCATGGAAAAAGAAGATAGCAGTGGCACTTGATGAAGGCTTCTTTACCACACTTCCGAAACTGAAGAAGGTAGATCCCGAGCAGGCAGATATTGTATGGTTAGTCTATGAACTCGCGTTCAATGAGAGTGAGAAACTATATTCATTAAAGAGAGCAGAAACGGTTTATACACTCTTCAACGAATCATTGGATCAGATAATACGACCTGAGGCGGGTTCTCCTGATGACTTTATTGAAAAGCTTCAGGAGAAGCTTGATGAAAAACTAGAAGGCAACCCACCGGAAACAAGAACAATTGAGGTAGAGAGGCTCGGAGACATTGGTACAGGTTAATTCTAGCGATATTACCGAATTAAAGAGAGTCGTGAATGTCGCATCGGTGCCGCAGCGAAGCCCGTTTCGCTACCCGGGGGGCAAGACGTGGTTAGTACCACAGATAAGAGCTTGGCTGAATAGCCAGCCAAAAAGGCCTAGTCTACTTGTGGAACCGTTTGTCGGTGGTGGTATTGTTGGTTTAACCGTAGCTTTTGAGAGACTTGCGGATCGGGTTTTAATGGTAGAATTGGATGAACAGATAGCCAGTGTCTGGAAAGTGTTGCTCGGCGGCGATGCTGATTGGCTAGCAGATCGTATTCTCAACTTTAAAATGAATCAAGAATCCCTGGAAAAAGAACTGAGTAACAACGATGAATCTTTGCGGCAGACTGCTTTTAAAACTATACTCAGAAATCGTACAAGTCATGGTGGAATCATGGCGCCCGGAGCCGGTCTTATTAAGTATGGAGAGCAAGGAAAAGGTATAAATTCTCGTTGGTACCCACAGACTTTGGCGAAACGTATACGTGATATAGGGAAGGTCAGCGATAGGATAGAGTTTATTCATGGGGATGGTGTTGCTGTCATCCGTAAGTATGTCGAGCAGCCGAATGTGGTTTTTTTTATCGACCCGCCCTATACTGCCGCAGGTAAAAAGGCTGGAACCCGGCTCTACACCCATAATGTACTCGATCACGAAGAATTATTTTTATTGGTTAAGACAGTGCGTGGTGATTTCTTAATGACCTACGATAATGCTGTAGGAGTCCGCTCAATGGCAGAACGGCATGGATTTGAGATAGTTGAGATTGCGATGAAAAATACTCACCATGCCAATATGAGTGAGTTGCTAATCGGAAGAAATTTGAACTGGGCCAGAACCAGAACTTCTTTGTTTTAAATTCGTAGCAATAAAATCAAGAATAAAGAAATCCAATGTAATTGACTACTTCTTGGCCAACAATTCTCTATCCGGCTTCATAAGCAGCAAGGTGATAGGGGTAGATTAAACCCATTCGGCAGATAATTCACCGCGCTGCGCCTCTTCCAGCAAGGGGCTGTCAATAACGAAATCCCCGGGCAGAGGGACAACATCCTCAGGCAAAACTGGAACTTTAGCCCGCCAGCATGGTTCAGCGCAAGCCTCACTGCATACCATAAGGCTATTTCTATGATAACGCACCGCTATTGGCATCCCAAACTTATCGTGGAAGACACGAGGGATGATATTCAGAGGGACACACATGTAGTCATAGAAACTAGCAGGGTCACTTGCCAACTTTATAGCCTCTTCTAGGATAAAGGGAATACGCCTCCGGTCATACTCTGATTTCAAACGCATAACAACTACTTCCTGGCCGTACCGATTCGATAAGCTCTCAATTACCACACCCCGGCCGCTGCTCTCGTAAAGGAATGGGTGCTGCAATAGAACTCCTCCGACCTCAAGGCGCAGATTGCCAAGGTAGGCAAAGACGTGGGAGAACTCGCCTACTCCCCACCGCTTAATAACCGAGGCGGGGTCCTGCCCTCTGTTGACGTTCACTAGAAAATCAATTGGCTGAAGCTTGAATTGTTCTGTCATGGCTTTATCTCCTCTCCGGTGGGATATATGCCCACTGCAAATATTTAAAGACTGTTTTCTCATCCGGGCAGGTAATCTCACTACCGTCTGAATCGGTAATACCTCCGTAGGCATGCCCGCGCCTCCCCAGCTCCCTGAATCGAGACATGGCTTTTATATTCCACTCCGCAGGCCCCGTTCTTACAAAGAGCGCCATCCCCCAGTTTTTCTCATCTACAGAGAAGATATCGGCACCGATACCGCTATCCGCGTGGCGCAGGAGCTTGTTCATTGGCCCGTAGGTAATTGACCCCTTCTTGTTGGGCCGGTATTCTAGCACATGTGTGCCAATAAGCCACTTCAGCTTCTGGTCTAGCAGTTCAACCACCCCGTTGAACTTGGGGATGCAGAGAAGCTCGATATCGCCGCAATCGGGCTTCCGCCGGCGGACGCTACCGGCTATTGTCACCCTTTCACAGGCCGGTGCCAGAAGTTGCTTAAGCTCTTCGGCTATCGCCCTGGCCTTCTCCAGCTTCATTTCCCCCCTCTTTGAAAAAAATAAACTCCTTGGCTCCCTCGATACAAGCGGGCCGGTCGTTGCAGTATCGGATATTCTGTTTGCCAACGGTTTGACCGTTGATTACCCACGGTTTAGTAACGACCGAGATCCTCTCATCCGGCCGCTCCTCCCTACAGATATGACATTTCCAAGTGTCAAATGGTAGCTTGCTCATCACTTTATCTTCCTGATCACCTTCCCACACTTCACACAGACGGTGGAGTCCCAGGGGGTATACTCGCCGCATTTTGGGCATTTAACCACCGGTCTACCGTCTATTACCTCGATTTTGGGTTTCACTCAGCAGCCTCCTTGGTGACGGCCTTTACCGGATTCCGGTAACAGCGGCATCCAGGATTGTCGCAGGCCAAAATATACTTGCGCTGGCCCAGCTCCGATGTGCTCCACAGCAGCTCTATCAGGGGCTGGCCACAGCCGGAACAGACCTCCCGATTAGCGCCTTCTGCACTTCTGGCCATCTCTACACTACCTTTGAGCTTTATCATCTCCCCTCCAGTCTCTTTATCTCATCCAGCCACTGCCGAACCCGGGATCTGCCTATCACGGCGACCGGTTTCGCTCGATACCGAGCCAGTCGCACATAATGGCCCGGACGTAGCTAATTTTCTCTTTGTGTTTCCCCTGGCCGGCAGCCTCTCTGAAGGCTTCTCTGATATAGCCCAATGGGCAGCCGCCCGCCGAAACTAATTCACCCGCCAGGTCCCTTAACTGCGCCAGGTCTTTTCCGCCCGGCTCGCGCGGAATAATTTTATCCGGATTCTTCGCCTCGACCTTCCCCCACTGCATCCGGAAGTTCTCGACGAGCCCGGCAGAAATTTTATTTCTATCTATGCAGAAATCAGAGGTTGAGGTCGGGGGACTTCTCACCTGAGAGCCTTTTAGGTGCTCAGGTGAATTACCTCTTCTTATTCCTTTTCTGTTTCCTCTTTCTCTTTCAGAGGAAGTTGTTAAGGAACCAGAGGCCGATGTCTCAGGTGAGGGAGATTTAACGCTCACCTGAGCATTATTTTGTGTCTCAGGTGAGACGGGCCAGTTAAGGGAGAAGACTTCTTTGGCGCTCTTTTTATAGCGCAGATGGTCCTGCCAGCCGTCCGGGGGCGTGTAGTCTGACGGCCAGGCCCACTGCATTTTGAAATGAACATCCCACCAGTCCAGGAGCTGGATGGCGGCAGTTTTTGAGGTGTTATAGCAGAGAATGAGGTTCTGTGCCGCCAGCTCTTCGAGCAGCTGGGGGACATCCGCTTTGGCGATATGGTCAAGATTGGGGCAGCAGGTATACTTGATTTCCTCGGGGTCGCCGCAGAGCCGGCCCTGATCGTCGGCGTTTGACCACATTAAAGGGTATAATGAGGTAGCCTTAAGCGACAACCGGGCATACCGGCGGTCGGTTGAGTAGAACTGGGGGAACACCCTCCCCCGGGCGGTGGTTCGCCGCATTTATTACTCCCCGAGATTCATTTGTACCCTGGTCAACCTATCCTGCACCAATGAAACGAACTCCTGGGCCTGCTCCTTGGTGCAACGGGGCAGGACATCCCTTTTAAGGTCGCCTTTAGTGTCTATCTTGAATTTGGTGCCGAGCCAGCTCTTGGCGGTTGTATCGCTCCACTTGATGAGCCGCAGCGCCTCGTCGAGCCACTCGGGGTCGATATGGAAGCCGGCGCCCTCAATCTCCTCGTCTGCTTTGTTTTCGGTAGTGGGGGTGCGCACCCCTACCTCACCCCCGTTGTCCCTCTCCCCGGGCACGCCTTTTTCTCCACCTTTAGAGGGTTTAAATCCCTCAGCTTCAGCCAGGACCTCTTCAGGGAAAAGGTCGGTGGGGATCTCCTCCTCGTCCAGCGGCGGCAGCAGGACCTGCTCGGGCTTTCGTCTCCCCAAGCGCTGGATTTCGGCTAGCTTAACATCGCTGCGGACCTGGAGAATATGGACGGTCTTCCTTTTTATGCCCGGCGGCTCCACCAGCTGCGGCTCCAGGGAGAGCGTCAGGGGGATAAAGGAGATCCGCCCGCACAGCCGCTTAATGAGCTCAAGGCTCGAGTTGATATTGACAATGGAATAGAAAGAGGTGGTATCCAGCTGCCACGCTCCGAAGCCAGGAACATCAGGCAGAAGAAAGAGAAGGTTCATCACCCGCCGGCACTGAGGCTTCTCACCACAGTACTCGGGGCAGGTTTCGGGGTCGCAGGGCAGGCCGTCCTGCCACACCCACTCGGCGGTGGTGTGGTCAGCCAGGGCACCGGTGGCGGTGTCTACCTTGCGGCGACACATCATCCCATTACCCCGGCAAACAAGTCCCTGGGTGAAGGAATAGCAGCGCAGCCACTGGATAGCAAATTCCTTCGGGTCCTCAACGGGGAACATGATGTTTAGCTGTTTAGGCTTCTCCCCAACATGCCTCTTGATTTCCTCCGGGACAACGAAGTAGTCAGTAGCCACAGGGTAGGGGGTTTGGGTTCTGGCACTGACCTGCTTAATCCCGAGTCTCACTTTGCCAAGGCGTGGCATCCGGCGTATCTCAGAGACACCTTTAATACCTGGTTCCATGGTTCACCCCCTCACTTTCCCTTTGTTGCTGGCGTTCTTTTTCCTGCTTCTCCCTTGCTTTTACCTCTATCTCCCTCGGCCATCTTTGCCAGCTCCTTCAATCCCTTCCTTGTGGTTAGCTCATTGAACTCGGGTAGGAGATCCAGGGGTATTGTTGCGGCAGCCAGCAGCTCCTCCTCTTCCTGGGTCCTATCCTTTTTATCTAGAATCTTCAAAGCTTGTCTAAAGATGTCAGGCATGGCCTTTATCTCCATCCAACTGAAGCCTTATCAGGGTGAGCTCCAGCTCAAGAGTAAGCACCCTGGTTTCCAGGTTGTTCACCCGCTCCTCGGTCGTGGACTTCTTTACCTTCGGCTTTGGAACGGGCAGCCCTGGTATAGACAGTTGCCTATTAGACATTTGCCGTCTCTAAGGGCTTTTTCTCAATGTAGACTGTCGTACCATCAGTCTTAAAGCCATGCTCTTCCAGGTTGAGTGTACCGTGAGCCAGGGCCTCCCGGTTGGCAACACCAGCACTGCCATGAAAAGTACCGCCACACCAGCACCGGCAGCGTGGCCGCTTGGCATTGTGACAGCGACTATCGCAGCGTCTAACTTTTCCCATTTAGTCATACCTCCCTCATTCTCTTGACTGGAGGCTAAAGGGTGTTATAATGACCGAAAGAGGTATTAATCCCTTCGCCTCTTGAAAGCTGTCGGGTTATAGCCTGACAGCTTTCTCTTTATTACCCTTTAATATCGCTTCTCTGAAATTCCCAGGGCTTAAACTATTCTTCATGGTCCGCCCCTTTTGCCTTTAGCAATATAGCTTCGGCTTCTCTCAGTGCCGCGTTGGTATCAAACAGGCTCTCCTGGGCTGCGGCGTGAGCCGCCTTAAGCGGGCTGAACTTCTGGTGCTTCTTGATGATGTCGGTCAGGTTGAGCGCAGCGTATTTTTGGGTGGTCTTTACGTCGGTGTGCCCCATTATCTCCTGGAGGGAGCGGAGGTCTCCGCCCTCCACCAGAAAGTTCTTGCCGAAAGCGTGGCGCAGGCGGTGCGGCCCCAGCTTTGGCCCCTTGATGCCGGCCTTCTCCATGTGCTCGCGGACTATGCGGTAGATAGTGAACCTAGAGATTGGCTTCTTGTGGTCGTCATGGAACACGTGCTCGTCCGGACTCTGGGCGGCAACCTGCAGAAGGAACTCCCTTGTCTCGTCAGAGATGGGCACTTCTCGCCAGCCCGTCTTGCCGCACACCAGAACCGTCTCTTGCTTGATATTGTGCCTTAACAGGGAGCACACCTCACCGGCCCGCATGCCGTTGTCCACCAAAAGGGTTATGATTGCTCTGTCGCGGGGGCTTTCCGCCGAATGAAGAAGTCTCATCAACTCGCCGATTTCTAGTGTCGGCATGAGCGTCTTCGGGCGTCGTGGGGCACAGACGGTCTCCATTGGGTTGGGAATCCGGTGACGCTGGCTGATAAACTTGAAGAATATCCTCAGGGCATTGAAGGTATCGCGCTTTGTCTCCGGGCTGCCATCAAGACTGCCTAGAAAGTCCTCAATCGGCTCGGGGCGCCGTGGGAGGGCGGGGCAGAACTTTACGAAGGAGCGCAGCCTGTGCTCGTACCATTCGATGGTCCTGGGGCTTAGATTTGACGAAATCCGGCTGTTTATGAATTCACGAAGTGCCTGTTCTGTCCTCATGGTGATACCTCCGTCGTGACATTATGGAGAGTACCACCATTTCTGAAGAGGCGGAACTACCGAAAGTTAGCTCACTTTCGATAGGGTATGGGGTGACAGTAATACTAAAGTTAGGGGTGGTCGGGGGGTGAGTCACTAACTTTAGTTGGTATAACTTTAGTAAGTGTTTTCCATAACTAAAGTTAGGGGAGCTACCATAACTTTCGTTAGGGGTGGCTATTTGCTGCACTCGTGAATTTATGCTACCATGAAGAGTGTCGGGGTGTAGCGCAGCCTGGTAGCGCACCTGAATGGGGTTCAGGTGGTCGTCGGTTCGAATCCGACCACCCCGACTTCGAAGCTAAAATCTGGCGCTGCTTTCATCAGT
>Ga0307431_1000461_pt1 | contig 27779 bp, 25 predicted proteins | sample SalMarWE160170MG_FD_202155 | JGI IMG/M metagenome (GOLD analysis project Ga0307431, IMG submission 202155) | Salt marsh sediment microbial communities from the Plum Island Ecosystem LTER, Massachusetts, United States - WE1603-170 | ecosystem: Environmental > Aquatic > Marine > Intertidal zone >...
TTACCATCCTGCCAGTTTCCCAACGGGCAAGATTAAAAAATGGGATGTCTTTTTTAATATTTTTACGACTTACGAAAAAACTCTGTTTGCTTTAAATACTAGAACTCGAAATCTTTAATCCCCTATAATAATGTTATTACTTGCTGATAATTAATTGTGGTTAGCATTAATATTCATTTGTTCTTTTCTTCCCTTCTGAAATATAATCCTATTATAAGAAAAACAAAAAAGAGTATTGCTGGTAAGATTATATCACTAGAATGCTTATAAGTATAAGATGTTGTTATTTCCATGTAAATCATATAGCTAATGATTATTATTTGAAGAATTGCGAAAACTCTTGATAATCTCATAATAAACCCCCTTTAATTTGACCATACGTCATGACCTTTTCTCCTTAGTTTTTCAGCTAATTTCTTTTCAATTTTTTCTGCTTTCTCTCGAGTTTCAATCGGATTGTATCTTCTACATTTTCTTCTTCGCAACGATAAACCATATCTTCTAACAAAACTATTTGATTTATAGTCCTCCTTATGTTGCTTGAATCGAATATCAGGATCATTTGCTGTTTGGCCTACATAAAAACATGCTTTATTAGGATTCATATTCGGATTTCGATTTCTGAATTTTTTCGATTTAATAACTTCTTTATCCAATTCAATTACATAAACATTATATGATATGTTTACCCCTCAATCATTATCACTCATATCTTGCATATTCATTTAAAGATTATTATTTTCATTCCTGGAATCCCCAATATTTGTAACATTATCAGTTGCTGATTATGATGTTTAAGGAGAGGGCGAATAACTAGTTTTCTTTATCTGTTCAAATACACTTCATCGGTCATCGGTTAAGGATTTTTCAGGGAGAAAACAAACAATGAAACAATCAAAAATTAAGCACGAAAAAATTGCTTTTCAAAAGGAGATTTATTCGTCTTCAAACACGTTTTCATCCGCTCATAAGTTCATTGTGAATATGGGCAGAAATACCCGCATTTTCGTCTTAACCGATGACACATGAAATACACTTAAACATGGATGTATAACTTCTTCTTTAACGTATATTACCTCAGCGTTACATTTGTCACTGACAGTCGAATTTTTCCAACTTTTGGCAATTGAAAACTGCCCCACCTTTTTAGAACGATTTTCTTGTAAACAATAGGTGAAAGATTTAACTTATGAGCAGTATTACAATAAAAAAATGTCAGATAGAACATATGATACAATAATTATTGGAGCAGGAATATCAGGGCTTGCTTGCGCCAGACAACTTAACAAGTACGATAAAGATTTTTTAATTATAAGTAAAGATATTGGCGGACGTATTCTTACTTCAGAGGATGGCAGCGTCAATTATGGTGTTTTTTTTGTCTGCTCTGATTATGATAATGTCTTAAAATATGTTGCTCTGAAATCAAGGATACGGCTGAGAGATTTTTGTTTTCATGAAAATAAAGATACATATGTTCTTTTTGAACCAAAATTCATAAGGTATCTATCTCAATTTATAAAAACATATAAATTACTCTACAAATTTAGAAAAAAATTACGCTTGCTTAGGAAAAATTCAGAGACTGTTTCTCAGAAAAAGGCTATTGAAAATGATTCTTTTTTACATGATTTATATATGCAAAAGGCATCAGATTTTATCAAAGAACGTAAAATTGTTTCAGGGACGGATATGTATCTTTCTAAAGCTTTGTATTCTACAACTTTTTCTAAGGTTTCTGAAATGAATGCTTTTAGTTTTTTACAATTTCTCATACCTCTTGTAACGCCAATTTATACATTTACATTTGAAAAGGAAAAAATGATAAAACCATTTCAAGATAAAATAAAAATTGGAAGTGCGATAGATATAAAATTTAAGGATGATAAGTACAAGATTAAAACCGCTGATGCTATTTTATATTCAAAAAATATTGTTTTGGCAACAGAGATTTCCTGGTCTAAAGAATTTGCAGGTGTTAAAAAGGTAAACCTATCAATAAATACAAATATGATTCATGTGAAAGGTATTGCAAAAAAAGAGATATCATGGAAAAACTATCAGTTGTTTTCACCATCGGGAAATGTTCAAGCAGTTGCTGATTTGAAAGACGGTACTTATCTTTTTTATTATAAAAATGAGACGCCTGATTTGAAAGACTATTTTGAAAATCCTTATATTATCGCAAGTAAACAATGGAGACCTGCTGGAACAATTAATGGGCATAACCTTATTGAAAGCAATAGAGGAAATAATATGTATCTTATTGGTGACTACAACATAGCAGGTTTGGAAGAATCGTATATAACTGGATTATTTAGTGCTAATCAAATTATTCAATCTGAATAGATTTTATTAGAAATCTTAATTGGGGAGTTGAATTTTATAGTTTTTCTGCGAATTCGTCAAGCTTGGTTTCCCAACCTTTCATAAGCGCATTTCCAGTATTAGCATCTTTTCCAACCTGAAAATCTACACCTGCTACCTTCACCATCTTCTTCTTTGAAAGAAGTTTCTCCATCTTACTGAGCCAGTTTCTTTTCATTCCATGGGTGTTTATTATTCCATATTTCTTTTCTTCCATTCCCTCTAGCTTCTTCATGAAGGTTCTCATATTCCTCTGTATATTAAATGCCTCTGTTGGAGCAGAGAATACATATAAATCTGCCTCAGGCAATGAAGTAGGATCTCCATCATCAGTTTTTAAAATCTGTGTTTCAGTCTTTTTCCCCTTTAATTTTCCTGCAAGATAATCAACAATCTTTTTACCATTACCATATCTTGACCAATAAACAATGACGTATTTCATCAATTCACCAAAAGGAAAGTTCAGTTCTCTTATAAAAATATAGCAGGTTTTTTCCAATGGAAATCATCATTTAAAACATACCATTAGTCCTTTTCAAAAACCCACCCTACAAATCCCCATCTAGTCCCGTACAGTATACAAGACTCAAAATATAATTCCCTCCTAAAGTCATCTATAGAGTCAAGTCGATCTGTTGGTTTTTTAAAGAAATAACAGTTGTAAAGTCCTAAATTAAGAAAAGGAGTTTTAACAAATACATTCAAAAAATAATTAGTTGGTAGTATATGGATAAGATCAAAGTTAAAAACAAAATAATTGGGCATGCTAGATTCGAAGATGGAAAATTAATTTTACCTTTAAAAGATAAAGATGCAAAACATAAAAACAATAAAAATTATGATGAAAAAGATCTGGATTATTTGTTTGTCCTGAAAGCATTGCAAGAAATACCTTTTGGCGTTGGAAAGAAACTGCTGATAGATTTCTTACAGGGAAATAGAAAGAATAAATCCATTGTTAGAAACAAGTTATATTTTAAGAGAAATTTTAGCAGTATGATTTATGACAAAGACGAGTTAACTGCTATGATAAATAATCTTATCCAAAACGACATGATTGCACTAAGCGCCATAAATGCTAACAAGCGTTGGAAGATGCTTGAGTTAAGCACAAAAGGGAAAAAAGAGATAAAAAACCCCGCCCTGTATAAGCGAAAGTTAGCATTTAATTTTAAGGAAATAAAAACAGAAATCACAGATGAAGATAAAAGATTGTTTGAAAAATTTAGCGATTTTATTTCAAAATTTAATAATGAACAAAAGAAAGCAATAATTTGTGATAAACATCACATATTATGTATAGCTGGAGCCGGTTCAGGTAAAACAACAGTGCTAATAGAGAGAATAGAATTTTTGATAAAACACCGTTTTATTGATCCTAAAAAAATACTGGCGATAACGTTTACCAGAAAGGCAAGACAAGAAATGATGACAAGATTATCAGATGCAGGTCTTTTAAGCTCAGTTGCAGTTGAGACATTTAATTCTTTTTGCGAAAAAATCTTGAGACAATATACCTATCTAATTTATGACAAGCAAGTAAAAGTCGCCAGTTACAAAGACAAGATAGTGATGGTTAACAAAGCCCTTTCCAAAATAAATATGGATATGAATAAAGCAATAGATGTTTACTTTAGCGATACTCAAAGAAATGGAAAAACAGAAGAGCAATTGGCAAACATATTTAGGAACGACTGCTTCTTTATTCGGGATTACTTCAAGTTCAAAAATAAACCAATTGTAACATCAGCTTTTGAATCTAGTGGCATAGGGCATGAAAAAAGCTTAAAGCTAGTTATTGCAGTCTGTAATTATATTGAAGCATATATGAGACGATATGATCTGAGAGATTTCGCAGATCAACTCATTGATACCTTAACTTTTTTTAAAAAAAATCCAGAGTTCATACCAAAGTTTGATCACATCCTTGTAGACGAGTATCAAGATGTAAATTCAACTCAGATACAGCTTATTGATCTTATTTCTCCAGAAAATATATTCTGCGTTGGCGACCCAAGACAGTCAATATATGGATGGAGGGGATCTGATATACGATACATATTGAATTTTGAAGAGAAATATCCTGATTGTGAAATTGTTACATTGACAAAGAACTATCGTTCAACTGAGCACATCGTTGATCTAATAAACAATTCAATTAAACATATGAAACTTGGAGATTTACAATCATCAATAGAAGGAAGAAAAGATATTCATCTAGAGGAATTTACATCAGAAGATGAAGAGTTTAAATTCGTGATAAAAAAGATAATTGAATCTAACATTTCAAGAAATAGAATTTTTGTACTTGCTAGAACCAATAGACAACTAAATGACCTGTCTCGCATGATGAAAACACAGAAAATAAAACATATTGTGCGAAGCGACGAGATACGAAGAAGTATTACAGCAACGAAAAATGATGTAACACTTGCAACAATCCATGCAATCAAAGGAATGGAAGCAGACATGGTTTTTGTCATTGGGTGTACCGGTATTAATTTTCCTTGCAGGGGAAGTGAACATCCAGTAATAGAAATGGTGAAAGTAGATGAATATGACAAGGAAGAGGAAGAAAGAAGACTGTTATATGTTGCGATGAGCCGGGCAAAAAATAGTTTGTATCTAACATATTCTGGAGGTAAACCGACATATTTTATATCAAGCAGCATGAAGGAGATAATAGAAGAAAAAGAAGTGAAGGTACAGTCAAAAAAGAAGGTAAAAATCAGTATTGGCTAAAAGATACAGCTTATGCTGCAACAGAGAAATCAGCATAATTATATCTCAGAAAATAAGTTGTAAGCATAACTAAATGGGTAGACAAAACAACAACGGATATCAAAAAATTAACAAAGATTTATATATATCACCAATCTTTATTTCTGTGAGAGTTTCAAAATACAGGGGGCATTAAAAACATGAATAAACTGTTATCGATATTAATTATAGGAATTTTACTTTTTAGTGGATTTGGAGCAAATGCACTAAGCAAAGAGCAATCTGACGAAATAAAATTAATGGAATCAATTAATTTTTCTGAACCTTGCATCCAAGAATATAATCAATATGCAAATGTGACTGTCAAAGAGGCAACTTCTTACATGAAGGAAAGTGGAAATCCTGCACTACCTGTTTATGTCAAGGTATTTACCTTTCCCATTGGAACAAAAATCAAAGAGGTAAGTTGCACTTTTTCAAACGCACAGGAAAAAATATTATCAAAGAAAATCACGCCAGCACAAGAGCCAATGTCAGTTACCCCCTCAAGCAAAAAAACCATGGACACACATCAAGTTAAAAACGAAGAAATCTATTCAAGCGGAAATTCATACCCTGCATCTCGCTTCAAATATCAGCTTGGCGCCGGTCTAGCTAACAATAATCATGTCATGTTTCTCAGCATCCATTACTATCCCGTTCTTTACTTTCCCATGGACAACCGTATAGAATACACCACTGATGCAACGATTGAAATAAGATATGAAAAAAATCAGAATCCACTTTCCTTTCAATACGATTATGACCTTGTGATAATAGCTCCATCTGAATTTTCAGATGATCTTCAACCTCTAGTCAATCATAAAAATGGAATAGGCCTTGCAACCATTTTCAAATCCACAGAGGATATCTACTCGAACTACCAGGGAAGAGATGAAGCAGAACAGATCAAATATTTTGTCAAGGATGCTGTCGAAAGTTGGGGCACCTCGTATATAATGCTCGTTGGAAGTGTATACAAAGTACCCATGAGAATGAGCAATGTATCAATGTGGGGACGGTGGGAGCATGAAACGCTTACAGATTTGTACTATTCTGACATATACGACGCAGATGGTCATTTTTGCAGTTGGGATTCAAACAACAACGGCAAATTTGGAGAGACGGGAGCAGATCAGGTAGATTTGTATCCAGACGTGCATATTGGACGGCTAGCATGCAATTCTATCGAAGAGGTGCAAATTGTAGTTGATAAAATCATCCATTATGAAATTGAAACTTTTGGCCAAGATTGGTTTAACAATATGATCTATATCGGCGGAAACACTTTCCCTCAGTGGCACAGTCCAGGTAATGAAGGCGAAGAACATAACAAACACATCATGGAGATTATGACTGACTTTGAACCATCTTCTGTAATATGGACATCAAAGGGAAATTTTAACCGACGAACCATCTCCAACGCAATTAGCGAGGGTGCAGGTTTCTTGGAATACTCTGGCCACGGATTTGAGCATGGAATGGGTACATACAAACCACATGGACGTATGATGAAATCATATCTTACTCCTTACATAAAGGACCTTACCAATGAATATAAACTACCAATCATCTTCTTTGATGCATGCCTCACTGCAAAACTTGATTTCACTCTCAATGACATTCTCCGTTACAAAGGGTATAGAATGTTCAAAATATTTACACTACTACCTGGTATAGACAAGGACATGAGATTGCCAAGCTATGCATGGTGTTTCGTTAAACACGATGGAGGCGGAGCCATAGCAACTATTGGAGCAACAAGGACAGCATTTGGAGGAGAGGATTTTGGTTGTGAAAAACTCTCAACTGACTTTTTTAGTTCCTATAATCGAGGTGGAAAACTAGGCGAAATGATGACAAATGCTCAGAATGCATACATCCATGATTTACCTGATGACGAATTCACAATTGAAGAATTTACTCTACTCGGTGATCCAAGTCTACACATTGGAGGATATATAGATGATAAGGAACCTCCGGAGATAGAAATTATAAATCCAAAGGAAGGATACCTCCATTTATCAGGCATATCAATAATGCCAACTCCATCAGCCACTACTATGGCCCCAGGTGGATTTAGATTTAGACCCATGCGAATTTTAGCCGAGGACGACTTTGACGAAAAGCAGGACATACAGGTAAAGATCTACATAGACGATGAACTAAAAGGATTAGGCATACTGAATTCAAGAAATGGATATCATGAATGGAAATGGACAGGATGGGGGCTGGGTACTCACACATTAAAGGTGACAGCTGAAGATAAAAGTGGCAACATTGGTAGCGATGAAATAGAAATATGGTATCTCTGTTTTATCCCGTAGTTTGGTCCATAAACATTGCTGTCGTTTATTCAAAATCCGAGCCTAGATCATAACCGCAATACGGACACTCGACAGTATTATCCAAAGACCGGTGACAGTTTGGGCAAATAGTTCCAAGACGGAAATTTCGTTCTTTTGCTTCTAATGAGCAACCACACTTTGGACAAACAAAATAAGGAGTCGAGACATTTGTAACTTTTCTCATTTCAGCTCCGCAGTTCGGGCATGTCCATAGCTCATCCATAACCTATTATGTTTCATTATGTTATATATAAAATTTTTGGAATAAATATCAAAATAGGGCAGTTTATTCACTGATAAATGACATGTGCAAAAAATTCAACTTGTCATATGCTAAAAGAAAACTAGAGGAACATATCTAGCAAATTAGCCAAAGCGTACACCCAATTTCCCCACCATTTTACGAACTATTTTTAAAAGTGAAAGAGCAGCCATGGATACAAGAGCAAGCATACTCAGATATAATCCGTTTCCGGGACCCCAAGTACAATCTATGTTAGAATTTTCTTGCAAGCCTGGAACAGATACCGCCAGAGTGCTGCCTCCTGAAAAGCTACCTACTCCAACATTGGTCACTTCCAACATTGCAACATAAAAGAGCAGTATTGAAACAAGTAACAATACAATACCTACAATCGACAGAATGGTAGAAATCTTACGAAACTTATCTTTCATAAATATACCAATAAATATACCAACTAAAACAAAAAGACAATCAATCGCTAGTAACATGACAAGTAACTCAAGAACCATAGTAAACTCTGGTGGAACCGAACTTATCTCCCCTCCAAAAACAGAATGAGAAGAGGTGAGAGTAATTATCTCAGACGGTACTAGAAACGTACTTGTGACAGTTGACGTTGTGCCACCATCGCCAGTTAAAATCCACCATGGCGAAACAAGCGCAATGACAATCAAGGCAATTGCAAGAAGTTTCATCCCTACAAACGTATTTCTTTTCCATACAATCAATGCAATCGAGAAAACAGCAAGTAACGCACCAAGATACATCACAACGGTATGTAAAAAAGAGCCCTGTGATGTCACTATATCAATCATCTTATTGCCCTTGATTTCAATGTCTTGCCTAGCAATTTCTTCATTGTCTGCAGTAATTTTCATTTCGTATATGCCAGGTGGGACAGAAACTTTAGCTACACCACTAGTTTTTATTCTTGCACTAGGCCCCCTTCCTTCCCTATCTAGTGAAATTTCTCCTTCCGCGATCAAAGCCCCATAAGAATTCATACAGTTAAGATCAACTGTAAACTCTGCTGGAAACTCTAGGTCAAGTGTTTTATCATTGCTAATTTTTACCTTTTCTTCAAGAGTAAATGACTTGTAACTCATTTTAAGGATATAATCTCCAGAATAAAGATCAGTAAATAGATACTCTCCATTTCCCTGATTTTCCGCAGATATCATGATTTGATCGATCATTTGACTACTTGTAAGCATTGGACTTACATCAACAGCTGGAGCAAGTCCTAGTGTGTCTTTTACATTCAACTTTAGTTGAGAAAGCGATGTAAAAAAAGCGTCTTTATATGAGATTAAACTAGTTTTCAACCCAAATGATATTTCTTTTTCTTCAACCAAAAATCCTTGATAAATAACTTGCAGCGTGTAAGGAGATTTACGATAACAAGGGGCCTTTAGAACAACACTTCCGTTTTTACCAGATACCTCACTTGATACGATCATTTCATCATACAAAAGCAAAAACTTCACATTTTCGATGCCTTCTTCATCCTGATCTGAAATAGACAATTCTGCAGTTCCTTCCGATTTACAATAAACATCAACGGAAGTCTCCTCGCTCAAATCAACAATTGCAAAACCTATGTATTGCCTCTCACTTCCAAAGCGTGGGTTTTCTCTGTAAACCTTAATAAGATACTTTCCGACCTCCAAATCAGGAAAAAGGATTTTTTTGAAAAATGAAAAATTCTTCCAATCAAATAATCCTAGAGCAAGTTTTATTTTTTGAACTAGTGTGGTATTATCAAAATCAAGGTTCAAATCACCCATAGATACTCTACCTGTAGATCCAGATGATGCAAGGCTATCGTCCTTGAATAACTCTGCACTAATGTAAGATATGTTTCTTCCTAAACCAGCGGATAACAAAGACCCCATGGGAAATGATCGTGCATGATGCAGATAAGCAGTAAGAGCATACCGTTTTGTTTCTTCCTCTGGTTCATCTAATACATTTCCTCTATAAATCGGTCTGTCTCCAACCAATTTTTGGTAAATCCCAGATTCTGCATCTACAGCTTCATATCCCCCTTTTTGAAAAGTGATAAATTCGATATTAAAATTTACATTCATTCCTTCAGGAAGAACCGTATTGTGTTTTCCCTCCTCATATGCATTTCTTATGGCAAATAAATCGCCACTATCTGCCTCAAGGCCAGGAAGATTCACATGCTGATGTACAGAGGATTTTACCTGTATCCCATCGTCTTCGCCTTCTAAAAATCCAGTGCTTGATTCAAATATCAAAGCATGCGCCTGTCCGGTTGAAGGATCATCCATACATAACCAAGCCTTGCTACCAAGATCATCGTCATCTGTTGCCGAAAGTATCCATTCTGCTGGATCAGCGTCTGGATCAGTTGGCAGTGAGTAGTCTCTAATGCTTTCATCCTCAGCATGAAAATGAATATTGGGAAGTATTTCTCCAATGTTCATCTTTTCAATCGTTGCACTTCTTGCTTTGATTGTTGATAAAGATGCATAAGTCCCCTCTCTTTCCTTATCTCCCTTTATATCACGTGTTTTAAGAACCTCGTGATTGATATTTACATCTAAGCTTTTTGTAGAAGTTGGGCTATAATAATATGTGTAAACATTATCTGTCTTTATTTCACCCTCTGTAGCGCTCCCTTCTATACACAGTCTAATCATGAGGTTTCCATCTACAATGATTTTTTTAGAAACATCCTTGGCCCATTGAGTTCCTGTATTTTCCCCAGATGGTTCTATGCTATAGCTCATAGAAAAAGCAGCGACTTGTTCTGCATGAACAGTCTCAAATTCCGTAGAGCCAGGTTTGAGTTTAATAACAGCATTGGACATCCCATTTCCAAGTAGCTCACCTTGTTGACATATGCCATAGATAATATACTCGCCCTCGATAATTTGGTAGTAATCAAAATCTATAATTTGTCCAGAGATAGGTTCATAGAAATAATGAGTATCTTTAACAGACAGATGATCTTCATAATCTGTTGGGGTGGTTTCAGAATCACTATACAAAACATAATAGGTCTCTTCACCGGTTACCTCTTTTGGAATGAGAAACACTAAACTACATACTTTGATATTAGAAGAACCATCAGAAGATTCTAAATCGTAAATTTGTGAGTCTATTTCTGTTAAATCAGATCCATCACCATAAGCAACACGAACAGAATGTACGGTTTCATTTTTAGCCCAACACGGGCTATCAAAATCTACACGCACATCTATTGGCTGGAATTTTGCTTCTTCTAAGTTTGTATCTATTGGAATGGTTAATTCTTGCTTAAATGACAGGTTTTCAATATCAGTTGGTATAATATTTTCGTAGGATACTGCATTGATGTTAAAAGAAGTGAGAATAAGCATAGATAAAATTAAGCACAGTAAAAGCCGTTTCAAGGCAGATTTCATATTATATGATAACTTTTATTATAATATAAATATTTTTACATTGATTCTTTGATTTTAGTCGATATGCCGTGCCATTTCATAACGAAAGCCATTTATTCAAAATGATGATGCATAACACATTATTTACAATGCAACTATAAAAAAAACCACAATGATCAATATGATCCATCCAAAAATTATTACAACAGGCATGGAGAAAAAGGATGAACGACAGCGATATAGGAAAAAAAGTTGAAAAGATTATACTGAAAAAGAAATTTGAAGATATCGCCGTTAAAGTGGAAAATAAAGTAGTTTACTTGAATGGAAAGGTAAACTCATATGATGATTTTTTAGAACTAGGTCTGTTGATTGGAGAGAAAAAAAACGTCGAAGGAGTGGTCAACAATCTTAAATATCCTAATAAGAAAAGAAAAGAAAAAAAGAAGGGCGCTGCATCTGAAATAGGAAAGGCAGATGTTGTAATAGTTGGAGGAGGGGTCATTGGCTCTTCAATTGCCAGAGAGTTGTCAAAATACAATTTAAGCGTGATTCTTGTTGAAAAAGCAAGCGATGTTGCCTGTGGAACTACAAAGGCAAACAATGCCATGGTTCATACCGGCATTGGAGAAGACATGGGAACCCTTAAGCAAAAGCTTTGTGTAAAAGGACAGCAGATGTTTGAAAAAATTCCTGATGAGCTTAATGTACCTTACAAACAAAATGGGATGTGGATAATAACTACAAAAGATTCCTTGGCAAAAATGAAGCTCCCTTCATTTATCTCGGATTTTATCTCAAAAAGAATCATTCCCATGATTGTTTTGCGAAGAGGGAAAAAACTAGGCATACCAATGAAACTTGTGAAAAGAAAGGAACTGCTGAAAAGAGAACCAAACATAACCAAAAAAACATTAGTTGGAGTATATTCTCCAACATACGGAATTACTTGTCCTTACCTTTTTACCATTGCTCTTGCAAAAAATGCCATTGAAAATGGAGTTGAGATAATGTTAAACACTGAGGTTGTAAATATTATAACCAAGGAAAACAAAGTAAAGTCAGTTGTCACTACAAAGGGCATTATAGAAGCAAACTTTGTCATCAATGCTGCTGGCCTATACACAGATGAAATAGCTGACATGGCAGGAGCAAGAGAATACACAATCCACCCTAAAAAAGGAGCAACTTTAATTTTTGATAAAAAGACAAACGAATACATAAATCATTCCATGTCTATGCTTCGATTTCCAAGGGAGAAACATTACAAGGGAGGAGGAGCGATGACTACGATGGACGGCAACATTCAATGGGGTCCAACTATCTCAGAAACTCCGGACAAAGAAGACACAACAGTTACCGCAGAGGATATCGAAAAGATATTTGAGTCTTACTCACCACTTTTAGAAAATTTTCCAGAAAAATCGGTTATCACTTATTTCTCCGGATCGCGAGCATGCACTTTTACAGAAGATTTCATTATAAAATCATCAAAAAAAATTAAGGGATTCATCCATGTTGCAGGTATACAATCGCCAGGTCTGACTGCTGCTCCTGCCATTGCAGAAATGACTATTGACATTTTGAAAAATGAAGGTTTAAAGTTGGAAGTAAAAAATGACTTCAATCCTTATAACAAGAAAAAAATCGTTACCAGGGAATTAAGCAACGAAGAAAAAAAGAAACTAATCAAAGAAAACCCACAATATGGGGAAATCGTTTGCAGATGTGAACAAATCACCAAAGGCGAGGTTGTTGATGCGATCCATTCTAAAATACCAGCACTAAGTATAGATGCCATAAAAAGAAGGACAAGAGCAGGAATGGGACGATGCCAGGGAGGCTTCTGTCTTCCAAATATCATTAAAATACTCGCACAAGAAACAGACATACCAATTGATAAGATTTTGAAAGATGAAGAGGGCTCCGATCTATTTGTTGGAAAGGCAAAATGCCTACTTAAGGGTAGATATGATGAAAACTGATGTTGCAGTCATTGGAGGAGGACCAGCAGGCCTTGCCGCAGCTCTGAAAGCAGCAGAAAAAGCAGATGTAATGTTGCTAGAAAGAGGTGAAGAACTGGGCGGCATACTTCCTCAATGCATCCACGACGGTTTTGGTAATTTCATTTTCAAAAAAATGCTTACCGGTCCAGAATACGCACAACATTACATAGATAAAATCAAAAAGTCAAATATTAAAGTGAAAACAAAAACAACTGTGCTAAAAATAGATACCGACAAAAACATCATCGCAACAAATTCTATAGATGGCATAATGAAAATACAAGCAGAAAGCATTATCCTAGCCATGGGTTGCAGGGAAAAAACAAGATCCCAAATTTTAGTTCCAGGCACACGTCCTGCAGGAATTTATACCGCAGGTACCGCACAACGTCTCATAAATATCGAAGGAGTAATGCCTGGGGAAAAAATTGTAATACTTGGATCTGGGGATGTCGGCCTTATCATGGCAAGGCGTTTCACATTAGAAGGAGCAAAAGTTGAAGGAGTATACGAAATCATGCCGCGGCCTGGTGGACTCACAAGAAACGTTGTTCAATGTCTTGATGACTATGACATACCTCTTCATTTGTCTACTACTGTGACAAATATCAAAGGGAAAAAACGAGTTGAGGGAGTAACTGTAGCAAAAGTTGACAAATCAATGGAACCTGTAAAGGAAACTGAAACGTTTATTCCCTGTGATTGCCTTATTTTAGCAGTTGGATTAATCCCAGAAAACGAGTTATCAAAACAGATTAACATAATCATAGATGAACAAACAAAAGGAGCGATCGTAAATGAAAGAATGGAAACATCAGTACCTGGAATATTTGCCTGCGGAAATGTAGTTCATGTACACGATTTGGTTGATGATGTAACAATTACAGCAGAGATAGCTGGAAAAAACGCTGCGCAGCATGTAAAGGAAAAATCAGAAATAGCAGAAAAAATACAAGTAATTGCAGGAAACAATGTAAGATATGTCGTCCCTCAAATTATAAACAACAGATATCTTGATTCTATCACACTGTACCTTAGAGTACGAAGAGAACAAAAAGATGCTTTTATTGTTGTCTCAGATAAAAAGAAACAGATTTTTGAAAATAAAGAAAGAATCGTTAAACCACCAGAAATGATAAAAATTACACTGTCAAAAAAAGAACTTACATTTATTACAAAAAATGAATTGAGAATTGATGTGAGGTGCAGAAAATGAACGAAGATATAACATGCATATCCTGTCCACTTGGATGTCGTATCCATGTTGAGAAAAAAGGAGACAGGATAAGCGTTGTTGGCCATATGTGTAAAAATGGAGAGGAATATGCAATACAGGAAGTCAATAATCCGCGAAGAGTACTTACAACAACAGTGAAAGCAGATAACAGCAAAGAAAATCTATTGCCCGTAAGAAGCAGAAGGGAAATCCCTAAAGATTTGATAAAAAGAGGTGTTATTGAGCTATCAAAAATAAGAGTAAAAGCCCCGATCAAATGTGGAGATTTAGTTTACAAAAATATTTTAGAGACTGGAGTCGACATTATCGCCTCACGAGATATGGAAACAAAAACATAAGAAAATGGAATATAATCATAATGTAAGTGCATGAAACGCCGTTGACCTTTCTTGATCCTTAACCCTCAAATAAACATAAACACAAGGAGAATAGGCACCATCATAAGAAAAACAGCTATTATGGCTATGGCCAAACCAATCTTTCCAAGCCTATATTTTTCAGGCAAAACCTTTTGACTCAGATAGATTGCTCCAATGCCGTACATAATAACTCCTATCACACCAATAAACATCAAAGTCAAACTTAACATTAGTAAAACTGACAAACCCTTATACATCCATATAGCAAGCGGTATGCCCGTTGAAAGAAGAAATATTAGAACATACAACATAAATCGCTTATATTCCAAACCTTCCATTCTTTTAGAAACGCTTTTTCCTGTTTCATAAAGCATTCTAGATACTGCTTCAAATCCAGCATATACTGTACCAAACAGTGCAAAAACAACACTTATCTGAAATAAAGGCTTTAGCCAACCGGCAAGATATTCAAATATTATCACCTGTTCTTGCACAAGTTTAGCATCTGTTGGAAGCGCCTGTTCAGGTGGCCCAAGTAAAACAGCACCAGCGATCATATACGCGGCCGATACAATAGATACAATGATAAAGGCAAGTGATAAATCAATTAAAAGAGGCTTAAGCAAGATCTGAGATTTTTTAATCTCCTTTTTGTCATTTGGAAGATATGTGATTTCCCCAGTTTTATTGAAATGATTGAAGCATTTCTGCGAAAATGCATTTGAATCTTTTCTATCTTTAAAAATTCCCCATTTTTTTACCTTGATCCATCCAAGATAGCCTATAAGAGTTAGAAGGGTAACAGTCAGAGTACCCAAATAGCCCAGCATGACTAGCGGTATCGGCGTCTTTGCTACCGAAGGATAATCATTTAGAACCCAATCAGGGTAACTAGCAGGAACATTTTGGCCTATTGTAATAAAATTAGGCAATACCTCAAGAATATCAGGTTTTATGGATATTACTGAAACAACTGCACCTATTGCCAGTACTGCCACAAAAAAAGCTTGTGTGTATTCAAGCACCTTATATCTAGCAACTATCACTAATATACCTGCAAGCAAGCAAAACGAGATCCCCCAAATTAAATAATGTCCAATTCCAAACACCCATGCAAGTGCTTGTCCAAGAGATGTTAGTATCGTGGCTGTAAAAATAGGGATAAAAACTAGCAAAATAGCGATGAAAAGCCAGTTGATCCACCCTTTTTTTGTTTTGATTGCAAAAAGATCCATAAGACCTATTCCAGAAAGCATTGTAAATCTGCAACCAACATATGCTATGATATACGAACCGATGTTAATTGTAATCAACCAAAGAAGAGCAAATCCTGCCCATGCTCCGATTTGAGGTCCAAGTATCAATTGTCCCTGACCCACAGTTATCGATGCAACAATGGCGCCAGGTCCAAAGAAAGCAAGATACTTGATGTATTTTTTAATGGATGGCTTCTCTGTTAAAACTGGATCTGGATCGGGAAAAACTATCCGATCATGTTCACTTGAATTCATACTCTTCACTTCTCAAAGATAATTTCTTTCCTCGTCTTTAAAACAGCTTCTGGAAATATTGGTTTAAACGTTCTTCTAACTTCTTCATCGTAATTTTCCTCGCCTTTTTCCTTTAGAATTTTTGCTCCTTGTTTTATCTGTTCCTGCACATTTGAGTTAACCTTATCTACCGTTACTGGAGCGAGTTTATTCACAAAACGCATCATCGCATTTAGCCCATACGACATCGATTCCACTTTCATGATTGATCCTGGAACTGCTGAAAACCATACTCCAATAGAATCTTCACCAAATTTTGTGATAGGAATGTTGGTAGCAGCCTGTCGTTCTGGCGTAGGTCCAACATCACAAACAACCCATTTTCCATCTATATACGCCTCTCCCTCTCCATGGATCATAAAGTACCCCATTGCATCTGAGAATTTTTTTACCATGGGATCTACTATAAGAGTATCAGACCATGCTTCTATCATAGTAAGGGAATAAAGCTTATACCGTGCTTTTATGCCTGCAGCGCGACAAAGTGCAACAAATACTGATATTTCATGTAAACATGTTCCCGTACCACGCCTGATTGTGTTCTCAACAGCATCTAGTGGCATCATTTCCAATGTTAATTTTCTTTTTGCAAAGTTAAAAGCTGCCTCTGCAAATTCTCTATCAGATTTTTTATATGCACCCAGTTTATGTGCCAGTGCAATTACTTCTGGCGCACGTGAATTGCAAAAAAGAGTAGGTCTTAGATATTTTTCATTTGAATCGCAATATTTCATCCCTTCCATATATTTAGGAAGCTCATATCGAAGTGGTGGTCTGACATATTGATCTTCAGTATTCGCAATTTTGCTTAATTTTTTTATGGCATCCAGATTCGTAATGAACATTTTTCCTAGTATGAGTGACCCTGTAAACAATAACTTACGAAGTGGTTTTGGAGGAAGATACCCCTTCTCCTTTATCGCTCGTAAACTTGCCATAATGTCATTTTCCAAGGTCGGAGGAAAGCATGTTTCTCATCTCCTCAGCACAACCACGTATCTCTTCACCGGGGACACGTTTAACCTCAGGTTCTAGAACGGGACCTGGGCGATCGCATACCGGACAATGTTCCAACAGACGAACCTGATCACCAGTCACTATAAAACCAGGGTAGCTCATTGCAGCAGCATCAAGAAATGCGAAACGACCCCACTCGCCATACCCTACTTGTTTAAATTCTTCATCAAGAACCATTGGTTTGTAATATGAATATGGCACATGTAAATAATGTCCCTCTGGGCAATGAACCATCCATCCATTACCTTCAACCATTCCATACAAATCAAGACAATACTTGCCAGGAATGCCCAATACCCTCTTTACCTGCTTTCGGAAGTCAGCAACAGGAACGCGATTATGCTCCTGAACCTTCCAACCACCACCAGTGGCAACGCCTCCGCGTTCTCCAAAATCAAAACTTCTCCCTTCCTTTTCCAATTTGTTCATTACCGAAAACAAAATGAACGGAGCGCCAACAAGAGTGATCTTGTCCTTTGCTTTTTCGCGATCTTCAAGCCATTTAATTATATCATCAATCATCTTGTGTGATACACGTTTTGAAAAAAGCCTAATTATTTTTCCTTTGATTCCTCCCCCACCAATTGTATGTTGAATTAGTTCAATATTTACCTCACGATCAATTGCAACACTTACATCTTTTATAGCATCAAAATATACCTCTAATACCTTTCCCGCATATATGTTGGTTTTTTTAGGATTTGGCATCAATTCATATCCATATGAATCATATTCCCAGAATGGATAAATCATAGAAATAAGTGATTTTGCAATTGCATATTCAGACGCATAAAACGTCCGTTGATCTCGCGGTATAAATGTATGACGCCCCCCTGTTCCGCTACTATATGTAACTGCAAGTCCTGCCTTATTAAATGCATTAATTACATCATCATATGAAGGTCTACGGTTTTTTATAACGATCTTTGGCAAATCACCCGTATACATGTTACCTACCCAAGTTGCAAAATCCTTTCCAGCAGGATAATCTTTAAAAAATTTATCAGGAATAACAGGTATTTTTCCCAAATCATCTGATGTTTTTATATCAGTTGGAGATATGCCATGTTCCTTGCAAAAGTTATGATAAAATGCATTGTTTTTATAGTGATGATTGAAAGTATATTTAATCGACTTAAATTGCATTTCCTCTGCTTTTTTCAAGGGTACACGGTAAAAATCTCGTGGCCCATATAATGCTTCATCTACAGGAGTCCACGTGTTTTTTGGAGGTATATACTTGCTTAGAGATTTTTCAAGTTTTGCAATATATTGCTCGAATTCCGTCATTTGATCTCACTCCTAGTGTTAGTGTATAACATTCAATCACATTTATATATTTAAATGTGATGTTATCACTTTCGACGATTAACGAATATACGCCGAATTGCAATGCATGCTGTTAACACAACATCCTATTTAATCTTTTTATTTTTTTTTTAAGCTTTTCAGGGAAAAATACATTAATTCGAAAATAATGTCTCTGACATTATCTACCAAGCTTCAGCATGACGAACGCAGAATGTAAATAGTTAATTTATACTGGCAAATGATGCAACACACCGCTAACCCATTACCCAAGTAACGCGAAGCATGGTAGGATAAGTCAAACCTCCCTAAATGCTTATATATAGCTTCCCTTATTATTGGCAATACTTTCATAGGTTAACAAGGAGTGATCCTACTTCACATATTTAGGGAAGGTAATCTATTAGCGAAAATATCATAGAGGTATGAAACTTGGACGACACATCTAAATCAAATGAAAAGGTACCTGAAGTACCATCCGAGAAAGTTAAAGAAGAAAAAGTAGCGGATGTACGACCAGAGGCGAAGGCTGAAGAAACACCTAAAGAGAAAATCGAAGAAAAGTCAGAACTCCCAAATGAGGATAAGGAATCCAAAGAAGTTAAAAAGAACATCCCTACAGAAGCAAAGCAAAAAGAGGACGCAAATCCAGAGACGAAAAAAGAAAAAACTGCAAAACCAAAAGATAAAAGTGAAAGGAAAAAAGACGAAAAAGACGATTTCAGCTACATTGTTAGAATTGCAAACACAGACATTGCTGGTGAAAAAACACTTGCTCGCGGGTTAACCAACATAAAGGGAATCGGGACGCACATGAGCGTTCTCATTATCGATATGACTGGTCTTGATAGAAACCTCAAGATGGGGAATCTAACAGACGCACAGATAGAGATAATAAAAGAAGCATTGGAAAATGCAACCAACACTGCCCCAAAGTGGATGCTAAATCATCGTAAGGATATTGAAACAGGTAAAGATATTCATTTGATGGGTGCAGAAATCGATATGCGGTTGAGAGATGAAATCAACATTATGAAAAAAATCAGATGCTATAAAGGAATTAGACACGAAAGAGGACTTGCAGTCAGAGGACAACGTACCAGAGCAAACAATCGAAAGGGATTAACACTTGGCGTATCGAAAAAACGAGTGCTGTCAGGAAAGTGATTTTTATGGGTAAGCCAAAATTTTCCAGGAAAAAATATGAAACTCCTAGCCATCCTTGGCAGGCAGATCGCATAGATGCAGAGAGTAAAATAACAAAAAAATATGGTTTGAAAAATAAGAAGGAGATATGGAAGGGAGAAACGGCCCTAAGGAAATATCGTGGCCAGGCAAGAGGACTACTTGCAAAAATCGGCAGTGGCGACCCTCAAATAAAAAAGGAGAGCGATCAGTTGCTAAATCACCTTACTAGATTGAACATTCTACCACTCAACTCAACTTTAGATGACGTATTGGCTCTGGAAAACGAAGCCGTATTGGCCCGCAGACTTCAAACCCTCACCTACTTAAAAGGGCTAGCAAGTACGCCTAAACAGGCAAGGCAGCTCATTTCACATGGGCATATTGAGATAGATGGCAGGAAGATAACTGTTCCAGGCTATATGGTTAGAAAGGATGAAGAAAATGAGATTGGCTACGTTTCGGGTTCTCCACTCAATGATACAATGCACCCTGCACGCCCCAGCTCAGATTTTAAATCAGACAGGATTAAAAAGATTGAAGAAGAAGCGAAAACAAGAGAGGAGGGCAAGCCGAAGCCCGAGATAAAAAAAGGCAAGATAACTGGAAAAGAAAAAGAAGGTAAACCAGACAAAGCATCAAAGAAACCTGAGGATAAGCAAAAACCTGGCTCAAAAACTACACCTAAAAAAGAACCGGCCAAAGAATCACCGGAGAAAAAACCTAAAGAAGAGAAGTCGGCTGAAGGGGCAGAAAAAGCAAAGAAATCTGAGAAAAAAGAAGCGAAAGAAAAAAAACCTGAACCAAAAAGAGAACTAACTAAAAAGGAAGAAAACAAAACACCCAAAGAATCGGTAAATAAAGAGAAACATGACAAAAGAAAGAAAGAAGATGAAAATAAGCCCAATGATAAAAAGGGAGGTAACTAAATATGGCAAGAACAGGCATTGCACATATCTTTGCATCATTTAACAATATAATTATAACTGTCACAGATTTGACCGGCGCCGAGACAATTACCCGTTGCTCTGGCGGCATGGTAGCAAAATCAGCAAAAGATGAAGGATCCCCATATACTGCCATGAAGGTTGCACAAATTGTTGCAGAATCCACCATGGAAAAAGGAATCAATAAGGTTAACGTTAGGATCAGAGGTCAAGGTGGTAACAAATCCGGAACGCCTGGCCGCGGAGCCCAAGCTGCCATACGTGCTCTAGTGCGAAGGGGTTTGAAAATAGGCAAAATTGAAGATGTTACTCCTATCCCCCACGATGGATGTAGGAAAAAAGGCGGCAGACGCGGTAAACGTGTTTAGGTGACAAAATGAAGATCAATGTTGTAGACTTAACGCCGAAAAAGGCAGTTTTAAAAATTGATGGAGTCGAACTATATCTTGTTAACTCTTTGAGAAGAATATTGCTTTCTGAGTTGCCTACACTTGCTATAGAAGATGTTGTCATTTATGATAATACTAGTGCTCTTTTTGATGAGATTATAGCCCATCGTTTAGGCCTAATCCCAATTCCAACAGATCTTAGCTTGTTAAATTTTAGAGATGAATGTACATGTAATGGTAAAGGATGCCCAAGCTGTACAGTAAGATACACCTTAAGCAAAGAGGGAAAGGAGGGGGAAAAGACAACCGTTTATTCCGGCGATCTACAACCTGCTGAAAAAAGCTGGGCAATAAAAGAGGGCGACATCCCAATAGTAGAACTCTACAACAATCAGCGTCTAATTTTAGAGGTGGAAGCCATTCTCGGCCGCGGAAAAGATCATGCAAAATGGCAAGCTGTTCAAGCCCCAGGGTACAGATTTGCCACATCTATAGAAATTGATAAAAAAAGAATGAATGAAGTAGAGGAATTTGTAAAGGAACTTCCAGATGGGCTTGTTACATTAAAGGGCAATAACGTAGAGATAAACGATGCCAATAAGATGTCTGTACTTGAGTCCTACATTGATAAAGCCAAAGTGGACTTTATCTCCATTAAAAGAGACCCTAGTAAAATAATATTTAGTTTTGAAACCGACAGTTCGCTGGATGCAGAAGATGCCTTAAAAGAATCAGTCGAAATCCTCAAGGAAAAATATAGCGAATTTGGAAAGCTTCTTAAAAAACTGAAATAAGATTTAAAGACGGTTTTACCAAAAACATATTCAATATAATGTTCTATTTTTGCTTTGAAAACCTGGGCCTGTAGGGTAGTTTGGTATCCTTGTAGCTTCGGGGGTTATAGACTTGAGTTCAAATCTCAGCAGGCCCATACTCGCTTCTCGGAGAAAAACTGAGGAGAGTTGCCTTATTTGACCAAACTCTGGTTTTACCCTGATGCTGTCCTCTCACAAAATTATGTGATCTAAGGGCATCATGAATCCAACTTTTTGGGTATTGATTATAGTACTGTTCTGCAAAATGAATATAGTTATCAGTAGTGTCTTGCTCTTCATGGCCTAACCAATATTTCACCATGAAAACATCATATCCGCCAGTTTTGATTTTTGTCTCAATAAGCCTAGCAACTGCACACCAATGTCTCATATCATATGGTCTGAAATAAGGCCATATCTTCTTACCATGTTTACTAAGCTTATGCCCAAGATGTCTAACAGCAAATGGTTTACCGCTTGGTTGCAGATATAATGAATCTCCTGAATATTGATTTTCAACTTTTGGCCTCCAATGATCAATCCAGTTTTTTAGGCTTTTATGAGATTGAGAGCTGAGTATGAATTTTTCAGGTACAATAGTCCTCTGTGATCTTCTTTTTTTGGTCTCAGTGATTGTAACACTGCCTCTTCCTTTGTTATCGATAATAACATCATTCACGGTCATTTCACAGATCTCACTTGGCACTCTCCACCCTATCAAGAAACTATGGTAGAATAGGTATTGATAGAGAGCTTTTTCATATGGATCGTCTGAGTAATCGTAAAAGAAAAACTGTCTTACAACGTCAGGGAACGGTAAATTTCTTTTTTTATTCTTAGGTGCAATTGGTGGTTTATATGGCCATATAGAGATACCGTAAGCCTCAAGAAACATCCTCATAGTTTTCCATTCATGTACAAGAGCATTCGGTGAGGCTTTCTCAATTTCCTCTCTATAGTCCATGTGTCTTCTGAAATTCGCATAATTCGGGTTCCTAAAATCAACTGAAACAGCGTGATTTTCCATAAATCTAGCATATCTAAGCCTCTTTTCGATTGTTGATATAGATAGTCTTTTCTGGAAATATGACCATGTAGCTACATCCAAAAATGATGAATCCTGTGGGTTAAGTGTAATAGGGCAATTCAATCTATTAACATGTTTAATTACATATTCCAGATCCCTCATAGCCTTCCCAACTTGGGGAACAAAGCGTTCGACATGGTTCTGGCCTATTTTCTTTAAAATTTGTTTCCATTCTTGGTTATTGCCTCCTACCACCTCAAAAAAGTTGGTAGGATCTGAATAAATTGAAGTGTTAATATCATTTTTCAATAAACGTTCGTTTTCTGAAATAGAAAAAGCATGAGGCTTATTCCTTACACCATCAGTCAGGAATTGCCCCCTCCTTTTCTGAAAGATGTTTTTTGATCTCACTAATTTTACCAATGCTTACATGTCTGAGTTTTCCAGATTTGGTTCTATATTTGACTTGCTTATTGATCTCAATGTAGGATATGCCTTGCTTGAGGAGACCTTCAACATTGGTTATAATCTCTTTAGAGAGCGAACTCCTACCCAACACAACCCCGTTTATCTTCGCTCTTCTAAGTCCCGCTTTTGTTCTTTCTGATATCTGTTCTCTCTCGATCTTTGCCATAGTTGAAAAGATGCTAATCACAATATCCTTGAATTGGCCAACAGTGTTAAGAAATGGCTCTCGAAAGCTAATATAATTAATTCCAAGATTTTGAAGTTCCTGAAGTTTCTGCAATGTAAAAAGAGTGCCGGATCTACTGAAACGGCTTAGATCCCAAAACAAGACGACATCGAACTTTCTTTGATGAGCATCCAAGAATAATTTATCCCAATTAGGTCTTTTATCCTCTTTACCAGAGATCACATCTACATATTCTTTAATGATTTGATATCCTGTTTTCTGGCAATATTCCCTAAGTGCAATTAATTGATTCTCTGATTCCTGTTTATCGGTTGATACCCTAATATATACGACTGCTTTCATTTTTTCAACTCACAAATCTCAAAAATACGGCAAAATGATGCCCGGAGATCTTCCAACTGATCTAATTTTGCCGTCAATTCATCAATGGCCAGGTCAAGATCCTGGTTCTTTTTGACGGCATTTAAGTATAAATCAGGTAGATTTCTATAAATCTCAGAATCAGTATTGTAAGACTTATTCCAAAATTTACTTTTCAAATGAATTCTTAGTTTTTCCAACTTTTTGATATCATCTTCAGATCTTACGAATGTATATTTCACTTCGATGGGTTTTGCCGTTGATTTGCCATTCTGCAACTGGGCCCTGGCGTCTGTTTTACCGTCTTTTTGTACTGGACCATTTCTTGATATCTCTTTTTTTACCGTCATTTTTCCTCATTCCATGATCCTTGAATAATATCTTCTCCAAAACATTCTTTAGCTGTAGCATAAGCATCATCACACCAATCCTTGAAATTACGATATTCCTTGTCGCTTTCATTTGACATAAATGCTGAATTGAAAACTTTTCGAGCAACCTCACATCTCAAAATAGTATCCTGATCCTTAGGAATAGTGAGAATGACTCTAGCAGTGAAAAAGAAATGTTCATGATTTTCCTTCAATAGACAGACTCTCAGATTATCGATATTCAACTTGTTTTTTTCTATCAGAGTTTTTAAATTGTCTATTTTTATGATGTTGTCAATCATTTTTTCACACCAACCTCAATTAAAAATTCGTTATCCTTCCCATCTTTTAGTTTCGCAGAGATCCACAAAATAGAGCTATGGCCATTGAGACTGAGCTTCTGACGTAGTTTTTTAGGCAAAACACAACGGCCTTTCGCATCGACCTTTGATTTTTTCCAAATTTGGCTATCGTAAAGTCTGAATTTATCACGATGTTTAATGTTAGACATGGCAAATCCTCCTTAAAAATTGAAAAAGTGGGAATTTTCCAGAACACAATACTATAGGCAATGAAAGAAGACGTCTCAGCATTGATGTATGAAGCGCGTATAGAGTAATTTTGATAGAATAACATAATTCCATTAATTTAAACCTCCAAAACATACTCGCCATTGCCTTGTTTGATTAATTGGCCACTTCTCGTTAATCCATCAATTAAACCGGGGTCAAAGTTCCTGTAAAGAAATTCATTGGTTATTTTGTAACCAGCTTTGCGATTATCTTCAATCTTCTTTCTTATTTCTTGGATTTTCTCGTACTGGGATGGTTTTTCTTCTGTTGGTTCGGGTTCTTCATAGTATTTTTTATATCTTTTTTCATCTCTCTCACGTAAAAAAACCGAGAAAACCGAGAAAACCGAGAAAACCTTCCCGTTGAGTGATATTATATGCCCGTATAAAACCAAAGAAAAACCATCTTTTCCATCTTTTGGTTTTATTGGTTTTATATCATGTGTAGAAAACCACTTTTCTAGAAGAGAATCCTGAGTGGTTTTATTGGTTTTATTGGTTTTATTTACTATATCTTCTATTTTACTACAAATCCCTTTCCATGTTGGTATCGCATTTGGATTTACATCCGCATATTTGTAGGTAATAACATCTTTGTTTGCAGATTCGTTATGTATTTTGCCTTTAACCACTAAACTAGTGGCGACAAGATTCGGTAAATGTTTGTATAACCAAGGTCTGGATTGACTGCATTTAATATCGATTTCTTTAACTGTCATTCCTTCCACATTGTCTTTCAAAATCTCGATTATATCTCTGTATTCCCTGCTCATTGGAATCATTTTAGGGTTTGACGTAGTATATATCAGCACCATTCTGGCTATCATGTAATCGTCAAGTGTTGCGATGATCTCATCACTATCCGTTTTTTCCCGTTGGTATTGATGGAATATTGCACTACCACAAATATAATCAAGAAAACAATGATAATGGGTTCTCATAAGACTGTCATCTGAAAAAAAATGTTGTATCAATTCCGCATAAGGAATTATCACAGGATATGGTTCTAAACTTTGAACAGCACTTCTTAAAACATAATCTGGCGTAATTTTTTTGTTCCCCGTATATTGACTTGATATTTTGTCTTTTATCGCTCTGGTCTGATCCTCTGTATCGTTTAATGCACCTATACGAAAACGTCTTAATGCTTCATCCCTTGGGTTTGCATGATGAGACGTTAGTATCATACATGGTTTTCCTGGTATTGGGATTTCGATAGTTTTCTGGTCTTTTACAACAACTGCATATGATCCACCACTTGCCATAATTTTGAAAGTTGGACAATTAAGCAGATTCTGCGTAACATCTTCAAAATGTATGACTTTCTTATCCCACGTCCAATCATCATCTTTATAATGCCAATAAATAAAACTCTCTGGTGACATTTTGGTAACATGCAAGAGTTCATCTTCTGGTATGATTACCTCTAATGTTTTTTTGGTTATGTAGTCTTTACCAAGTCCTGTTTTATCCGATAGAAGCAAGTTTGTACTCTCAGGTATCGCATTTTTTACCAATCTAGTCGATGTCGTGATAATCTCTGCGGTTATCGTATCCTCTTCGCCAGATACCTCTTTTTGTACTTCTTTAACGGTATCAACTAAAAGATTAGGATCTCGCATTTTTTCTTTGATTTTTTCAAGCGTTTCCTGTTCTTGTTCTGCTATTGTTTTCTTTTTTTGTTCTAGTTCTTTCTGCCGTTCCGCTTCTACAATTTTAGGGTGTTTTGCTTCTTTTTTCCTTCGTGCATCCCCCTTTGGTTTTGACATCTAATCCTCCTTGATATAGAGCTTATTTGTCGATAGCTTCTGATAACAAATTACAAAACCATGTTCAGCAAGATATTGCTTTAATTCATTGATGTCATTGATATCTGCTCTTACAACTACTCCATATGAAAAGCGGTTCTCAAAAAAACGATCGTCTTTAGTTATTTTGTTCTCTCTCATATATCCCATCTCTCTCACCATTTCTCCATATAAAGCTCCTATTAGAGCCATTATTGAGGATTATATGAGGCATCTGGTCTGTATTATTTATACATGTCGCCTTATAGCGCTCATATATTCCGCATAAAGTACATAAATCAATATTACAATACTCGTCTTCGATGGCTGATAAAGAAAGCATGTCCCTTAAAATTCCAAGATCCCTAACTGATGAAATTGAAAAAAAAGCCATTGGAAAACAAGGTTTTAATTCTGTTACTGAATTTGTGAAAGTTGCTATTAGAGACAAGTTAAAAGATTTTGAATGATCCTGAAGGTAGTGAGGTGGGGATGAGAATTGCGAAATACTATGGCCCTTCTCACCCCTTTGTTCATTGATCAATGAACTCTCAAGATGTAAATTATTCAACCTGACTTCCTCCCTTTTTGAATTAAATGATCTTCAAAGGATGTTCTAATAATAGATCCTATTGAACATCCAGTTCGGTTTTTCTCTTTATGTAGGAGATTGTATTGCCTTTTTGTGAAGGCTATCGGTATTTTTTCCATGCCAAGGCATATAAAGGATATCTCTTATATACCCTTTCGTAACGTATCCAATGGTTAGGGAACGTTCCCGATTTGTGTTTTTGGGAACGTTACCAAAAATCAAGTTTGGTTACGTATCCGATGGTGATATCATGGCAAAAGAAGAATTAACACATAAAGTGTATCTTGCTACATTTGGTAAGCCAAGATATATTATGGAAATTGGGGAAGTAATTTATGGAGTAAAGAAAGATACCTATCCTAAACTAATGGGAGAGAACGGAGCAATAAAAAAATGTTTAAAAAGAGGTTGGATTAAAAAAATAGATATGCCAATTCCTGAAGAAAAACCACCTGGTTTTGATAAAAGGATCTATTATCAAGCGGAGAT
>Ga0307431_1000464_pt1 | contig 27732 bp, 25 predicted proteins | sample SalMarWE160170MG_FD_202155 | JGI IMG/M metagenome (GOLD analysis project Ga0307431, IMG submission 202155) | Salt marsh sediment microbial communities from the Plum Island Ecosystem LTER, Massachusetts, United States - WE1603-170 | ecosystem: Environmental > Aquatic > Marine > Intertidal zone >...
CTTAAAACAAAAACAAATTAATGATTTTATAAAGACATATTTTCTTGAAACCACCAACACAAAAGGAATTTTGTCATATATTAGATATAGCAAAGTTAACCAAATTATTAATTTTTTAAATAAAAATAGTAAATATCGAAAATTATTTAAGGCGGTGAACTTAAATAATTTTCTGGATTCTAAGATTAGAATACAACTAAATTTAATAAATTCATTAATTGATGATTTAGAAGAGGCAATAGACCCTTACTCTGTTGGAACTTTAATTGCCGAGGCAAATAATGATACTCAAAACGTAAAGGTTGATGATATTTTTGGTAATAAATATAAGCAGGAGCTTGAGGCAACAATATTCAAGGATTTTATTGCTGAATATCAAGATAATGTTAAAATTGAATATAGATTAGGAGAAGTAGTTGATAGGGTCGAAAAAGTGCATATTTTGACATTGCTCCGTCCAGTCGTAGCGACTGGAATTCTAACAAAAGAAAAGAATATTTTTAATTTAACAAACAAAAGAGATCCTGTTTACAGGTTATTTGAACAATTTTTGCGAAAAAATAAGGATAAGGACAAGGTAGCAATAGTCTCGAAATTAATTCCTTTTCTTTACAATATTCGAAAAAATTATGTAATCCCGATATTAGAAAGCCATAAAAGAAAATTAAAAAGAGATTATAAAGAAAAAGCTTTAATGGGTGATTTGGAAAATAGTATTATTAATGACGATATTGCTAAAGTTAGAGATAATGATTTTGAACTTGAGAAATTAATTAACAAATCAGTCAATTACAATATTGAACACATTTTACCTGTATTAATTTTTAGGCTCAGAAATCTCATTGTTGAAGATAATGAAAATAGTAAGCTTAAATTTAACATTGATAATAATAACATGCGTCTTTTCTTAACAACACTTATTGAAATTATTTATGAAAAATATGTTGAACACAAATTAGAAGGCCTTCCTACTTCATTAACCACTATTGTTAGAAGTAAAAAGTTTTATGATATTGGTAGTGAATCCTATAAAACTTTAATAAGAACTTATAAAGTAGAGGAAGGAGACTTTGTTTATAGATACAGAACGATAGTAAGATAATTTTTCGCATAACAATGGGATGAACTCGGATTTTAAAAAGATAGAGCTTTTTAAAACCGGTTATCCCAAGCGTTAGGCATATTAGAGAATCAAATTATATATGGAGGTAAATAGGATGAAATTAGAGGAATGTTCAAAGAGAATAGATGAAATTTTTGTTATTTCATCTCAATTACTTGCTACTGCTAGTACAGATAATGAATACGATGCTCCCTCAGTAGATGACAAACTGTTCTATAAATTTAGGACATCATCTCTTTCATTTTTACAACGAGTATTTGGAGAAAATCATACATATTATATTGATTTTAACCGAGAAGTTAAAAAGGGGTATAAACGTGAAGTTGAAACGGGTATTGGAATACTTGAAGCTGCTAAAGAAGAAATAAAAGGGGGCTGGATATTTACGGTTAAGGGCTTGGTTTCTGCAGAGATATTTTCAGATTTTCTAGAAATGTCTCAGTATTTGTTAGATGAAGGTTATAAAGATGCTGCCGCTGTTATTGCAGGTGGAACCCTTGAAGCTCATATTAGACAATTATGTAACAAGTATAATATCGGTACCGAGATTCAAACACCAAATGGAACTAAATCTAAAAAAACAGATATGATGAATTCTGATTTAGTAAAAGCTGGAGCTTATTCAAAGTTGGATCAAAAAAATGTTACCTCATGGCTCGACTTACGTAATAAAGCAGCTCATGGTAAGTATAGCGAATATATAAAAGACCAAGTGACTCTTTTTATTTCTGGAATTCAAAATTTTATTGCTAATAACCCAGTGTAAATTTAAATGTTTTGCCTAACCATCGTATGAGATAACGGCTTGAGCTGTTCGATAAACTCAGATTTTGGAACTTTATCAAGAGTTGTGCGAAAAGTAAAAGCAAAACGCTTCGTAAATCGCCGTATCTCATACGTTGACCGTTAGCATGCTAAATACGATAATAATAAATAATGATATGTGTATACTGTTTAAATTTGAAAGAAGATGTGTTATGGTTCTACAAGCGTGAAGATTGCGAATAAAGAATATCTTTTTTCGGATCGCTTTTTCATAGCGGATAACGAATAGTGAAGGATTTTGAAATTTAACGTAAATATAGTTTTTACGGTTTTACTTACAGCTATTCCTTTCAGGGAAGAACTATTCCTTTTTTCTTGAGATTTGTGGGAATACAAAATGTTTTGCGGATTTTTGATAGATTTTACCGAACTAAAAAGTTGTTGTAAGTCGAAACGGTAATCTGTATTTTTATCAGTACTTGATTAACGGAAGATATTTGTAGATTGGAAGAATTTTTGATTTTAGTAATAAAATTTCAAAATTTCACTTCGGACAGAAGGACAGCAATGCTAACCATCGTTTCCACCTGACGTCGAAAGCTGTTGCATGATTTGAGGTTTTTGGAGTTTGAGAAGCGTTAGTGAAAGGTGGAATGTTTACGCTATTACATTCGCCGTAGGTGACGCATAGTCTACTTGCTATAAAGCAAGTAAAATATTTACTGTTTTTTGAAAATTGAGCAAATTCTTTCATTGAATGTCCAGGTAAATTAAAGCAAAATAGGTTTATTTTTTGTCTTCAGGGCGTAATTATCCCTGACAGGTCTAAAAAAAGCCGTTGTATGTCCCTTTATACTGCGCTTCCCAAACCACTCTTACTTTCGTGCTTTGATGTTTATCGCGAATCAATTGTGCGAATGTTCTTATTCGTTTGGCAAGCAGGGACTGTGAATTCAATCTGTTAGGCGAAGCGTCCGGCATCTGCCGGACCTTCCAATGTCATGATCATCACAGTCCCGGCTGATTTCTCTGGAGAGATGTCCTGTTATTAATTCGGTGATGTCAAAGAGCGAAAAGAGTCAGACAGTTACGGACGTCCTGGATTTAGTTTTGGTCCGTTTACGATTCTTTTTTTGGACCTGCTCTTCCAACTCCCATACAATAGATTGGTTTTGCGGTAAATATTCGTAGGGATGATTCCTTTTGACCAGTGCCATGATGAGTTGGAGAAGTTGGCTGGAACAGGCGATGATGTTTTTTGTGTAATTGCAGGGTTTTAACTTGCGTTTGAGGAAGCGGATGCGGACTTCTGGAATGTACTTGGCTGTTTCTTTGGTCATCAGGTAAATGATCCAGCGGAGTCTGCGATTGCCGATTTTGTTGATTTTATGCCGTCCATGGTAACGGCCGGAATCGTTGAGTCTGAGGTTCAGTCCCGCCAGTTTTTGAATTTGTTTAAAATGTTGATAGTTGGACGGGTCTTTGACTTCAGCGATAAACAGGGCAGTGGTCAGATCGGAGATGCCTTTGACGGAGACGAGAATATCAAAGCAGGGAGTTTGTCGGGCCAGTTCAATTAGTTGGTCAGCGATGATTTTCATTTGTTGTTTGAGGGTTTCAATGACTGAGAGCCAACTGTTGACGGAGAGCCTGTCAGAAATGATTTCATACGATTCGCGTGGTAGGCCGATTGAATTTCTGGCGGCTTGTTGGATTTCATTGAGGGTTTGCCTTCCATGCTGTTGTTTGGATATATTGAGCATTTTCACAGCCGTGGCGGTAACATCGAGATTGAGGAAGTCCTTAGGATGGAGATAATGTGACAAGAGGAATCGGGCGGTGTCAGTATCCAGAGGTACGATGTTGAGAAATTCGGGGAAGATTCGAGCGATTGTTGAGCGCAGGCGATGTTGATTTTGGGTAAGATTTTTACGGAGTTTGTTGTAGGAAAGACTAAGCGTTTTCAGGGCTTTGATTCGGTCGGAATAATCGACATAGCGATGATAATGTCCCCGGAAAGCGCTTTCGGCAACCAGGCGGGCATCCTTAGGATCGGTTTTAGTGAAATCATGTCCGGGCAGGGACCGACTTCTCTTGGTGGTTAATGGACTAACAATGACAACTGAATACCCCAGCCGATGAAGATAATCGACTAACGGCTGCCAAAAATCAATCGCTGCTTCTACTGCAAAGATGAGATGATCAGGATGGATAAATTCGGACTCCAGGTACTTGCTGAGTTTAAACCATAACTGTTCATGAAATCCTTTTGCATTATGAGTAAAACTGAACGTCTTACCAACTGCATAACCACTGCCGTCGATCATGAAAGCCTGATGTTTGTCTTTGGCCGGATCAATGCCGACAATGAACTTGCCTTTGATCCATTCACGTTTTTGGTCGAGTTGATTTTGATTCATTTGATGTCTCCTTTCGTTTTATTAATAATGAAAGGATTTGCTTGCAATATTAAAAGTGTTAATGAGCGATGATGTAACATAGACATCGTTAGCAATTATAAGAAAATACTTGATTGTGGTTCATATATATGTTAACTTTTTGATATGAGAGAGATCATATTTTATCGGACTGATACTGGAAAATGTTATATTGAAGAATTCTTGGATACTCTCTCAGGAAAGGAAGCACAGAAAGTTATCTGGGTTTTTAAGTTAATTGAGGAATTTGAGAACGTACATAAGAAATATTTAAAAAATTGGTAAATACTGATGATATTTGGGAAGTTCGAGTAGATGGTAAAGATAAAACATATAGGAGGTTAGGATTTTTTGATGGGAATAAAATTGTAGTATTAAATCATGCGTTTGTTAAGAAAACCCAGAAAACACCTAAACGTGATATTAAAATTGCTGAAAATCGTAAACGAGAGTATATGAGGATAAAATAATATGAGTGACCTAGATAAATATATTGATAGCAGAAAAAATAGAGACACTGAATTTTCAGAGAATTTTGAAACAGGTTATGATAATTTCAAAATTGGTGTTATGCTAAAACAGATGCGTGAAAAATCCGGATATACTCAAGAAGAACTCGCAGGAAAGTTAAATACAAAAAAATCTGCAATTTCTAGGATAGAGAATCATGCGGAAGATATTCGATTATCGACGTTGGAAAAATATGCCCGAGTTCTTGGGATTAAATTAAATATCAGTATTGCTAGTAATTGATTGCTCACTAATAACAAATTGCTAACAATGGGTTGCAGCTAACCGAAGGGCTCATTGCGAATTCGAATGCTCAGAGCCCCGCATCAGTTTTTTTAAAATCCGAATGTTCAGTGCGCCGCAACCTTCGGCAGCTGAAACCAACGAACCCCACCTTAGAGAATCATCATAAACGAATAGATATTAAAAATCGCATAAAAGAAAAAACATAATGACAAATCAATTTAAAGAATTCATATTAGTATTAAAAGCACTTGATGACTATAACGTTGATTATGTTTTAATCGGCGGGGTTGCTGTAATTCTTCATGGTATGGAGAGATTAACTCGTGATATAGATCTGTTGATTAAAATGGTACCAATAAATATCGATAATCTTAAAATGGCTTTAAATTCTGTATTTAACGATACATGCATAGGAGAGATTACGTTAAATGAGTTACAAAAATATCCTGTAATCCGGTATTGGACAACGAATGGTTTTTATATTGACATAATGACGCAACTCGGTGAAGCTGTATCATTTGAAGATGTAGAATATTAAATTATTAAATATAAAGGTGTGAGGGTAAAAATCGCAACACCGGAAGTTTTATAAAGGTTGGAAAAGGGCACTTTACGAGATAGAGATAAAATAGACGCACAATTTTTGAAAGAAATTATCATTGAGAAGAGATAGGAATTGCCCATGCGAAACTGTTGCGTGAAGAAAAAAATTACTCTCCTCAAAGACATATTAAACCTTAGGGATTGTAAAATTAATATTTAGACAAATGAGGAGACAGATCGATGATATCATGGCTGCTAATTTTAGTATCGGTAGTGATTTTTTGTGGTTTGCTATTTTGGTTCTTCGGCTGGAAAAAGCCGGACCAATTGGTTTTAATTGAAAAAAAAGGGCTGGTTAAGCTATGGCGAAATCGGCTTTATCCGAAGAAATTTTGCCTGGTATTGCCTGCTACCATGCGCACCGCCGCGGTGGGGGTAACCGCGCCGGGGCGAGGTAAAATAGACGCTGTGATCAAACTGACGGCTACCTTTTTTCCTGATCCAGAGCAAGTGCACAATTTGGTATGTGTGGGTGGGTGGTCGTTGGATGCGATTGATAAAGTGGCAGAAGAGTTGAAAGGCACTTTACAGGGAATGATAGGCGAGATTGTGGAACTTCATGAAATTACCATGATTACCCGTGAACGCATCAGTTCTGAAGTTAAAGAACGTTTGCGCGAAGTAGAGGCGAGTTTAGGCATCAAAGTTACCTCGGTGACGGTTTATTCTGCCGAAGCGGCTGACAAAAAAATTGCTGATGCCATCCGCCAACAGGAGGAAGCGAGGATTCAAGAAGAGGCCGAAAAGATTAGTCAAGCCGCGCGTACTGCTCAGACCAGAGCGAAGATTGAAGCTAATGAGCGAATTGCCGAAGCCCAACATGCTTTGACCGTAAAAGAATTGAAACTGCGCGGAAAACAAGAAGCTATAGCTGCCGAATTGGAGCGGAAGAAAGCGGAACAAGAAATTGAACGGCGCCAATTGTTTTTAGACTTAGAGCGCCAAGAAGTAGACTTGTTGACCCAAAATCCCTCTCTTTTATTGTTGACTCCCCAGGTGGCGCGACTGGCCGAGGCGAGCCAGCAATTGAAAGGGGCCAAAACGGTGGTATCTATTTCTTCCGATCTGATGAAATCCTTGCCACAACCGTTTCAAAATTTTCTTACTTGGCTTGGAAACCAGCAGCAGAGCGGAGATGACAGGAAGGAATTGAAAAACCAAAGAAAGTCTCCCCAAACTGGGTCTAAAGGGAGTGCGTAATAGCGAGATAAATATAGATTCATCTGGTAAAGATATTGTGAAAACTCCAAATTCTCCCGATCCCGCTCCGATCTCGGGACGGGGCAAGCACCAAATCACAAACAATATCAAATGACCAAAATCACAAATCCAAAACAATATGATTTAGAGGAAAGAACATTTCGATTTGCAGAGAGATGCAGGGATTTTGTCAAGAAATTACCCAAGACTATTGCAAATATCGAGTATGGAAAACAACTTGTACGGTCATCTGGTTCACAAGCCGCCAATTACACCTGCCCCGTTAAATAGGGTAATTATTGAGATATGCTGTTATCATCCACTTTATATTGGGTATAATGTAAGTATCTAAAAGAGGATATTTAACGTGGTAAAAAGCAAATGAATCGTTGAGCAAGAAGGATATCGTACATAGAATGAAGATATGCCGTAAAGAGGTCAAAGAAAGTCGTTTATGGTTACGATTATTCGATGCAGGTAAGAATCAAAAATTGAAAGAGGAGCAGGGTGAGCTTATCAGAGAAGCAGTTGAGTTAACCAAAATCTTCAGCTCAATTTTTAATAAAAGTCAATGAGCTTAAGAAGATTTGGATATTAGAATTTAGAATTTGTTTGGAATCTGGAATTTGTCATTTGGAATTTTCGAAGACAGTTGATTACCCCCTGAATGACCTGAAAAAATGAGGGATATTCAGAGAATTAAAAAAGCAAGGGTCAGGCCAATCATAAACCGAAAGTAAACATGTCAAACCTTAATTTCATAACCACAAAGCCTGTTGTATCTTCATTAAGGCCAGTAGAGCTTCCCTTCGAATTACACAAAGTTCAGCCTTCCAAAATCGCAGAGATTAGCAGGACTACTGCCGAGGCTGATGTGCCGCAAGAGCATAAAATTGAGTTTCATATCGGTAACCCAGTACAAGATGAACATCTGGATCAGCTCTATAATTTGTTGATCAGTGGAGCTGATTTTGAGCAGACTCAATTACACAATTACCAACACTTGCTCCAGGAGTTATTACAAGAAAGTGACACCCCTAAACTTCGGCAATTGTGGGAGCTTATCTTTAGTACCGCCGAAAAGGCGGTAGCCTATATGCCTACCGGGGGTTATAACCCTAAAGCTCCCGGAACTCTGATTCGACAATTTCGCAACTGGCTCCTCGGAGGGCAAGATGAAGCGTTGGGTTATTCTATCGGTGAAGATGGACAGCCACCGGAGATAGCCATTGTTAGCGGGGGGCTACAAGAAGCTCTTAATCTGTTACTCCAAGTAATTGAAGAATATCTGCTGAACGAGCGGAAGAACATTGTGGCATTTCCTTTGCCTCTGGATGCAGCGGTACGCCGTGCTTTTCGTCACGAAATTTTCATTGTGCCGGAAAGCAGTAATGATATTCTCACCGAAGTCGAATTTTTACTTAACCAGCGGCAAAATCAAGTGGGATTTCTTTTGGTACAGGAGATATATCCCGCCAGCGTGCGCAAGGGATTAGTGGAATTGGCACTGGCTTATCAGGTGATGATTATTGAAGCAAATGATGCTCCCAACACAGTCAGTTTAGCCAAAGAGGTTGGTCTTGCTCCTGGCGGCCGGGGTGATCGGGTGTTGCGTATTGTTTCACCTCAGGTGATCGATCCTCGCCTTGCCCATATAGCCCTTGCTTTCTTTATGGGGAGGTATGATTTTGTTGAGGCTTTTAATTTACTCCATTTTAAGAAAAAGGGCACACCCTCGGCTACGGAAATCAAATTGTTGAGTTTTCTGCTGAATGAACAGGGGCAGTTAGATGAAGAGCGTTGGTATACTCTGGGAAATGCAGCTAAAAAAGCAGAACAAAATCTTCCAAACTATTCTACTGGATACAAAATTGCTGCGGGTAGTCATCGGGGAATACCGCCGTATGTTTCAACTCCAGGTGGGTTGGAACGATTTGTTCAAATAGCCCGGGATATTGGCCAATACACCACTCAAGTAGTTACTCAGGTGACACAAATTGCTTCTCGCCTCAGCGAACGTTGGCAGGATAATCTTGATCGGATAAATGAGAAATTTCCCTCAGTCCCAACTCGTTGGAGTGCGCTTCATGATCCGTTAGCGGGTTTGTTTGCTTCAGAAGTGGTGGAAGAGTTTTTTTCTCATTTGGAAGATGTTGATTTTGTTTCTCAGTTGGATCAGGCTTTTCTGGCGGCATTCCACCAGGTGCATCCAGAATTCAACGCTAATTGTATCGGCAGCATCAGTGGCTCGGCGCGAATGGGTTTGAGCACTATGGTAGAGGTATGGGGACTGAGCGAAGCGATCATTACCGATTTGAGCTGGACTATTGAAGATGCTTTCCCCAAAACCATAGCGGTGCCGTTAGATGCTAATTTACGACTGGATGCGGAACAGTTGATTGCAACGGTGCGGTCTCATCTGGCTGCCGATTCGCATTGGTCAGAGTATGGTGTGCTGGTACTTAACAATCCCCACAACGCTACCGGCAGGATCAATGACGAAGCCAGTATCGCCAGAGTTTTGCAATTTTGCCTGGAGAATGAGATTCGAGTCATCGATGATCTTTCCTATTTTAATGTGGTCATTGCCAAACCAGAAGAGCACGCCGATAGTGTGCCAGTGAAGAGCTGCCGAGAAATTGCCAATGAGATGATATGTCAGGGGCGTCTCTCTGCTGCAGCAAGTGCAAATCTTATTACCATTTGTGCTATTTCCAAGACTGATTGCAAAGCCGGAGCCCGATTGGCAGTTTATGAAATATTGGATGCAAAACTGCGTCAGAGGTTTGAACAGGCCTTACGCACAGTAGAGAAAAATCGCCTGGCATTGCTTCTAGGATATTTGTTTTATCGGCGTGGTTCAGAAAAAGTGCAGCAGTTTTGGGCTTTGCGGGATCAGCGAATGTGGCAGCGAATGGAGGCTTTGCAAAATGCCGTGGCTGAAATTCCCAGAGAAGAAAATCCTTTTGAGCTCACCGTTGTACCGGCAGAAGGAGCAATGTATCCCCATCTGTTGGTAAAACAGATGCCGCTGTATGTTTCTATTGATAAAATTGCCACGGCTCTTGCGGTCAAAGGTATTGGGCTCGTCCCGATGATTGCTTTTGCTCGTAGTGAAGAGAGTTTTGAATACGCCAACCGCTCTTTCCGATTGACGTTAGGTGGCACTGTTGCTGCCAACAAAATGGCATCCAAAGTTCGCCGGTTGATTACTGAACTTACCCGCCAAATTCAGCGTGAGGTCGAACACTACACTTTGCACCGACTTTCAGGAGTTGGCATTCTTTCTGGTTTAGACAAACATCCTAAAGTGAGGACAAACCTCGAAATTTGGGAAGCGCAACTATCTGAACTGGTTGAACGAATAGATCAGCAGGTGAATGAGCATTTTCAGGAATATGTGTCTCAATTTCAAATAGAAGGGATTAAAGATTGGCGTGCTCATCATCTTGAATTTGTCCAAAAATATTTGCCTGAACGTCTTCAATTGCTGCACACGAAATTGCACGACCATGCTATGTTGTATAGCTGTTTGCAAGTGGAGCTTGATGAAGAAGAATCACGGGAAGAAGTGCTCCGGCGTTTTCACACCGAACTACAGGGCGAACCGGAAGATATTCGACGCCAGCGTTTCCAGACGCGTTTGTTTGATCGTACTGTACATCCTACCCAGTGCTACTCATTGCGGGTAGAAGAATTGTTTTTGACTTTCGTAAAGGCAATTCTGTATCCTCAAATTTTCTCGTTTCCAAAGGTTGAAGAACTGGCTTACGAACTGGTACGGGAATACTTCGGTGAGAACGTAGCCATCTCTTCGGCACGTGAGGCTGATGAAGCCATTTCTGATCTGGAAGCATTTGCTTTGGCCAGTGACTATGCCTCCTATTTCTACAATACAAAGTTGGATTTAATCCTATCGCTGTGGGGTGATTGGGATGGTAGTAATCGCCCCAGTGGACAGGGGCATACTTTGGTGTCTGGGACGTTGATTGCTAACGTACACCGTTTATCTGCGTTGGTTGATTATTTCAAAGCCAGGAATTTGCTCACCGCTTCTGACCTGATGATATTGCTACAGATTGGTTCCATTCAAAATCACATTAAAGCGTTCAAAAATACTCTGAGCAAAATCACCAGTCTGACCAGCCAACTGGAGGCTAAGTACGTTCAACTTTTGCCATTTGCTTTGGTCGCCAGTCGAACGAAAAGATTTCTGCGACGTCTCGGATTAGCTCGCGATCCTATCAAAGAAATGTGGAAACATAATGATAGTAACGAACGTCGGATGAGGACTTATCGACAACAGCGTTCTACGGAGATGCGCCGTTTGTTTAGAATTAATCACCAATTAACTGAGATAGTGGAAAACACCGTCTCCCGATTGGATACGAAAGATTGCGATATTGATCTTCTTCTCATTCTCCAACAATACAAGAACCCCTTGCGGCAGTTTTTTCTTACGCCGCGCATTCATCAAAAGATTATTACCGCTCGAGATCAATTCAATGTGAATACTACTGTGTACAATTTAGTGGAATTAAACCGGTTGGGAGCTGAGCATGGATATCCGGGTTTGGTGATGAGCGTTCAGGTCAGTATGGCCAATAATCCAGATGCTATCATTGCTTTGGATAAAAAACTGCGCAACGAGCGGGAACGGGTGATGCGGGAATGCCCTGGGTTAACTTTACCGCATATCCGCATTGTGCCACTTTTTGAAGAGATCGATGTTTTGCAACACATCGAAGAGTTTTTGGAGAATCTGTGGGAGTATGTTCAAGGAAGCTGCAGCCTGGGTCAAAATACGTCAGAGCGCTTTTGTGAGTTCATTGGAGAATTTTTTATTGCCGGTTCCGACTTAAGTCAACAGACAGGGCAATTGAAAGCCTATTCTATTTATCAAGAAACTCGGGGAAGAATCTATCGTTGGTTGTGGCAAAAGGGATTGTTGGGAACAAACGATTTTCGATTGGCTGGAAAGTATTGTCTGCGCATCAAATTTGGCTCTGGAGAGGTAGCGCAGCGGCAAGCAGGATATTATGATCCTACCGCTGCTCAGCCGGTATTGCGACTGCAGGATTGTGCACAGATTAAAGAGATTTTTGGTCTGGATGGCCCAGACTGGGCTGCTCGTGCCTTGCAGCAAGCACAATCGCCATTGAGCGGCATTCTTCAGCATAGTGACTTCCGTACCTTTCAATCAAATCTTGTAGAGACACTACGCTACCTCCCCGCAGAGGAATTAGCGAATACACTTCACCATATTCAAATAAAACAAACTTCCTATGAGTTGCGTTTGTGGCAGACAGCCGCGATGGTTAACAGTACACGGCGGCGATATAGTAGCGAAATATCTACTTTGCCAGGCGAGATGCATCCAGGCCAAAATATGGATGATCGTTGGCAGCAGTTAGAGATTGTGGTGAGACGTGTCGAATCTACCACTTTTCATGAGTTTGTCGAACTGGTGCGTAATAATTTTGTGCAAATTCTTTACGGCAAGCCGGAAGATATGGCTGGTGTGCACGTGATTTCCTACTTTTTGTCACAGGTATTGCTGCCAGTGCGAGATCGTCCGGCCATCCGCCCAACTCGTGAAACCGGGGAAGAACGCACCCAGCAAATTGTAGAACGGCTTTCTGGAACCTTACCCCTTGCTACTCACGGTACTTTGCTGCGCGCCATCGATCACAACAAAGCCCAGACTATGGTTCTGGGTCTCAATCAGCTTTCCACCGGTATTTGTCGGGCAATAAAAGAGTTTATTGACGGTGAAGGACAGCGTGGCGAACGCGTCGAATTGTTACGAAAGTCTGTTTTCCCTTTTGTACCAGTGCGTGATTTGCTCAAAAGCTTGCGTCTCTACCATGACCCGGATTTGACATATACGCGTCGTGTGGCTCATGCCTTTCCTCCCGGAAACAGTGCTATCAGGGTTTTAGAGGAGGATAATAAGGTCATCGCTGAAGTTCTGCCGCTATTACAACAGTTCTTGATTTATCAGCAAGGATTAGCAGTAGCTGGATTGGGAGAAGATGGTTATTTGGAGGCAAAGCATCTGCGTTACATCCGTCCAGACCTGGCTGTATTGATGCAAAAGGATTTGTTCAACACCGATTTTGGCCCTTTTTTAGAAAATTTCACGCTGGACTCACCAGAAAAAGTAGAATACCAGCGCGAATTTTCCAGACGCAACGATATCATAAATGTTCGCTCTCAGATGTGGCAGTTGTTGGACAAACCAATCTGCGAACAGGTGCGTAGTTTTATGGAACTGGCTTTAGCAGTAAAAACATTGCAGACTGAAGGACAAGTTGTCAAAGTGGGGGAGGCTGCCGTTTCAAAAAGCCAGATTGCTCGTTTGGGGGTCCAGGTGAATGAGCTATTGCGCAACGTGGCTGATGACAGCATGCGACAATTTCTCATTACTGCTGTGCAATTTCTGATGCATTTGCCAGAGAGCATGGAAGAAATTCCTGCTGAGGTACTTAAAGCTCTCCGCGATGTGCAAAAAATCTTAAAATTAGAAGAAGAAGCATTGACCCAGCCACAGCAAAAATACTTACGTTTTCTCTTCTTCAAAATCGCCCGCACCGCTGGCGAGAGTGGATAAGGTGGACATCGTAAGTTTTGCCTGCCCGGTCACGTTTTTTTGATAATTACCCTTATTCACAAATCAAATGATATTAGATTCTGGAAATTAGAAATTGGGAACTAGGAAGTAGTAAAAATTAGAAGCTGGAATTTGATAATTGCCAATATCCAATTTCCAGATCAAGTCGCTATTTTGAATTAGAACTTCGGTAGTCAACTCACTTATCATTAGAGTTCAATTGTAGAGAGGTGATATGTTAGCTAAGGTGCTTTCGGCAGCCGTGTTAGGTATTGATGCTTATCTGGTAGAAGTGGAAGTCCATCTGGAAGGGATGTCGCCCTATTTTGGTATTGTGGGTTTACCTGATGGAGCGGTAAAAGAGTCTCGCGAGCGAGTACAAGCGGCAGTGAAGAATTCCGATTTCCATTTCCCCATCAAACGCATCATTGTCAATTTGGCTCCCGCAGACATCAAGAAGGAAGGATCAGCTTTCGATCTTCCTATCGCTGTTGGAATTCTAACTGCATCCGGTCAGGTGCGCCCAGAGAAACTTTTGCGGTATGCTCTTCTGGGTGAATTATCTTTGGATGGCAGTCTATGCTCGATTCGTGGCGGACTGCCTATCTCAATTACTGTGTACAATGCTGGCCTGGAGGGCATCAAAAAAAGTAGAAACAATCTTGTCCCAAATAAATACAGCTACACAAACTTGGCAAAATGATATTATGAAATATGTTTCAGAAAATCTCAATTCCGATCCCCATATTGTTGGTTACAAAATATATTTATCAAAACTAAAATCATCCAATAATCTTGCTCCAATAATTGAAAAGCTATCAAATAAATTACTCTATGATTCATTAAACGATGAGCAAAAAGAAGTTATTCGCAAAGATATAAAAATGTTCATAGGCTTCCAAAATATATTTACCCAGACAAGCTGACCACAACCACAAATAAACATAAATAAAAATATTAACAGTAAAAATCCATAACAGTACATGCATAATAAACGGCAACTCATAAACAAATTCTTTCATCTCATCTTTTGGGAACCTGTTTAAAATTAATTTTACAATTGCTATGAATAGTAAAACCAATATCTCACATGACAATCGCATGCAGATAACGAGGAAAGCTGTTCGATGAACTCAAGTTTTGAGAGTTTTCAACACATCTTGGAAATACAAAATAACCAGCATTTCCATTACTCGTATCTGATGCGTCGTCCGTTAGCAGGATCAATGCCAACTATGATTTTGCCTTTTACTAACTCTTTCTTTTTGTCAAGACTTTTTAAACTCATACTCTTTTCTCCCTTCATTATTTATTATTGTTGATCTTATGAAAAGATTTGTTAATTTCTTAGTGATCTTTAAAATAATTCTACCGTAACATAGACATCGTTAGCAGGATATAATACAGATCCGTGCTATTGTTGAAATACTGTTAGAGATAGAGGCATATTATGATTACAAAAAATCAAATCCATACATTGGCTAATACCATAGCTAAAAAGTTCGGAACGCAGAAGATATTTTTGTTTGGTTCATATGCTTATGGGCAACCTCAATCTGAGAGTGACATAGATTTATGCATCATTACTGATTTGGGGAAAAAGAGAAAGATAGAGTTAATTAGAGATATACGACGAGAGATTAGTTTAAATTTTCAGTTACCTATAGATATTTTGCTTTATGATAATGTAGAATTTAATGAAAGAGCAATTCATCAAAACACTTTGGAGTATAAGATTTTAAATCAAGGAATCATAATTAATGGATAATTTAGAGATAGCAGAAGAGTGGTTTGAAGTAGCAGAAATGGATATATCTTCTGCGAAATATCTTAAGGGAATGCACCCCACCCCGATTGAGATAGTATGTTATCACTGCCAACAATCATCCGAGAAATATTTGAAAGGATATTTGGCATTAAATGGAAATGAGATTATAAAGACACATGATTTGTTACAACTCAATAAATTATGTGTAAGATATGAGGATGAATTTAAATTAGTTGAAGAAGAATGCATTCGGCTTACAGATTATGGAGTGAATATAAGATATCCATATCCGGTGGATTTAAATTCAACAGACATGAAATTAGCGGTTAAAGATGCTGAAAAGATAAAGAGATTCATTTTAAGAAAAGTTGAATTGATAAAATCAAAGAATAACAAAAATAATTCAAAACAAGATAAGCATTGAAGATATATTTTTTTAAGTGCAAGAACAGTCATTGAGTATAAAAACGCATAAAAACCTGCTAACAATCGTTTCCACCTGACGGCGAACGCCGTTGCATGATTTGAGGTTTTTGGATTTTGAGAAGCATTAGTGAAAGGTCCATACTATTACATTCGCCGCAGGTGAAACGGGACTACTTACTACAATGCAAGTAAAAAATAAAAAGTTTTTTGTCTCAATGAGATCCCGTTGGGAAAAATTTGAAAAATCCTTTCATCATTTCCCGTCAGAGGCAAAAAATTTAAAAAATGTTTTTCTGTGTTCAGAGCGTAAAAATCCTGTCAGCGTCAGTCAAGAGCCTGATTGTAAATATGTCGTTTTGCCGGTAAGTCCCATTTGCCAGGCTTTCCAAACTACTCTTACTTCCGTAGATTAATTTGTTTTTTTATTAGTTTTACTAATGTTCTTATTCGTTTGGGAAAGCCCCCCAAAAAAACGGGGCAGGTGGGACTGTGGACATAATCTGTGTCGAAGACATCTCTTCGAGATTAGGTAAGGCATCCCGCGACTTTATCGGAACCCTCAGGAAAGCTCAACGTCACAGTCCCGGCATAATTCCTCTTTTCGGGGAGAACCGACTGTGGAAGGATACCCTATTATTATTTTAAAAATTGTCAAAAAGCAGTTGTTTTCAGACTAAAACTGGTTTCTTTGAATTCTGTTTCTTTTTCCTATTTTTTTTCTGGTTGTAAAGGTGTTCTAACTCCAATATTACTATCTGGGTTTCTTCTCGAAATTCATACCTGTGATGATCTTTTATTAACGCCCAAATTAATTGAAGTAATTGGCTAGTACATGCAGTAATATTTTTTGTACAATTGGGCTTTTGCAATCGTCTTCTCAGATAACGTATTCTTACTTCAGGGATATACCTGGATGTTTCTCCTGTCATTATGTAAATGACCCACCGAAGTCTCCGATTGCCGATTTTGTTAATTCTGAAATAATGCCGACCATTACCTGATGTATCGAGCCGAAGATTCAGACCTGCCAGTTTTTGGATTTGTTTATCTCTTGAAGATCCCTGATGGGAAAATGTTTGTATTTAGACAGGTCTTGCACTTCAGCAATAAAGAGCACTGCAGTTAATTCAGAAATTCCTTTGATAGATGTCAATATTTCAAACCAGGGTGTTTGCTTCGCTAATTTTATCATTATCAATGGTTTAGAAATCTTTCTTAATTGTTTTTTGAGAGTATTGATCATTAATAAAAAGGAATCAATCCGCCAGCTGGCGGCTTTGCGGTACAGATATCCTTTTTACCCTGAAACTGAGGTTTTACAGATTTAGAGAGAAAAAATATTAGTTTTATTGGAATACATGATATAAATTCCGCCAGTTTAAAAAAGGAGCCTTTTAAACCTAACCCGTGAGTTGGAAAGGGCATAAGAAAAAGAGTAAGTCCACCAAGCAGAGGGTGGATATTTTTTTTATAAGGAGAAGAACATGACTTTTAAAGTAAAAACACATATTGCCGATGAAAAATCTTTGAATAGGACAATCACACGGCTTGCTCATGAAATTCTGGAGAAGTGCAAAGGAACAGAGAATGTCGGTATTATCGGGATCCGTACACGTGGAGAGTATCTTGCCAACCGTATTGCAAGTAAAATTGAAGAAATAGAGAAAGTGAAGCTGCCTGTTGGTGTATTGGATGTGGTAATGTACAGGGATGATTTCAGAATGAAAGGTAAACTCCCAACAATAGAAATTACTGATATTCCGTTCGAAGTTGATGATAAAATATTGATCATAGTAGATGATGTAATTTACACCGGCAGGACTATTAGAGCTGCGCTTGATGCTTTGATGGATTTCGGACGTCCATTATGTATTCAATTAGCAGTTTTAGTTGACCGTGGACATCGTGAATTACCAATAAAAGCAGATTATATCGGCAGAAATATTCCAACTTCAGAGGGGGAAGAGGTGAGCGTGAAGATGAAAGAAATCGATGGAGAAGATGGAATTTATCTATTGGAGGAGGATAAATGAACCTGAGTATTAAACATTTGTTTGGTTTGCAAGGTGTACCAAAGGATGATATCACAGCAATACTGGATACGGCATTTTCTTTCAGGGAAGTTCTCGAAAGACCTGTAAAAAAAGTACCAACACTTCAAGGGAAGACTATTGTGAACCTTTTTTTTGAACCTTCTACAAGAACACGTATTTCTTTTGAACTGGCAGAAAAAAGGCTTTCTGCCGATACTGTGAATTTTTCTGCTTCCAGTAGTAGCCTGAGTAAAGGAGAGAGTCTCAAGGATACAATTCAAAATCTATTTGCAATGAAGATGGATGTTGTAGTTATGAGACATCCAGCTCCTGGTTCGGTGAAACTTTTATCGCAATTTGTTGATGCTGTGATTATAAATGCCGGTGATGGAACTCATGAGCACCCGACTCAAGCACTACTTGATATGATGTCTCTAAAGGAGAAAGTTGGAGAACTGGAAGGTCTAAATGTAGCTATTATCGGGGATATCCGCCATAGTAGAGTTGCTCTTTCCAATATCTACGGACTTAAAACTATGGGCGCAAATATAATGTTATGTGGTCCTCCAACTTTCATTCCTTATGGTGTTGAATCACTTGGAGTTGATGTTACTTATAATCTTGATGAGGCACTTGCATTTGCTGATACTGTGAATGTTTTACGTATTCAAAAGGAGAGGCAGGATATTGGGCAATTTCCCTCGCTTCGTGAATATAGAAATCTTTATGGTTTAACGCGTGAAAGGCTTGATAAATTAAAGAAGCAAATTACAATTATGCATCCCGGACCTATTAACAGGCAGGTGGAAATCGATTCCGAAATTGCAGATAGTGAACATTCAATTATCCTTCATCAGGTTCTCAATGGTGTGGCAATTCGTATGGCTATTCTTTACTTGTTAGCCGGTGGAAAATAAAAAGAGTAGGAGCAGAAAATGCAGATAAAAGAGATTAATAATAAGGCTCTGTTTACTAATGCAAAAGTAGCGGACCCATTTAAAGATTCTATATACGATGCAGATATTCTTGTTGAAAAAGGTAAGATTAAAAAAATCGGTAAAAATATTCCTGTTGATGGAATTAATGAAGTGATAGATCTTAAAGGTTTAATGATTTCTCCGGGTTTTATTGATATTCATGTACATTTTCGAGAGCCGGGATATGAATATAAAGAGACAATTGAAACCGGATGCCGGTCTGCATTAGCCGGTGGTTTTACACAGGTCTGTTGTATGCCGAATACAGACCCTGCGATTGATACTCAGGAAAGTGTACGTTTTATTTACCGGAAGGCAGAGAGTCAGTTGGTCAATGTTTATCCTATTGCCGCTATAACTAAAGGTAGAAAGGGAAAAGAACTTACAGAAATGGTTGAACTCTCAGAATCCGGGGCAGTTGCTTTTTCCGATGATGGTACTCCTCTGGAGAATTCTCAAATCATGCGTTATGCCCTTGAATACTCATGTATTGTAGATAAACCTATAATCAACCATGCTGAGGATTTTGCTTTAAAAGCTAATGGCTTGATGAATGAGGGAATCGTTTCTACGCAATTGGGTATAAGCGGAAATCCCTCTCTCGCCGAAGAAGTAATGATATATCGTGATCTTTCCCTGGCTCGCTTTACAAAAGCCAGAATCCATATTCCTCATGTTACTACTGCCGGTTCCGTTGATCTGGTTCGAAAGGCAAAAGCTGATGGGGTTAGAGTAACAGCAGAAGTAACGCCGCATCATTTTTCACTGACAGATGAGTTTATGCGTTCTTTTGATGCTAATGGGAAAGTTTCTCCACCCCTGCGGACTGAGAAAGATAGATTGGCATTAATAGAAGGGCTTAAAGACGGGACGATTGATGTAATCGCAACTGACCATGCACCGCATACTTACGAAACTAAAGAGACTTCTTTGGATTTGGCTTCATCCGGTATGATCGGATTGGAAAGTGCCTTCGGTTTGGCGATGACAAATCTCGTTCATCAAGGACATTTAACTTTAATGGAGTTGGTGAAAAAGATGACTATTAACCCTGCTAAAGTAATGAATCTCAAACTGCCGGAAATTAAAGAGGGTGAAGAAGCGAATTTTACCATTTTCGATCCTGACGAATGGTGGGTCTTTAGTAAAAAGGATATATATTCTAAATCTCATAATACACCATTTTTAGGTTCTGAATTTACGGGACGTGTAAAATCAGTGTTCACAAAATTGAGATATGTGACTTTATAAGAAGGCTTAAATAATTAATTTGTGTAATGATGACTAATCCCGAAGTTTCGGGATTTTTTCGGATAATGTGAAATATTCAAGTAGATATCGTGAAGTACTAATAGATAATCCCGATGAATATCGGGACAAAGTTTGCCCTTAGTCAGGTTGTTTATAGAAAAAATATAATTGTTATCGTTATTATTAAATTTTCACTTGATTGCAGTTTAATTCTAACCTAATTTCCTTGTCGTGATGATATGTATGTTAGAGATGGAAAAACGACATGATATTTTCCACTTTTTGTTGAAAAATGCTACAATAGATTGAGTAATTTTCCATCTATAAAAAGGTGATATCATGCAAAGTTTTCCCTACGGGTTGTAGACCATCTATTGACAATGTTAGGTTTGTAAATCGATGAGTATAGATATTCCTAAAGATTTTGATGTATATAAGCAGGACCTTGAAGTAAATGAGCTATTTGTTCGTGATAAATTACAATTGAATATTGAAAATTGGGTGAAATTTAGATTTACAATACACGTAGGTAATAATGTTGAAAATCTAGTAAGTGACCAAATAATTTCTGAAGATGTAAAAGAATCTTATCGAGAGTTAGCAAAATCACATTATGAAGTCATAACATCTCTAGGATGCTGTAAGTTAGCTTTAGATAATGTTAAAAGCTATATTCGTACTGCCCCATTAATTTATAAAAAAGAACTAAAAGATTTTTATTTTCATATAGGATGTTTACTTGATAATCTTGCTCACTTAATATATATATTGAATGACTCAAATAGTGCAACAGAGACAAATAAATATGGTCATCAAGTGAGGCATTGGATTGACTGGGGACAATTAAAAGATTATGATGAATACAAAATCTATAAAAGAGATTCAAACTTAAATGGGATTATAAATATTAGGAATATGATTACTCATTCATGGAAAATACCTGAAGTATATGATAAGATAACCAGAAAAGGACCATATTGGCCTTTAAAAATTAGAACTGAAAGAGTGTATTATTGGCCGTATGATGAATATTATAAAATGTTTAAAAAATATAAAAAGTGGATATTAATTTTAGAAACAGTTGAGAATGATCTCAAATTTATTGAAAGATTTCAAAATGATATTTTTGGTAAATTAATAAAATCAGTACATATTTTTGAAAAAAATTACAGTATAGAAATCATTTAAGATTAACTAATAATTGGAAAATATTTTGAATAAATCGGTAATATGGATTCCTTTTGCAATTTATTTTATAGTCTTCTTTTATTCGATTATCCCAAGTTTATTATTAACAATATACTTTATCATTTCACCTTTTTTACTAGTTTTCGGTTCAATTTTTATCAAATTTTTAACTCCTTCTATTAGTGGTAAAATGCCTACAGATAACCAAAGGAAAAAGGTTGATGATATAACTGAAAATATTGGTTATAAACTGGGTGTTTTATTTAAACGAATTAATGAAGATATTTTAGATAATATTCCACTGCTAATTCCAAGAAAAACTATAATTATTCCTATTCAGAATAAAGTAACAATTTTTTCTACTAAGTATATCGAAAATATTGTCAATAGGTACCATAATAGACTAGAAAGATTCCTCGCAAACAGGCTACTAGAATCTGATTCACATTTACACAAAAAGTCGCTACCTAAAATAATCCTCCCATTAGCATTTCTGGTTGTTTTGATTATTGAAATATTTGTATCGATATATTTTGCAATACTTTCTTTTATGCCTATCATGATATTTTTTATTTTATGGTTCATTACAGTGAAACTTTTAATATTTATAATTTAAAACCTAACCATTGCGGAGACTGTGTGAAAACTCTCAAAGAATTATCATTCTGAATGAGACTTAGTATAATGAAGTATCTTTTCTCCTCTATGAAAGATATTCTTTGTTTCGCCTTAGAATTACATTTTCACATAGTTCTCAGGTTTTCACACAGTCTCTGCGTGGAGATAACGGCTTGAGCTGTTCGATGAATTTGAAATTTGAGTAGTTTTTAAAAGATTTGAGAAGAAAAAAAAAGAAGGTTATTTTCCTTTCGGTGTGGCTGAGCGGTTGCCCATTATTTGGTATAAAATAATGATCTAAAAATTCGTAAATTCATCATCAAGGAATCTGATAAGTGAAAGAACTATTAGAACAATATCTAAAAAATCTCACACACACTGCCCAGCGCGGCGATGCACGTGAAGAAAGTTATTACAAGCATCTTGATGATTTAATTAAACAGTATGCAGAAATTCAAAAAATAAAAAATGTAGATGTAACTATCCTTCCCAAAAAGACCGAAGCAGGAAATCCCGATTTTCGTATTTGGGACGGAGAAAATCATATAACCGGTTACATTGAAGCCAAAGACCCTTCCGTTACAAATCTTGATTATATCGAAGATACGGAACAATTGAAACGTTATCTCTCGACATTTCCAAATGTCATTTTGACTAATTTTTACGAATTTCGTTTATACCGTGAAGGTGAGCGTATTGCCCAAACGATTGTAGGGCGTCCTATTGTTGCGAAAAGATTACAAATTGCGCCGCCTGTTGAAAAAATTGATCAGTTTATAAAATTATTTGAAATATTCTTTTCTTTCTCTCTTCCAAAGGTTAGCTCTGCTCGTTTGTTGGCTGTTGAATTAGCTAAGCGCACTCACTTTCTGCGCGATGAAGTCATTGCTGTTGAAATGCCTGCCTGTCCTACGGATGCAGACAGGGGCCATAACCAGATTCTTGGTTTTTACGAAGCCTTTAAAAAATATTTGATTGGAACGTTGACTGAAAAACAATTCGCAGACCTTTACGCTCAAACGATTACTTATGGACTTTTCGCTGCACGGACGAGAATCCCAAAAGGTCGTGATGAATTTAACCGCAGACTGGCTTTTGATTATATTCCACATACTATCGGCATCCTTCGTGATGTATTCCGGTTTATCTCTTTAGAAGATCCGCCCAAATCATTACAAATTATTGTCGAAGATATTGCCGAAATATTACATGTTACCGATGTCAATAAAATACTTCATGAATATCACCGAACAGGAAAAGGCAGAGACCCTATAATTCATTTTTATGAGACGTTTCTGGCAACTTATGATCCTGAAATCCGTGAACGGCGCGGCGTCTATTACACACCTGAAGCCGTTGTCGGTTATATTGTCCGTTCCATTCACTCCATATTAAAATCCCATTTTGGTCTGGCAGACGGTCTTGCCAGCGAAGAGGTTAAACTGCTCGATCCGGCAGGCGGCACATTGACCTTTCCTGCCGAAGCAATTCGTTTGGCAGCCGATGAATTTAAGAAAAAATACGGCGAAGGCGGTTTACATCACTGGATAAGCAAACACATTCTTGCCGACTTTTACGCCTTTGAACTGATGATGGCGCCCTATGCCATTGGTCATTTGAAGATGGGATTTATTTTTGATGAACTCGGTTATAAGATGGCTGATGACGAACGTTTTAAACTCTATTTAACCAATACGTTGGAAATAGAAGAAATCAAACAGATTGCCATTCCGGGATTGAGTTCATTAAGCGAAGAAAGTCATCTGGCGGGAAAAGTTAAAAGAGAACAGCCGATTCTGGTGGTTCTCGGCAATCCGCCCTACAGCGGTATTTCTGCAAACATCAATGAATGGACAGAACGATTATTAAAAGAAGATATTGATGGTACGCAGAGTTATTATAAAGTGGACGGTCAACCGCTTGGAGAGAAAAAACTATGGCTGCAGGATGATTATGTCAAATTCCTGCGTTTTGCCCAGTGGAAAATCCAGACATCCGGTTACGGCATTGTGGGAATGATTACCAATCACAGTTATCTGGATAATCCTACTTTTAGCGGTATGCGTCAGAGTTTGATGAAAACCTTTGATGAGATATACATTCTCGACCTGCACGGCAACAGCCTGAAAAAAGAAACCACGCCCGAAGGTGGAAAAGATGAAAATGTGTTTGATATTCGCCAGGGCGTGGCCATCGCTCTATTTGTAAGAAATAAAGAAGCCAAAGAGCCGAAAGTATTTCATCTGGATAAATACGGATTAAGAGAGGAAAAATACAAATGGCTGGATAAGAACGAGTTTAATGAAAAAAATTATCTTAAGATTAAGCCTGCTTCGCCCTGGTATTTTTTTATTCCCCGAAATACATCGCATATACAACAATATTTAGAATGGAAAAAAATTAATGAAATTTTTCCGGTGAATGTGACTGGAATTGTGACGGCACGAGACAATTTAGCAATTGATTTTGATAAGAATGCTCTTAAAAATAAAATTATGATGTTCAGGAATAAAAACTTGCCTGACGAAGTAGTTAGAGATGGTTTAAAACTAAAAGATAACTATCAATGGAAACTAACCGAACAAAGAAAACAATTTGAAAAAGTTGATAATTGGGAAGAATATTTTTCAAAAATTCTGTATCGTCCATTTGATATTCGACATATTTATTATCAAGATAATGTCGTATTTCGAACTCGTCATGAAGTCATGCGCCACATGCTGGAAGAAAATATTTCGTTATGTTTTATGAGACAATATTCAGGTGATACTCCTTATTCTCACTTTTTAGTATCAGAACACATGGTTGACAATCGTACATTTTTTAGCAGTAAAGGCATTATTCAACAAGCACCTTTGTACATTTATCCCGAGGACAAAAAAAATAATCCTAGAACTGGCGCAACAATGATGATTGTTTTTGAGCCGAGAAAGTCCTATGGCAAAAAACCTAATATAGCGACGATTATTTTCGAAAAATTAAATGCAACTTTTGGGAAAAGACTTACCCCGGAAGCAATTTTCTATTACATCTACGGCGTATTTTATAGTAATGTTTACCGCGAAACCTACACCGAATTTTTAAAGATTGATTTCCCACGGGTGCCTTTTACAGCAAATTATGACCTGTTCAAGGCAATGGGAATGATGGGCAAAGAACTGGCTGACTTGCACCTGCTCAAAAGTAAAGTCCTTGATTCACCCATTGCTAAATATCAGGGCAGCGGCGTCAACGACCGGATTGAAAAGATTACTTACAAAGAGGACGAAAACCGCATTTATATCAATAAAGATAAATACTTTGAAGGCATTACACCTGAAGTTTGGAATTATCACATTGGGGGTTATCAAGTTTTACATAAGTATTTGAAAGACAGAAAAGGAAGAATAATGGACGATGCGCCGCATTATTGCCGGATTATTACAGCCTTGAGCAAAACCATAGAAATTCAAGAAAATATAGATAAAATTTATCCGGAAGTAGAAAAGGAACTTGTTGATTTTTAGAATAAAGAATATCAATAAAGTAAAAACCACATAACCATTGCGTCAAACTGGCCGCAGTGGCTGTGCGGAAATTTCAGTTTTGGTACTCCGCATTAAAGTTCTTGGGTCAATGAAGTTCTTTCCCCCGAAAGCTTGCGGCAGGTTATTTAAAACGTTAAGTAGCTTCAAACAATAAGATGCGAGAATTTAAAAAGTTAGTTTCAAGGTGAATGATTATCAAAATAGAGGGAGGATTGTTATGAACACAAGATCGTTTCATGCCGTACACTTGGTATTGACCTTTCTGCTCATTTGCACCACTTTGACTTATGCACAGGAACTAAAGCCGATCCAGCTTTTAGAGCCGCAATTCGAGGGTGGTCGACCCCTGATGCAGGTATTGAAGGACAGAAAGTCTTCGCGCACATTCAGCGCTGAGAAGTTACCCATGCAGGTGCTTTCAAATATGCTCTGGGCAGCGTTCGGAGTAAATCGTACGGATTCAGGAAAGCGTACTGCACCAACTGCGATGAATCGGCAGGAAATCGATATTTACGTTGCCACTGCTGATGGACTTTACATTTATGATGCGAAGGCACACACATTGAAGCCGGTTCTGGCAGAAGACATCCGTGCTTTGACCGGGCGTCAGCCGTTTGTGCAAGAGGCACCTGTGAACCTCATCTTTGTGGCGGATTTCTCAAAGATGGGTAAGGGGAAAGAAGACCAAAAGGCTTTCTACTCAGCTACCGACACTGGCTTCATTAGCCAGAATGTTTACCTGTACTGTGCTTCAGAAGGATTGGCGACTGTTGTACGTGGCGCAGTGGATAAGCCAGCCATGGCGAAGGTGATGAACCTGCGACCGGATCAGAAAGTCATCCTCGCGCAATCGGTGGGATACCCAAAAAAGTAGTCATGCGGAGATAAGCAAACAGGAGTGAACTTGACATTTAGGAGGTGGGATAAAATAAAATACTCGTTTCAAATCCATAATTCTTTTAGTGATAATTGGACGAAAAATAGAAATGTCCAGGTTAATTAATCCCACCTCCTTAACAAATTAGGCAAGTAAAGACGTTGCTAACCCACACTACACAGGATGGCAAAATACTGAGGGTAATTTTTTTTCGTTAGATGCTTCATTGGAATCAGTGATAAGTTAACCCTACAACGTAATTTAGCAGATTTAACACTATATGCTGTATTGATGTTATTAAAAGGATGCAATATATTGTACGAAAAAAGTCTAAGTGACGTAGTAGGGTTAATTGCGTTTGAATGTAGAACAAGGAACAAGGATTTTTGAAGTTAAAAAAAGGGCAGGTGCTTTAGAGAATTGCAAATAATTGTGAAAAGTGTTATTATCAAAAGTAGCGATTTTTGAAGGTTTTGTGAATTTTTGTGAAAGTTGGAAGTAAGGAAAGAAGTGAAAAATAAAATGCAACTTTGCCATATTTTTCATCAAATATGGCAGATAGGTAGAAAAAAAGTCCATGAAATAAGGTTCATATATGGAAATTTTTCCATATATTGACAATGTTAGCATTGAAAAAGACAGAAGGAGAATATTGATGAATCGTATTTTTTTTGTATTTTGTGTAATGCCAATTATTGTGATTGGATTTGGAAGTTGTAATAAACTGACCGAATCAAAAAATGAACTACCGACTTGCGAAATAACAAGTCCTCTCAATAATACAGAGATTAAACAGGGCACAACTGTAAGAATTGTAGTTGAGGCCGAAGACAAAGACGGACATATAAAAGAAGTCCGCTATTATATCGATGGTATCGGCGTATATTCAAAGTCAACATTTCCGTACAATTATGAATGGGATACAAATTATGAATCTGTTGGTAATCATACAATAAGAGTTGTCGCAATAGACGATGAAAACGAAGAAGCCGAGGATGAAATAATAGTGATTATCAGCATTCCTAAACCGACAGTAACGACCGAATCTGTTACAGACATAACATACACGGCGGCAAGCAGCGGTGGTAATGTGATTTCAGATGGTGGAGCGAGCGTCACTGCCCGAGGTATTTGTTGGAGTACTTCGTCTAATCCCACGACCAATGATAATCATACCACTGACGGAAGCGGAACCGGTAGCTTTACTAGTTCGATTACCGGACTTTCACCATGTATAAAATATTACGTGAGAGCCTATGCAACAAATATTAAAGTAACAGCTTATGGACAACAAATCTCTTTTACTACTTCTGGTGAAGGTGGCACGGTCACTGACATTGATGGCAATGTCTATAGAACTGTAAAAATCGGTGATCAGTGGTGGATGACAGAGAACTTGCAAGTAACCAAATATCGTAATGACGATGCGATACCGAAAGTCACAGTTACTAGTATAGAGTTTCAATAAAATCTTTACATTAATAATATTTTTTGCTATATTTCCTATGTAAATAGATATTATAAAAAACATGGAGAAATTATGGCAAGAAAAACAAAGAGACAGAAACT
>Ga0307431_1000466_pt1 | contig 27583 bp, 26 predicted proteins | sample SalMarWE160170MG_FD_202155 | JGI IMG/M metagenome (GOLD analysis project Ga0307431, IMG submission 202155) | Salt marsh sediment microbial communities from the Plum Island Ecosystem LTER, Massachusetts, United States - WE1603-170 | ecosystem: Environmental > Aquatic > Marine > Intertidal zone >...
ACAATTAAGACAAAGGAAAGATTTGGAAGGTTTTCTCCCTCAAGTTACCGAGGAGGAGTTGAAGTTCATCAACGCATTTAGGGATCGCCCTTATAAGAAAAAATCTAAGGCTACTCAAAGCTAAGTTCTTTTTATTAATGAAGTACTATTAGGCTAAATAGATCATAAGCTGGAGGGCGTCTCTGAAGGTTCTAGATAGTCTAGCGATAGGGGTAATACCCTGATACCCTGAGAAAGTTCAGTTGGGATAGTATGGTTGATTGTGAAATATAGCTTGTGTAGAAATGGATGAGTGCCAGAGTTTTGGGTTGGATGAGGAGATGAGTAAAAAATCTACCCCCAAGACTTTGATTGGGAATTAATTGCTAAAAAACCACCCCATGATTTTCGATAACAATGTCTCCTACGAATAACATTAGATTTTAGACGCAAACAATCGGTCGTTTTTTGTGAATATGCGAAAAGATGATAATCTAGGCTATTTTCGACAAAGATTACTCCTGATAAAACTGTTTTTTATATAATTCCTTTCATGGCTTAACTAGAGTGGGAATCTCTTTTATAGGCAAAATTTTGGAATAGTGTACATGATGCTTCATCTAAAAACAGATTTTGAAAGATGATTGTTATTGTTAACACTGGTTAAGGAAACATTTAAGGTAGGATAATATATTACAAATATACAATTTTAATATTGGGAGAGGCAACTTATGAAAATTATGTTGAGTAAAGCATTGGTTTTTGCTGTAATTGTTTTGTTTATTGGAGCAGGTGTTGTACCTAGCATAAGTAGCAATGTATCTAGTTTGAGTGCTGGTAATACGTTGTATGTTGGTGGAACTGGACCGGGAAATTATAGCAGTATACAAAGCGCTATTAGTGATGCTAATGATGATGATACTGTATTTGTATATGATGATTCATCACCATATTATGAAAATATAGTTATTGACAAAACAATAGATTTAGTTGGTGAAGATAGAAATACAACGATTATTGATGGTGGCAATGAAAAAGATGTTGTAAAAATAAACAGAGTTGATGAAGTTACTATCTTGGGGTTTACCATTCGAAATGGCGGCGAATTCAATGCCGGCGTCTATTTATATAAATCGGCTGACGGGGTGATATCTAATAACTTTATTATAGATAATCGTTATGGTGTTTATGTATACAAAAATGCATCTACTGGTCTTTCACATACAACAATATCAGATAACATTATTTTGAGAAGTGGTGCTTTTGGTGTTTGGTTATATAAATCATCTCACAATATTATTTCTAATAATATCATAAATGATGGTGAAATATATGGCATAGGTTTATGTTATTGGTCGACTGATGCCATTGTTAATGGAAATACTATTTCAAATAACAAAATAAAAGGTATTGTAGGTCGCTATGTTTACAATAATGAAATCTATGAGAATATCATTGAGAACAATGGGTATGGAATTCATTTTATGAATGCAGTCTCAAACAACAGAATCCATGATAATCACATCGAAGATAATATAATGTATGGTATCTGCTTTGAGAATATATCTACCAATAATATGGTAGTGCATAACAATTTCGTGAATAATACACCCAGAAATGCCTTTTTTATAATACCTTTTTCTACTACTAACAAATGGAACAATAATTACTGGGATAAAGAAAGAATTTTCCCCTACCCAATTTTTGGGCTAATCCAAATAGGTATCATACAGCTTCCTTGGATTAATTTCGACTGGTTCCCAGCAAAAGAACCATATGATACGGGAGGGAATAATATATGAAGAAACTGCTCACGATTGGTATTATACTATTTTTCTTTGGTTTAACCTGTGCTTCATCTATTAATGCTGATTTTTTAGATATAGACAATTCCATTAATGAGAGCTATGATGAAAAAGAGTTTAATGAAAATGAAACAATAGTTATTACAATTGGGCCGTTGCTTTTTTCAGAAATTGAGATATTGGATGGGGACCCTTCTGAAATTCAACAAATTGAACGGATTCTAGATTCAATAATATTGCAATTTATTACTCCATATCTTGAAATCAATGTTACCGATTTGGAAATAACAGTCGCCTATGAAAAGAAGATACCATCTATTCTTTCCAGAAGATATAGTTATCTCACAGGTTTATCAGATGGTGAAAATATAACATTTTATAACGGCACTCATAGAGTTCATATAAAAGGACTGGATGGGCAATTTTTTTATCAAAGAGGTATTCCCTTCATTTTTCTTCCACGTTATTTTATGTTTTGGGGAACTTATGAAGAAATAGTTGTGGAAAATATTGGTGCTAATTTATGATGAAAACAAGTTTTATGAAATTATTAACTTCAGCAATTATCCTGTTGTTAATCGGTATTGCATATGCACCAAGTATTACTGCTGATAATTCAAGAATTAACAACACGATTTATGTTGATGATGACATCGAAATTAAGATATATGCAGGTGTCAATGAAAAAACAAATGGTAATTATGGACTGGGCTGGGTTGTGAGTATAAAATATAATCAAAGTGAATCCACCATTGGAACTTGTAATATAACATGGCAAACATTACAAGGTGACTACATCGGATTTTCAAATAGTACATTTGATTTAATCCCCAATGGTGAAATAAAAATATCAGGTATAGATTGGATTCATTTTCCTTTCCCAATTCTAAATCTAAACATCAAAGTCGAAGTTGCAGAGATAGATGTATCAAGAAATGGATTCGAGATTGGACCATTTGTATTATTCAATGACGGAGGAGGTTAATTGAAAAAAACTCTATCGGTTCTTATCATATTCTTGTTTCTACTTTCAAGTATTATTCCAATTACTTTGAGTAATGAGACAAATAAGGCTTATACAATCCATGTAGATGAGAATGGAACCATATCAGGCTATGTCACTGACCCTGCAATGAACCCAATAGAGGGAGCAAAAGTACGAGTATCATTTCATGAAACATACGAAGAGAACTACACTGATACTTCTGGATATTATCATGTTACCAATATCCCGATATGCTACTGTTTGAAGAATGCTACTGCCTCTAAAGAAGGATATACTACCGAGTGGGTTTTACTTGCCATCGGTGAGAATACAACCTATGATTTTGTCTTGATGCCTTTAGGTAAAACATTGTATGTTGGTGGAAGTGGTCCTGATAACTATACAAGGATTCAGGATGCAATAGACAATGCAAGTGATTTGGATACAATATTTGTCTTCAGTGGAACCTATTGTGAGAATCTTATAATTGATAAATCAATTAATCTACTTGGTGAGGATAGAGAAAATACCAGTATTGATGGAAAAAACGCTGCAAATGAGGGTGCTCTTCTAATCTGGATTCAAGCTGATAGTGTGACTGTTAGTTTTTTCACAATAAAAAATAGTAATAATAGTTTTAGACTAGACAAAGGAATTACTCTTTCTAATTCTAATTATTTTTCAATTCATGATAATACAATACTTAATTGTCAATCTGGTATGAGAATATTAAATTCATCAGGATACATACGGAATAATTCTATTTTAAGAACCAAAGATTATGGTGGTGATGGAATTGGTGTCTGGGATTCAGATGTCAATATTATAGATAACAATATAACAGGTAAATATCCACGAGGAATCCTTACAGTATCATCAAATTCAAACATTTCAGGTAATATAGTTAAAGAAGCAATGGTAGGAATCCGTATTGCTGATTCAGAGATTGGAACAACGATTATAGGTAATCATATTGAGGATAATGATTTTGGAGTTTCTATTGAATCATCAGTACAAGTTAAAGTGGAAAAAAATAATTTTATCAACAACCAAGAAATCCATGCAACATTCTTTAATTGCATTAGAACCATCTGGAAAAACAATTATTGGGATAGACCTCGAATATTACCTAAATCGATTCTTGGATTTATATGGGGATATCCCAGTATACCGATACTGAACTTTGATTGGAATCCAGCATTATTGCCATTGGATGTTCTATCACATGAGGTGATTATTGAGTGAAGAAGATTATCCTCTTCGGGTGCATCCTTCTTCTAATTCTAACTAGTTTTACTCAAATATCCTCTAGCTATAAGATTTCTGCAAATAATATAATTTATGTTGATGACGATGCCAGTCCACCTTATGATGGAACGCAAGAGCATCCATATCAGTTTATTCAGGACGGGGTTGATACTGCCAGTGAGGGTGATACAGTTTATGTTTATAGTGGAATTTATTTTGAGAATGTCATAATAAATAAAACAATCTTTTTAGTAGGTGAAAATAGAAATTCAACAATCATTGATGCGAATCAGTCAGGTAGTGTTGTTTTAATTACTTCTGATGAAGCTGAAATAAGTGGATTCACACTTCAACATAGTGGAAATGATTATTGGAATAGTGGTGCAGAGATTAAAGCAGATGATTGCAAAATTGATGACAATATCATTCGTAATAACAGGCAGGGCATTGTCATTCATCACAATAGCAATAGAAATATCGTTAGTAATAATAATATAACAGAAAATTGGTTAAATAAATCCTATAGAGGGGTAGGAATATATTGTAATAGCGGAGATAATACCATTATCTGCAATAATACAATATACAAGAATCGTGGAACAGGCTTTGAGATTCGACATTCATACTATTTATTATTTCAGGACAATATAGTAAAAATGAATTTGAACAGTGGCGTTCGGTACATAAATTGTTTTGGAGGGATTTTTAAGCGAAATATTTTTTGTCAAAACAATAGAAATGGATTGGAGTTTGAATGTTGTTGGAATGAATGCACGTTAATTAAAAGAAATTCCTTTATTTCTAACAAAAATAATGGACTTTGTTTTTGTGATAATGGATGTCCAGATATCTCTGAAAATAACTTCATTGATAACGGTAAACATGCACACTTTTCATATATTCATATTGATGACCAGAAGGAGTATCCATGTGTTTGGAAAAGAAATTATTGGGAGGATTGGATTGGTTTAGGTCCAAAAATAATCTGGGGAAAGATAAAAAGAAATGACCCATATAATTTATTTCAATTTCCATGGCCTAATTTCGATTGGCATCCAGCAAAAGAACCATATAATATTGAGGGTAATTTATGAAAAAAATTGTTGCCGTAGCATTTTTTGTTTTATTTTTAACGTCTACAATTAGTATCCAGTCTGATTCAGTTGAATCAATTGATAATAACACCATTTATGTGGATGATGTTCCTGGCGAGGGCCCTAATAATCCACCTGAGGATTTCACATTAATTCAGGAGGCTATCAATGCATCTAAGGACGGGGATACCGTCTTTGTATATAGTGGGACATATTATGGAAACATCGTTGTAGATAAATCCATTGAACTCGCGGGTGAGCAGAAGGAAACAACGATAATTGATGGAATAGGAAAAAAAGTAATCATTCGAATCATAGCTGATGAAGTAACATTGCAATGTTTTTCTATCATTAATAGTTCAGGAACCTTTCTTGATAATTCTGGTATCGTGGTCGAGGCTGATGGTGTACATATTTCGGGAAATATTGTTTCACATCATCCATATAATGCTTTATCACTTGAAACAAAAAATAGCAGAATTACCAATAATGTTTTTTCATTTTGTGTTTGTGATATAGAAGTATATACTCATGGGTGCATCTATGTTGGAGATTCAGAAAATGTCGAATTGTCATATAATAATATAAAGGATAATGTTATTGGTTTGGCAGTAGTTGAATCATACAATGTTTCAATATCTCAAAATAACTTTTACAGAAATAGTCTAAATGCATACTTCCGATATGATATGGATCATTTGTTATGTCCAATCAACTGGAATGAGAATTTTTGGGATCGTGATCGAAAGTTACCAAAACCTATCCTTGGAGGATTATTGTTAGGTGATGAACCTTTTTATTTTACCGTACCGCTTATTGCATTTGATTGGAACCCAGCTAGTGAACCCTACGACATACCATAATCTCTAAGAACCTATAGAAAAACCTATTTCCTCCACCTTTAAATACCAGAGCTTGCGCTTTCAAGTGATGGTAACAAAAAAACTAACCAAAAATGATTGTGAAAGGATAGCTGAACTCATTGATGATGGGCATGAGATTAAAAATCTTGCAGAAAGATATGGTGTTCATCGTGTTCCTGATATAGTGAAGAAGTTACTGGCGGATTATGGATTGGAATGGCAGGAGGTTGAGCGGCGTGTTGTGCTGCCTGATGACTGGCAGAGAACGTTAAAGGATTTTTAGAAAAGAGAAAACAGGTTTTTAAAGATGCAGATGTTTTTAAGTTATATTGTACAAGGGAGATTCTCAAATATGACAAAGTTGCTATACATGGATAGTATCGAAGGTAATTACATTAGGGAGTTTGCTGCGACTGTTACTAAAAACAAGAAAGATTATGTATGTCTAGACCAGACAGCATTTTATCCACTTGGCGGAGGGCAACCTTCAGACGTTGGTTTTTTAGAGTGGGATGATAAAAAATCAGAAGTGAAGGAGGTTATCAAAAAAGGCGACACGATAAAACATATAATAAATGGAGAGAAACCACCAGAGGGTACAAAGGTTCTTGGATTCATAAACTGGGATAGAAGATACAGCCATATGAAAATGCACACTGCACAACACATAATTTCAGGTATCGTTTTTGATGATTATGATGCACGGACTGTAGGAAATCAGATACATGCAGATTATTCAAGAGTGGATTTTCATCCAGTTAGTTTTTCAGAAAAAGATTTAGAAGATATCGAGAATAAGTTTAACGAAATCATTGAGAGAAAACTTCCTGTTAAAATATATGAAGAAGAACGAGAGAGTCTAGAAAAAAGAGTTGACCAACAAAGATGTAACCTAGACCTGTTGCCAAAGTTCATCACTAAACTACGAATCGTTGAAATCGAAGGTTTCGACATCTGTCCTTGTGCTGGCACACATGTAAAAAACACAAGTGAGATACCAAAGATAGACGAAATTAAAAAGGAAAGAAAGGGGAAAGGTAGAGATAGGATAATTTATTCTCTGTCACAGGGTTGAGGAAGGAGGATTTTATGTCAAAACCAAAAATAAAGGTAGGCAGTTACTATGAATTTAAATTGAGTAATGACCGAAAAATAGCATTTGCTGTATTATAAGGGTTTGAGAGCGGTAGAAACAAAGATGTATATGCAGTACGAATGTATACAAAGGATAAGGATTTTGAATTTCCGATTCAGAAGCGTCTATTTAATAAATGGGTAAAGGAAGGACGAATCAAGGAGATAACAAGTGATGAATTATTAACCTACGTTATATAGGCACAATTGCAAATAGATTTTATAAACAGACAGTTATTATGAAATTGTAGTTTGGAGGGATATCTATTAAAATTGATAAGTCGGATATATTAATTAAAATTCTTGCAGTAGGATTAATACTAATAGGATCATGGATGATTATTCATCTCTATGCAATATTGGGCTATAATCCACTATTTTTAGCATTTTTATATACAATATCATTTTTTACTTTTTCATGGCTATTCTTTTTCTTTTCTTTTTACCCAGAACTAAGAAAATTATATTTTGACGTTAGAACAAATATAGGAAAATGGAAAACTCAACATTATAGATTAAAAGAAAAATTTAAGGATAATGGTGGTGTAGTTGGCTATGAATCTTCAAATGAAGATCATATTGCATTAATTTATCCCAGTGAATCCAGCATGAATTATCCTTCATTAGAAAAAGAAGGGATTTTAACTCTTATGGATCATTATCAGAATGAGAATATCAAATTTAAGTTATATTTTTGTTCCTTATGTGATAATTTCATAAACATTATTAAATCTGATAATGTAACAGGAATACATATTTTTGGACATGGAAAAATAGATTCACTTGCTTTTGAAGATGGTGTACTTGAATACCGTGAATTGAAAGATGTTGAACCAAAAGAATTTGTAGCTCAGTGGCATTGTAACCATGGATATGGTAAATCATTAGGAGAATATATTGGGAAAAAATACTATTCACCTTATGGCAAAAGGAGGATTTTTCAAAATAAAAGAGATTTTAAGAAATTACTGAATAATGGACTCACCTGGGAGTTAAATGAAAAATTTAGTTGATATGAAGAAACAAACAAAAATCATAGCGACCTTTTTTCAATTTGAAATTTTACCGGAATACCTTCATATAATATGAATGAGAAACTTTGTATTGCTTAGGGTGTCGATGAGGGCATTTGATGTTCATCATCGATGTGGTGTTGGGGATATTTAGTATCTACCAACCCCTACTTCTAAGTGATTTTTATTTCCATCCACCTACGAAAAATAACATCAATGAACCCAACAGGGATTGAAACCTGTGTTAAACACCTATTTAAACAGTCGCTAACAGGTGTTCTTTTTGTCTGGATAATAAATTATTAGCAGAATCAAAACCTTGCATTCGCCGTGTATCAAAGGTTTGATCGAAATTGTCTATTAACCCTTTGTAACTGTACTTATTGAACAGGATGAAAATTGCTGTGCGTAATTATCATAACTAGCAGGTTTTAATCAATGTACAGTGATTAGAGATTAAGAGTAGCATCATGTTTTTACATTAGATATTGGAAATCTCCAAAAATGTTAATATCATCAAAAAGATTTGTTCCCGTTTAAGAGGATTTGTGATATATGCCAAAAGAGAACTCTAAGAGTGTTGTTTTTATTTTAGGAGCAGGATGCTCCCAAGAAGATAGAGTGCCATTGATTCATGATTTTTTTGAAGTGTCATATAAAGTTATGAAGAATTTGTATGGGAATAAAAAGGAAAAATTTCAAAAAATTTTCAATTACCGTGATAAAGTTTTACCGGAATCAAACATTGAAGAATTATTTAGTTATCTTGACTTGGAGAGATATTTATTTCTGAAAAAGGGAAAAACTCTAGATGATCTTAATACAACAAGGAAGGACCTAATATATTTAATTGCAAAAACAGTAGAACAGAATATCATAGATATCCGTTCTGAAAATTATAATAATTTTTTAAAAAATCATCTTGTTCATTTGAAGAACCCAGTTATCATAACTTTCAATTGGGAGCTGCTAATTGATAATGTAATTTTTGATAAGATTAACAGAGGTAATTCAACTAAAATTAGTAATATTTACGGTGTTGTTTTTAAAAGATTAGATGAGAACGGAGTTCACAAAAATCTTAATAAATCTCGATATAAATTATTAAAACTTCATGGGTCTTTAAATTGGTTGCATTGTCGAGATTGCGAGGATATAAAGCGTTTTTTTGTATCAGGTAAAGAATCAGTTTTACGTATCTTAGAGGGACATCCAAAACAATGTCCAGAGGATGGGAGATACTTAGATCCGATCATTGTTCCACCTAGTTTTCAAAAAATTGAATCAAAATCAGGTTTTTCTTATCTTAACGATATTTGGCTTGAAGCAAAGAAGACAATAATAAATGCAGATAAAATTGTGGTTATTGGTTACTCATTTCCTGAGGATGATGTCCATTTCAAGCACTTTTTTAGAGGGGCGTTAGTTGCAAATTATGAAAGCAGGAATCAACGGGTTAAGATAGATGTGATAAATTATAAAAGATATATTCAAGATAAATTGGATTTTGAAAAACACTACAATGACATTCTTTCAATTCCTAATGTAAAAATCGATGTTAATTTTAAATATCAAAAATTTAGTGAATTTGCACAAAATAATCATCTTTTATGATTAGATCTTCTACTCTTTATGAGTCGAATTTATGATTAGAGTCTGAATTTACATGGTTATAGCCTTTTTCTGATGTTCGTTATATTTAGCAGAAGTTTTATTGTTGTTCAGTAACCTTTAAGATGATGTTGAACATATTTCGTTTCAATCTAGATGTGAATAATTATGAGTGAATGGATGGAGGAAGTCGAAAAAGCTTTCAAAACAAATTCGGATTATAAGAAAAAAGAAAAGATAAAGGGTATTGCCGTTCTTTTGTTAGGGAGTATATTATTTATAATTGCTTTTATAGTTGATATTTATGTAAATGATGATGCATCAAGTTTGATACTTTTGGGGGGACTTTTAGCCATTATGGTATCTTTTTTTATGCAGATGTCAATGACAGCAAATAAGCCTGTGACTATTGGCATTTATTTCGAAACATTCTATTATCTTAGCAAGCTTTTTAACAAAATACGCATATTTAATAAAGAGAGAATATCTGTAGAAAAAGAAAAAATTAAGAAAGAAATTGTTAACATTTTGAGGAAACTTGAAGAGAAATCAAATACATATTCTTCATGGGCAAAAACAGAATTATATTCAGAATTCTCGGAATCAATCTCAAAAACAATTAAGAAATTTATTTATAAAATAGATTTTGCTGTTTCAAATAATATAAAAATCTCAGAAGATCTTTTAAATAAGTTAGAAAAGTTTTGTACAGAACATGTAAACGTTCGTAACAAGAAAATCGCAGAGCACATTGATATCGATAATAAGATTATATCTGTTTTTGACGAATCTCAAATTTTAAGTGAAAGTAAAAAAATTAGTGGTTCTGAGACATTAATGGAGAGATTGCTTGTCAAGATAAATCCCTCGATAAAATTTACCATTTCTACGATTTTATTATTGATCTTTGTCTGGTTGTTCTTTCATTTTCTAGTGCCCATAGTTTATTCTATTGGAGATGACACTAAACTGATTGTTATTTTTGCCGCTTGGGGTACATTTACATATGTTTTATACAACGCATATTTCAAGAAACGTCTTTAATAAAATTAAGAGGGGGATACTCATATATATCCAACCCTCTGATTTTCTTCTCCACATACTTCAGCTTCACTTTTAATTGACTGTTTTTTAATCTGTTTTTTTTCAAAATATTCTCTAATCATATCATCACCAACATGATCATATCTAAACATTGTCTCTATTTTACAATATCGTGCTTTCTGCTGTATGATTTGAGTTGATGTGGGTAATGCATAGTATAATTCTGTAGGGTCATTGAAAGTACGCCTGTTGGACAGGAGAAAAACAGATTTATAAGTTAATAAATGTTACAAAAATAAGTATGGTGAAAGGAAAATGGAAAGATTGCTTTACACATATTCATTTATTAAAACATTATGTGATCATAATATAAGAGGAATCTAAATGGTACAAATTACAGGAATTGAAAAAGAAACAAGTCATAAAAATAACGATGCTGAATTGTTAATTAAACTCATTCCGATAACTAAAGGTCCTTTATTAAAAATTAGAAAGGAAATAAGAAAATCCTTTATAAAAGCAGCAATTTCCGGTTTTGATATTGGATCAATTATTGAAGTAAGAGATATTTCTAAAAAAGTTCATGAATTAGTAAAAGGTATGGTTGATAACCAAACAATAGTATCAAATCTAAATCAACTACAAGATAATGGAATTGTACAACACATAAGCAATTTGAAATATGAAATTAAAAAGAAAATTCAATTAACAGATCTCAAAGAAATAACAGAACCTGCATGGGCTGAATTCTTAAATTTTATAAAAATAGAATACAAAGATTATGATCCTTTTCTAGATAAAAACACACGAAAAATATTTGATCATCTAATTTTAGATATTATCAAACGATTCGTCATATCCTCAGATCCATTGGAGAAAAAAATTGATCAATTACCACTTGAGAACTTCGAAAATAAAATAGATCATCTCGTTAATCGTTTTCAAGTATCTGCTGGATTATCAAAGAAAATGTCTAAAATATTATTATCATATATACAATCAAATCACCCTAAACTTTCAAAATTGATTTTTGAAAATTATTATTGGATTGCTAATATGCATTTATTAAGACTTGAAAATTCTTTAAAGACAAAGGATTTATTAAAAGAAATAAAGTTTTTATTTATTGATACTCAATTCTTGGTTTCGCTTTTATGTAATACCAATCCATTATATCCATTAACTTGTGCTATTGTAAAAAGATGTGTAAACTTAGAGATACCCATATATTATACGCAACGTACACAAAAAGAAATGAAAAGTTTTATTTTAGGTACAAAAAAGGAAATGCAAGGTTTTTCAAAATCAAAAAAGAAACACGGCGTAATAAGAAGTCAATTTATCGAGGATTTTCTTAAAAAGGATATGACCTGGAATGAGTATATTACAATAATTGAATCTTGGGGAGATGTCGTAAAAAAATGGAATATTACCACAAATCCAAAATCATTCTTTAAACATGAGAATGAAATGGACAATATCGACAACGATGTTTTCGCATATGTCATGAGAACCTTGCCAATATTAGATAGAAATAGAAATGAAGGAAGATCGGAAAAAGATCCAAATTATACATATAAGTTAAGAGAAATCCCTCAAATTGAACATGATGCCTTCTGCTTGGGCTTGGTTTCTAAAATTAGGGGCGATTTAAATGATAGTGGAAAAAAGGCTATGGGGCCCTGGTTTGTTTCATTTGATAATTTGGTAAGTCTTACGGATGCAACTTATTTCAAAAGTAAAGAGGATTTAGGATTAGTTATTCAACCAAGATCTTTGTTTAACTTTTTATTAGTATATTCAAAATTAAATTTTGAAAAAGATGATGAATCTTTTATTGCTGAAGCAGTAATAAAATATACTACATGTTATCAAGAAACAAAAATTACAATTGATGAATACTCCCGTTTAATTACAAATAAGATAGGCTTAGATCAAGAAAACGTTGATTTAGTTAAAAGAGTTTTAATTAAATCACCACTTCGCACTGAGTTAGATAGAGCACTCAAGCTTGATAGCGGAAACGAAGCAGATAAAATTGCCTATAAGATTTTAACTGATGAATCATTAATTAATACAATTATTAGTGAAAGAGAAACAAAGGAAAAATTAAAAAATGTTGCTAAGAGGTTAATTGAAGCCGAAGAAGAATTAAAAAAAGAAAAAGTTAAAACTACGGTTTTAACAGAAGCTTTAAAAGAAAAACAAAAAATTGAAATTACCACAAATGTAAGTATAAAAAGTGAAGTAAGTGGATTAATAAGAATATTGGAGGCTAATGAGGCATTTGAAAATAATCTTTTAGAAAAACCTCCAGAAAAACCATCGCAAAAAAATATTAAAGGATGGCTGGAAAGAATAAAATCAACAATTGAGACATCTAACAAAATAGGCGATGGAATCCAAACCTTGTTACCATTAGTCACCTATTTATTGGGACAGATGGGTTGATAAAACTCTAATCATAGCCTCTTGACTAGAAAAACAAGATATTGCTTCCCCCGCCAACCCTACGTCCACGCCTTGTAACTAATTGATTGCGATATACTGCTTCATCATTCATCTTTTCTTAAAATAAAATAAAGACCAAGCAACAAAAGTACAACACCAACAAGTTGCATACTCGTTGGAACTTCAGAAAGCATATAAAAAGCAAGAAGCGTAGCAAACACGGGAGTTGAAAGTTCAAGTGCAGACGTTTGAGCAGCTTTTATTCTTGTAAGAGACTCATAATACAAAATTGTACCAACACCAACTATTATCCCAACAGCGACCTGATAATAATTTTCAATAAAAAAACTATTATTTGCTATCAAATAGATTGAAAGAACAACAGCGACAATAGAAAATCTATAAAATGAAAGAACACCCGTATTGAGATGCTTTACATATTTCCTTGTCACAATTGCGGTGGTTGCCCATGCAATTGTAGCAGATAAAACAAACAAATCCCCGATAGTACCGAATTTAAAGTTCATAAAATTTTCAAGAGTACCTGTTGTTACTAAAATACCTGACGCCATCATAAGTAAGATACCTATATAATCAAGAGAAGTAAGTTTATCTGATTTAAGAGTAAAAATTCCAAACATTACAATAAACACAGGTTGCATGTGGGCAATAACTACTGCATTAACGACTGCCACTTGAGAAAGCGAAAAAACATACATGAAATCAGCAAAAAGTGCTGCGACAAGCGCGATATAAATCATCGGCGCAACATCTTTTTTTGGTATTTTCAATTCCTTTGGCTTTCTTTTTATTAAAATATAAACAAGAGCAACAAGTAGGGCAAAAATCGCACGGATTGTATTCGTTTGAATAAAATCTGAAGTTTCATATGATAACTTCACAAATATGGGCTCTATTGCCCACATAATACTTGCAAGAATAATTGCGATAATGCCTATGGTTTTATTTTTCACAACGTGAGAACTAAAAACATCTATATTTTGTTTATGAAACCAAAAAAGCGAACTGCCAGATATGTGCTCCAATATTTAAATAGAAAAATGAGTGTAGCTGGATTTCTCCTTACAAACTCTAATCATAGCCTCATGACGACAAACATCAACTATGTTGTCAAACTCTAATCAAAATCTTGATTAGATTATCTCACACTCTTTAGATACTCTTTGAGAGCGCGTTTTGATGAGTACCACACATTTTCAATTTTAACAGCATCCAATTTACCTTGTCTAGCTCGAAGACTAAGGTACTCCTGAGAATATGGAGAGAAATCAGCAATTTCCTTAAGAGATATAAGTTGTTCATCCTCCACGAAACTTGATAGATAGTACATCAATGCTTCATGAACGGCTTGTGCAATAAAATTAGCAAATGGTGACAAATCACTTTCATCAGCTCTTTGTAAAAACCAATAATATTTACGCCGATCCTCTTTTTTCAAAACAATAGGTGGATATCCTTGACTCATGAGATATAGATTCGTTATAAGTCGCGATATTCTACCATTACCATCAATGAACGGATGTATACGAACAAGTTCATGGTGAATAAAAGCAGCCTTCTTGATTGGATGAAGTTTTAATTCCCTGATATTGGAAATATATTCTCCCATAAGGTTTACAATTTTGGAATAACTTGGTGGGGTGGTTTTTGATCCTATAATTCTTACATTTTCAGTTCGATATTTACCTGATTCTTCCAATATTCCTTTTGTTACTATTTCGTGTATTTGTTGAATAATCTCTTGTGATATCGTTTTTTTTGCGTGAACCAATTTAACCATTAGATCAAAAGCCTCGGCATCGTTTTTCGCTTCAATATGATCTTTTAATGGCTTACCACCAATTGTAACTCCTTCTTCAAGCACAAGTTTTGTTTCTTGTAATGTTAATGTGTTTCCTTCAATTGCATCAGAATGATAAGTGTGCCAAAGTCTAATATCTTCAAGCAATTTCTTTATTGTATCTTTAGGAAGTGGTCTAAGATTATCTAATCGTTTTTTCTTTTCTTCTATTCTTTTTAGTAATAATTTATCAATTTGAATATCGGTATTGGCATATTTCATAGTATACCGATATGTCACAACTGTTATATATCGGTATCGGTCAAAAATCACAAAGGCCGATACATATCCCAAACTCTAATCATAACCTTGATTAGAATCTGCTGCCACTCCTGTAAAAATTACAACAAGACTCTTGCCATGGCCACATGATTGGATTGGAACTTGTTAGCTATTGTATCCGTTACTTTGTAATACCTATGAAATTTTTAAAAATGGTATCTTTTAATTCAATGGCAAAATTAATGTGACGCTCCATAATTTTCCTTCTTTCAAGTAACGCGAGTGCATATGCAATCCGCAAAATTGAAAATTCAAGGCTACGGTAGGATACACCTTCAATATTTGCATCCATATGTAGAATATAATTCTTTATTGCCTTTTTAATTGCTGGTTCATCAGCTGGATCGATTCGTGTCTTCGCGTTTCGCGCCCAGTCCAGATATGCTTTTACAACAAGGGAATACTCTTTTGCATTCTTACCCATAAAACTATCTATAATATCAGACACATACTCTGCCCGTTTTATTCTTGAAATTCGTGCAACTTTGAACGGAAAATCAAAACGGTCGACAAGTGGTTGTTGAATTTTATTTATATCATTACAAGTTGCAATAACTCGGACTTCTGCTTTAAACGCTTGTCGATTTTTCCCTTTAGTAATGATATACTTCCCTTCTTCCATGGCTTGAAGAAGACCATTTTGATCCTCAATCGACATTTTATCAAGTTCATCAACCAATAGAACTGAGCCATTACACCGAGCAAGCAAGCCTGGATGGATTGTTTTACCACGAGCATCACCAACAAGACCTGTTTTCGATGTAAGCTCAGAGTTAACAAGGACTCCATTCATCTTTCGTTGCCACCACCCTAAAAATTCTGATTTACCAGTACCTGAACCACCACAAAGTAAGATATGAAGTCTCATCCGTAAATTAGGACGATCAGTTGTTACACCCATCAGAAGTGAACATTTCCGAATGATATCCCATTGTGTACCAACAAGATAGGGGCAAATGTGTTTAGAAAAAAACTCCAATGGATTTTCTTTGGCAACAATTTGAAAATATTCCTCTGAGTTCATATATATTCTACAAAGATAAATTCGATTCAAGTATATTACTATTGTTCACAAATGCGAGATAACTCCCAGACTGTTGATTTCTAACAGTACAACTGAGGTACCGCTCCAGTATCTAATCATAAACCAGTGATTATCGTTATGATTTCTCCTTACAGATTCTTATCATAGTCTCTATGTACTTTTTTATTGACATGTATTAGTATATTATCACACGAGATTATAGAATGAAAGCAAAAATTATAAATATTATAATAATTATAATAATTATAGTAGCTATAGAATGTGATATGATATGACAAATACAACAATTTCAATTACACAACAAACAAAAAAGGCATTACTCAGTCTTGGGACAAAAGGCGAAACATATGATAATATCATAAAAAAACTCATCAAACGACATGCTTGGAAAAAACTAGATGAAAGATGGAACAAGATTCTTGCTGAAGACGAATTTATCCCATTAGAAGAGCTGTGACCTGAATGGCATACACAGTTTTTGTATCCAGAACATTTCAAAAATCATTTCAAGAATTACCAAAGAATGCACAAGATAGAATAAGAAAATATTTACAGGAACTTAAAGAAGATCCAGTAACATCTCGACCGCATTGTGACATTAAAGTATTGCAAGATACCGATCCGAAGAAATATCGACTCAGAATTGGAGATTATCGCATTATTTATTCTACTGATAAGAAGAAAGTAAACGTCGTTGAACTCATTAAAAGAGAAATTGGATACAGCAGATTATAACATTCTTTTCAATTATCAAAATACCTTACAATGGGATCAAAATCTAATCAATAGTTTGTGATTAGAGTACAATTTTTCTTCAAGAAAAACATCTCGAAACTCTAATCATAGCCCCTTGATTAGAACCTGCTAGGTATTGCTTCCAATATTAAATATCCCTCGATAAAGCATGAAATATTTCTGATATCTTCCAATGATTGGAAAGAAAAATAAAATTTAACACAGCTAAAATTATTAAGTATAAATTGATTCTCGAATTGTGAGTTATTATGGATGATCCAGTATGCCCACTTGACTACCGCTATGGTAGAGAAGAAATAAAAGAAATTTTTGGTGAAAGACGTCGCCTTCAATTTTTACTTGATGTTGAAGCTGCACTAGCCAGAGCACATGCAAAAATAGGAAACATACCTAAAAGCGCTGCTGATGAAATATCTAAAAAGGCTTCTACAAAGTATGTTAATGTTGACCGCGTAAAAGAAATCGAAACTGAGACTAAACATGACATCATGGCCGTTACAAAAGCACTTGCAGAAGTATGCAATGGCGATGCGGGAAAATACATTCATCTTGGAGCAACCAGCTATGATATTGTGGACACTGCAAATGCCCTACAATTTGCCGAATCAACAACATACCTCCAAAAGAATTTGAAAGAACTGCGAAAGACTTTTCTAAGTCTTGCAAAGAAACATAAAAAAACAGTTATGCTTGGGAGGACACACGGCCAACATACGATACCAATAACATTTGGTCTTAAGATGGCGGGCTATGCAATGGAAATCGAAAGGCATCTAGAACGTATGTTTGAATGTAAAAGTCGGCTACTTGTAGGAAAGCTTTCTGGAGCAGTTGGTACTGGTGCTGCATTGGGCAAAAATGCTTTGAAATTACAGGAGGAAATGCTCAAGGAGTTAAAACTTGGAGTGGAAGACGTCTCCACTCAAATCGTCTGCAGAGACAGATACAATGAACTGCTCTGCATACTTGGAAATATTGCAACCAGTATGGAAAAGTTTGGTACTGAAATACGTAATCTTCAAAGAGATGAAATAGGTGAAGTGGCCGAAGCATTTGAAGCAAAAAAACAGGTTGGATCTTCTACAATGCCTCATAAAAGAAACCCTATTACCTCTGAACAGATCTGCGGTTTGGCGCGTGTAGCCCGCAGCTTTATAACTCCTGCTTTTGAAAATGCCATTCAATGGCATGAACGGGATCTATGCAATTCCTCAAGCGAGCGTTTTATACTTGCCCATTCTTTGATACTTACCGATTGGATCATATACAAAACAGACGATGTGTTCAAGAATTTGAAGGTATTTCCAGAGAGAATGCTTAAAAACATGGAGATTTCAAAAGGGCTTCCTATGGCTGAATCGTTGATGACGATGCTTATTGGAAAAGGTATGGGCCGCGGAGATGCCCATGAACTGATGAGAAAAACATCACTCAAAGCAGTTGAACAAAATAAAACACTAAAAGAATCGTTTTTAGAAGAAAATGAAAAGTCGAAACTTTTAACAATAAAAGAAATAAATGATGCTTTAAATCCGGAGAACTATCTTGGTGCCACTGATGAGATTATCACTCGTGTGGTAAAAAAACTTGAAAGAAACTAAAAAAAATTAGAGGAAAAACAGAGAGTCAATAGGAATCGGTTCCTCTGAAGGTAGCAAATCTATGTTAAGCCAGGGGATAAGTCCAAGCTTTCCTCGTGTTCCAAAGATAAGTTTAGGTAAAATACGTGCTTGTCCCCAATAATTTTGTGCCCAAGCATTGGAATGGCATCGATAAAACGCTGCGTCACGTTCAGTATCAATAAAATTATTCAAACCAATTGTATTCCCTTTTGAGTCCTCAATAAAGACACCATAGTTTGCATCAGTCACGTTGTTATAAAGAATCATATTTGAATCTGAATCATATAAAGAAAGGCAGATACCCTTTGAAGCAATCTCATTGCCTGCAATAACTTGAAACGAACCTCTTGAGCAGTTAATTCCAATATCATTATTTTTCAAACGGTTTTCAAAAATAATGCCATAAAAAGCATCAGATTGTATGCTAATGCCACAGGAATTATTTTCTATGATATTTGAAAAAATGCAAGGCATCATGATGTTACCTTGCACAGATATGCCACCATTACCATTATTTTTAATAACATTATTTGTAACAAACGAAACATTAGATCCAATGATAATTCCAGCATCGGATTGCTCTGAGCCAGCGTTCATAATGGTGAAACCAGAAACTCCACAAAAATCACTTCTAATATCCACCGCAGTTCCACTGTGTTCTGCATCAAGAATAGTATGCTTGGTATGTTCCCCAAGAAGAAATAAGGATTTATCAAGCTCAAGATGCACAGAATAGGTTCCATTCCATACATAAATTATTTCCAAACCCGTACAAGCATCCACTGCATCCTCTACGGTTTTCCAACGATATAACTTCAGTCCAGATGTTTGCTCTGTGTAATCATCATCAACCATTTGGGCTGCTGAGGTGAATAGCCATCCTTCCTTTCCATCTTCTGAACTTAAACGAATTGCATATATTGAACCTTTCTTTGGAACAAACTGCTGCATACCAGCTGAATCAGGATTAGAAATACGTTTTTGTATTACAGAACAATTTTCAACAGCAAAACAATCCACGATTTTTGTATAAATCATTGGAGAATCTGAAAGAAAGGAATAGGTAACGTTGTTCTCAAGCGGATGTAAAGAAACCATATTTTCACTTGTGAAACCAAGAGTTAAATAAGGAAACTGTAAATCATCAATATTAATCTTTGTTTCTCCAGAATTAATCGTTGAAAACGGTGTTTGGTACTCTTTATCAACTGGTCTAATTGGAATGGTTAATGCTGGGTCACCAAGCAGGGTGAAACAGAAAAACGTGTAATCATCAGTAGCATCAGAAAAATCATGATTTTTCACATATTCACTTATGGAAAAACTAGTAAGATCACCAAGTTTACAGCTACCATTAAAAAATGGTTTAAACACATCAGTTAACATTCTTGCCATATATGTTTCATCAGAAATAGATAGATATCCTTCTTCTAAAGAAAAAACAGGCATCCCTGCATTGCTTCGGGATCCGCCAATATAGGCAATTCCTCCTGCATTTGAAAGAAGAAGCGATTCTCCAAACGAAACATCATAGCTCATGTTTGCAACATATGTATCAAACGCACCATTCATACAGGCAATTGAAACAACAATTGGGCTAGTATTACTCAAAGGGAATTTTAGCACATCATTAACATCTAAAAAATCTCCCTCTAAACCCCATGCTGTTCCACTACCATGGCCAATATGATACAACAGACCAGTATCGCCCATGAGTGCCCTAGAAACATTATACTTATCATATGAATCATCTGTCCGAAAACATTTCTTTGGCGAAATACCCCGTAACAATCCTTGATTTATCATATCAACAACGATCATCTCACCTATCTCATATGGCGTACCAAAGGGTTTCCCACCAGCAACCGTAATATTTCTAAAAAGCTCTGTTGTGCCATCCCAATTCATAATTTTTTCAACAACATGAGATGCCTGTTCAACAGTAGCTACTGGAAGTCTACCAACTTTGAAACTTGTTACTCTATCATAATCAGGTGATGCGTAAAAAAAATCAGTAGGGACCAATGCCCCTCCTGTATATACATAATAGCTTGGGGGAACCATGCGAGCAGTACCTAACAAGGTGACAAATGCTAACTCAGGATGAAGCGACGTATCTTTTAGATATGAAATAATTTTTTTTGCAAGATTAAAATTATAATCCCTAACAGGATATAGCATGTACATTATCTTAGTAATATTATCATAACCAGGGAACGGAGGATTCCCTACCCCTTCATAATTATCAAAAATCCATGTGGTGTTAACAACAGCTGTTTCTGTTCCCTCTGCATTATGAAAATTTCTTAATCGTATTGCTTCATCATAAAAAGCAGGTGGAGAAATAACAATATTAGTATATGAATTGGAATCTGATGATTGTAAGAAAGAAGACTCGTCATCCGTGTAAAATAGTTTTATTATTCCATCGGATATAAACATTGCCTGCTTACTTTTTGGCATGTACTGCACTGGATAGACTCTAAGATACACAACTGTTTCATCAACATCATATCCAACATCATATGATACTGCATTTCCAGGAAACAATGCATCACTTGCATAGACATCCATATCTGGAATTAATCGGTTAACTGTATCTGACAACATGTTTTCCGACCAAAAAACAGGTTGTGGTTTTGGAACAGGAATAATCTTGTTATCAATTGTTGCATACCGTCCATCAATGATACCTGCATCAATTATTCCAACATGTCCAGGGATAGTAACCGTAAATGTTTTCATCGGAACCAATGGTTTTCCAGGTGAACTAGCCAATTGTGAATCATCAACAACGATATATGAGTAGGTGTCATCAACAATCTCAAGTGCACATGAAGAATAATCAAAATGAAACGAAATTGTTTTTTGATTATATTTTAGAGAATCAATTACATTTTCTGATAATGTTCCTTTAATATCCAATACATCAAGAGAATAGGATGAAGAAAAACTAAGTATTTTTTCATCAGATGTAGATACATTGCATAATTCTTTGATGGTAGATAACTGTTTGTTTTGTTTTACTGAAGATGATGCCAAAGAAAACCCTGAAAAAAGTAGGATACCAACAGCAAAAAACGATAAGAGTTTTTTATTCATACTCGACTACTCCTCCTCTATATAACAAGATATAATTCACTATTATAAAACCAGTCTCTCTATTTATAGTTAAAGACATAACATTTTTATAATTTTATTCATTAGCTTATTGTATGACTAGAAAATATATTATCAATGTGAAAAAATGGATGGATAAAAAGGAGCTGGTGGGAAAGATAAAAGATAAAAAAATTGAAGCTCGAATTCTTCAAAGGTTGTTATTTATCAAATATTTATACGAAGATGATAGTGTACCTGAAGCAGCAGACAAAGTTGAAGCCACCCTTCCTGTTGCATATGAATGGCGTAGTCGATGGAATGAACAAGGATATAATGGGTTAATCCCTAGGTTTAATGGTGGTGCTCCATCAAAGCTTTCACAGAAGGAAAAAGAAGATCTTATCCATGAATTGAAGCAACGAGGTGATTGGACAACCAAGGAGATACGACAATTGATACAAGATAAATTTAACATTAGTTATACAGATAGGCATGTGAACCGATTGTTGAAATCATTTGGAATGAATCATGGGAAACCATTTCAACATGATTATCGCCGTCCAAATGATGCAGATGAACAGTTAAAAAAAACTAGATAAAACATTCTCAACAGTAGAGAATGCAGATGATGTGGTTTTAGGGTTTTTTGATAAATGTTCTCCGCAAACAACGGCTAATACACAGCGATTATAGTCCTTTGGAAAACCAAAAATCCGGAAAAATACTACAAAAACAAGGGCAAACACCTTTGGTTTCTATCAATTGAATGGCCATAGTGTTATTGATTTTAAAGAGAATTTCAAAAAGGAAAGTGTCTGCGAATTTTTTGAACTGATAGGAGAGAAGAACCCAGGAAAAAATATCATTCTTATCTTGGATAATTTCCGTTCACATTGGGCAAATAAGACAAGAGTGAAAGCTGAAGAATTGGGTATTACACTTGTGTTTCTGCCACCTTAGTCTCCTAATCTTAATCCCATTTAGCAAATATGGAATAGTATCAAAAGAGGATTGCCTCCTCTTTTGATTGAATCTGCAGAACATTTCAAAGGGGTGATCAAAGATTTATTTAAAAATTGAGTGAAAGATTCAGTTTTGCATCTAAACGGATAAAACAGTTTATCACAAATAACAAATTAGTTATGTCTTAAACTATAAATGTAGCGTGCTTGACGGTAGTAGAACAGATGATCCATGGAAAATTCATCATCATATAATCGAAATAACCATTAATGAGATGTTACATTCCATTTTACTATATGAATGTGTTAAAAACACTTACAAACAACACGGTCGAAGTTGTTACCAGAGAAGAATTAACAAAGGTTCTAGAAAAACCTAAACCAAAAGCGTATATCGGTTTTGAACCATCTGGGTCAGTTCATCTTGGTTGGAAAATATGCACAAATAAAATTAAGGATTTTCTTGAATGTGGTTTTGATTTTACAGTGCTTCTTGCCGATTGGCATGCATATATCAATGATAAGCTTGGAGGAGATATTGAAAAGATTAAACTTTGTGGAAAATATATGCAAGATTGCTTTGCTGCCATGGGTGTAGACAAAAATCAAGTAAAGTTTGTTTATGCCAGTGACTATGTAGGAGATCCAAAATACTGGGAGCTTGTCTTGAGAACCTCGAAAGCCACATCGGTTGCACGTGTTAAACGGGCCATGGACATAATGGGCAGAGATGCTGAAGAGGGGGGAAAAGATTTATCAAAGCTTTTTTACCCGGCTATGCAGGTAGCTGATATCTTTTATCTTGATTTAGATGTCGCATATGGTGGAACAGATCAACGCCACGCACACATGCTCGCCAGGGATGTTTCCAAAAAACTTGGGAGAAAACCACCTGTTGCCATTCATACACCGCTTCTGACAGGACTCCAAGCAGGTGGCCGTATGAATGCAATCGAGAATAAAATGAGTAAAAGCAAGCCAGATTCTATGATCTCAATTCATGATAATGCAGACAGTGTTAATAAGAAGATTAAGAAGGCATATTGTCCTGAAAAGCAGATTGAAGGAAACCCCGTCTTAGAAATGTGTAAATACGTCATTTTTCCTGAATTGAAAGGAGAAGCATTTCTAATCGAAAGACCTGAAAAATTTGGTGGGAACCTAAAGTTCGTGACATATGAGGAATTAGAAAAAGCGTTTGCTGATGGCCTTCACCCTCTTGACCTGAAGAATGGTACAGCAAACTACATAAATAAAATTCTTGCACCAATTCACGAGTATTTTGAAAAACATCCAGAGAATTACAACAAGATGAAAGAACTAGGAATCATTCAATAAAAATTATTTTCTGGAAGTTTAACTTCTGACTTATCTCAACATTTTTTCCACATCAACCATTCATTACTTTCAATTGGTTGACCCGGAAAAACACCTACCTCTCAGATGCCTATATGCAAGAATCATATCTGATTTCAAAGATATGCCAACTGCCCTCAGTTGCAGTCTCTACCCGAGCATGCCAGTAAACGCTCAATCCAGATAAGAAAAATACCAAAATAGAAATAATGAAAATACAATCCGGTAAATGGTTTGACACCATGAACATGAAAAGCATCTACATCAACTGCGACGGTGCATCGCGAGGTAATCCAGGTAGAGCTGCAATAGGCATCCAAATAAAAGGAGAAGACAAAAAAAACAGTACTAAAACAGCATAGCGAATATGTTGGCAAAGCAACGAATAACGTAGCCGAATATCTTGCTGTTTTGAAAAGCTTGGATATTGCAAAGAAGTTCACCAATCAAAATGTTTTTGTTTATAGCGATAGCGAATTGCTAGTTAGACAATTGAATGGCAGGTATCAAGTGAAAAATAAAAATCTAAAGGAGCTTTTCGATCAAGTCCAAAAACTGCAAAATTCTTTTCAAAAGGTTGTTTTCACGCATATTAGAAGAGAATACAACGTGATAGCTGACCAGTTAGCCAATAGTGCTCTTGATGGGTATAAATGATATGTGAACTCTTTTGATTTTATGTTTTATCATGCTGGTTTCTTGTTTTTAACAAATACAAGCAGCAGAATGGATCCTAACGCAAGAGCTAAGGCAAATAGGAACGTTGCTTCAGGAGATATTACATCCCAGAGTATTCCAGCCAAAAACCCACCAGGAAGTGCAATGAGGCCTATGGATGTGTGAAATGTACCAAGAGCTGTTGCCCTTAAATCAGGTGGTGCTAAATCTGCGACAAATGCACGTTGTGAACCATCAATCATGGCATAAAATATGCCATATACTACAAAGATAACAAATATCGCATAAATCTGAGAGGTAAATAATAGGCCAATAGCCATAGTGGCAAACAACACATATCCCGTCATAAGAACAGGTTTTCTGCCAATTTTATCTGAAAGTATTCCTGCAGGAATGGTACATAGAGTGTACACAATATAGAATATGACATAGAGGAAAATTGCTGTGTCATTGCCCAATCCAATATTTTTTGCTTTTAATAAGAGAAACGCATAGCCAAAATGTCCAAATGAAAACACGGTTGAAACCAATATAAAGAGCTTTAAATTGCGCGGAAGATTTTTTAAACTGACTTTTAGTGATTTATTTTTTGTTTTCTTACTTTCTTTTGGTCTGTTTTTTTCCTTGATAAACAAAACAAATAATACTGCGATGATTCCAGGAATAAAGGCGACTAGAAATAAATCTTTAAATCCAAGCACAGGTAAAAGCAGCAAAGCAAGAGCTGCGCCCGATACTGATCCAATACCATCCATCGCTCTGTGAAATCCATATGCTTTTCCTCTTACAGAAGATTTTGTCGACTCTGCGATGATGGCATCTCGTGGGGCAGTTCTAATGCCTTTTCCAATCCGTTCAAATACTCTAACAATTAAAACTAAAGGCCATGAATATGCAAATGCAAACAAGGGTTTAGTAATCGATGAAAGTCCATAACCTGCAAAAACAAAAGGTTTTCTTTTACTAATTCTATCAGACCAATATCCAGAAAATACTTTCAATAACGAAGCAGTGGTTTCTGCTGCACCTTCTACAAGTCCAACAACCCATGCACCTGCACCAATGGAGATTAAATATAAAGGAATCAACGGGAATACCATTTGGCTGCTAAGATCAGTAAATAGGCTGACTAAACCAACAATTAAAAGATTTCGTGTAAGCCCCTTTAAAAACGATTTTTTATCCATCTAGCATAACCTCGTCGTAGAGTTCTTTGATTTTTTCTCTTGCTTGATATAGTACTTTTTTTCCGTGGGGTGTTGCTCTGTAATAAATGCGTCTTTTGCCACTTACCGTTTCGTTATGGGAGACTAGAAAATTATCTTGATTCATCTTATGAAGAATTGGATATATTGTTCCTGGACTTACGGTATATCCATGTCTTTTTAGCTCTTTAATTATCTCGATTCCGCAAATTTTTTCTTCTGCAGCGTGATAGAGTATGTGTATTCTTATGAACCCATTGTAGAGATTTTTTATCATAATATCGAAATATGATATCGCATTTCGATATATTAATTTTATCGTCTGTAATAATCTATTATGAAATAGACAGTAAGATCAAATTCTAAAATCGTATACAATAGATGTCTATTTTTTCATGATTGAACAAACGACTCAGCATTATTTCAGATTTTAATCCGGCGTTGAATATGTGTTCATCCAGCTTTTTCCTATCTGAAAGTGAACTGAAAACAAAATATGCATGGCCAGTTTTTTTAAGATGTTTACTTAAGCCTTCAATAAATCGTTTTGTTAATTCAAGACCATCAACACCTCCATCTGTTGCTATATCGAACCATCCAGTTCCACCTATACGATCCTCTGGTTGAGTTGGAAGATAAGGAGGATTGAAAATTATGACATCAAATTTCTCATCTTTATTAAGCACCGAAAAAAGGTCTCCTTGCCTAATCTCAAAGGAACCTTTCAATGAAGGTTTATTTATCAAATAGTTTTGCTTTGCAAGTGTTACTGCATGCGGATTTAAATCAGAACAGATTACCTCCGCTCCAATTCGCGCGCATTCTAAAGCTACAATCCCGCATCCTGTTCCGATCTCAAGAACTGTGTCACCTTCTTTTACTTCAACTGCTTCTATGAGTTGAAAGGTATCTTCTGCAGGCTCGTAAACCTCTGGATGAATTTCTATTGTAAGCCCTTTGAAATGAAAGGTTTTGATCGAGTGGTTATTCTTGAAATTTTTCTGAAATATATCATTTTCTGATTCTACATTGTGATTTTTGGATTTCATGAACGATTTCCTCCATAGCACGGTTCAGGAACACCTGAATCTACAAAGATTTTTGCCATTTCTTGCAGCCCCTAAGACTTTGCACATTAAATCAAATTTGAATAGCTAGAAAACTAATTTGCACATTTATTACCCTTTTTGCACATTAATTTATACTAAGGAAAATAAGCCATCTGGTGGTGTAAAGTATGGGGATTAAATCACATAGATTTATTCTTCGTTCCTCGTCGTTTTTCTAATATCCGAGAAAAAGTTAATAAATGACATAATTGTTATTTTCAATTGACATGCTTATTTTTGTTCATGGAATGTTGTCCAATGCTGATGTGTGGCGCCCTATTATCAATTATTTCAATGAGAGAAATTTTTCATGTAAAGCAGTAAATTTGAAAGAAGGATTAAATCTGAGGAAAGTTCATTTTCAAGATTATGTAGATA